>ERZ773009.2455-NODE-2455-length-11764-cov-10.825092_pt1 | contig 11764 bp, 7 predicted proteins | sample MGYA00580663_ERZ773009 | MGnify/ENA primary metagenome ERZ773009 (study PRJEB29015, sample SAMEA2737969) | human oral metagenome | biome: human oral; feature: human-associated habitat; material: dental | place: China | collected 2026 ... | reverse complement strand
AGTTTGTTTGTCTTATTTTATCATTTTTAAGGCTTAAAAGAAAGTATTAAGTCGGAGACTTATGAAAGGGGGGAGGGATAGAAAAACAGTATCTTCAACAACTATCATTATTATTCTATTTACTTACCCAGCCGATGGCATCACTAGGTGGGGTTTCGGTATCAATCCAGATGAATTCAATACCGATTTCACCATTTTTAAACTTAGTTAAGCGAATACCGTTGATTTCAAGTTCATTGAGTCGTTGACCTGTCAAGACTTCTCGTTCTTTCAACTGGAAAACACCACGCAAAATCCATTTCCCAAGAATTTCTTGCTTATCAGTTGATTGAATCGCCTTACCAGCTTCTTGGTTTATGTAGGCATTGATGATATCACCAGAAGATAAGAATCGTAGTTTAAAAGTTCTTTCTTCTTTGGGCAGAGCTAGTTTTTTAGTGCCAGGTTCAAAAGTCCCAAATCCAGGACCAAAGAAATTTGGTCTTTCATCATGGAAGTTCTTGGAGTCAGGTAGCGGAATGTAAACTTCGCTAACTGGACGATAAACTAACTGTTCAATTTCTTTAATGAGTTTTTCGTTGCCAGTCTCGTGGACAAAGTTAATCAAGCGCTCACGAATAGCCTTCATCTGAGCTTTTTCTTTCTTGCTGGTCCATTTCTTCAAGAGAATTTCTTCTAAAGAGTAGGTCACAAAATCTAGTTCTTCTAGAGATAGACTGTCCTTAAATTTATCTTGAATTTTTAAAATCCGTGGCTCACGGTCGTCTCTGGCTAATTTTGAACCACCGTTAAAGGCATTAAAACCAGAGTTTTCTTCCACATTTCCATGTTTGTCTGTGATAACCCAAGACACCGTTTCTAGGATATCAGATTGTCCCTTTTCAGCTGTCAGTAAATGAAGATTCTCAAACAAAGAAATAGGATCTTCGATATAATGGACGTCCCAAGTATCTACCACAATGTCTTTGTTGTTAAATGTCATGTGGAGCTGGCTGTCAGCTGCTGTGTACTTGTAGTGGTGTTGCCCATCCGTAAAACGGAAATTGGTTGGAGTATTTTTCGTGGTTGAGCCTTTAATGACCAGATTATCAATATCAACTGGTAAATAAGTCGTCTCACCGACAAAAATCTTAGGATTCTCTCCCTTTGATGTCGGCATCAGGACATGATAAACTGATTCGACATTGACTGAATCTGAGTTAAACCCCTTGATCTGTGCCTTGGAGGATTCGATTCTCTGATTTCTCAGAGTAGCAATCTTTCGTGCCAACTCTTCATAGCGTTGGTAGTTTTCCTTGTCCGCTGTTTCTTTATCAGCTGAAATATCTGCATGAAACTTGATATCACCCAACAAGTCCGTCCAGGTTTGAGAGTCTTTCTTAAACTGAGCGATTTTTTGGTCCCCGGACTTAATTCCAAAAGATTTGATACCCACTAGGTACTTATGATTTTCATCTACAACGACAGAGACATCAAAGGAAGTATTGGCGATATCTTCCCCTATGGCATTAAAGGACTTCTGGAAAACAGTCTCCTGAAATTTGGAATTAACAATTGGAGCTACATAATTCTCTGTTTGTCCCTCGTCTTCGGATTCTGCCTTTTGAGAGAAAGCTTCACTCAAGCTAGCGAAGTTGGTAATTAAGGTTTTGTATTTTTCTTTTTGTTCAGACTTTAGATGTTCCCACATAAGCACCCTCTTTTCTATTTTCAGTATATCAAAAGAAGATTAGATTTTCACTAATCTTCTAGTATATTCGTTAATTGATACTGTAAAACTCAAGATTCCCTTGTTTTTTAACCAATCTCAAATACTCTTCATCTGACAGAAGGGCTAGACCATCATCATAAGACTTGATTTTTTCAAGAGCCTGGTCATAGTTATCTACAAAATCCTTGACATAGGATTGCCCTTCAAATTGACCATTCATCTTGGTATAGATAATGGCGAATTTCCCTGAGCGTTCAAGCTGAGATTGTCGTTGACTTTCGTTTAAAGCCTTGGCAACATTCTCCGCAATGCGCTTAATCACGGGCACAACTACACTGTTTCCAGCTTGTTTGTATAGCTGACCATTAGAAACTCCTTCTGGAATTTTAAAGGATTTAGGATAGCCTTGAACATTAAAGGTTTCTTTCGGTGTCAGTTTACGAATCTCACCACTATCCGTCAAAATCAATGGAACGTTGTGTCCACCTGTTCCCATGTTTGCTGTCAGGGTAGGAACAACTCCGTTTTTATTTTCACGGACATACTGACGGCGCCACTGGTAGACCGTATCCTGGCTGGTAACTTCAAACTTCAACTGGTCATAGAAATTTTGCTTGCCTTCACGGTAGTAGTAGACCTCGTCTAACTGGTCACCAAAGTTAATCACATCCTGAAGAGTCGTAGTCAGCTTGATTTCCTCTGGGAATTCAAACAAATCATAAGCTTCCTTGGTATCAAAACCAACAATATAAATCCGTTCACGGTTTTGTGGAATATTTCCATAGTCTTTCCCGTTGAGGACCTTCCACTTGATGAAGTAGTTGTTCTCGGTCAAGGCTTCACGAATAACCTTGAAGGTATTGCCATGGTCATGACCGACCATATTTTTGACGTTTTCGATGAAAATAGCACGTGGTTTACGCCACTCAATCATGCGAAGCAATTCGAAGAAAAGATCGCCACGATCATCATCAAAGCCCTTGCGATAACCCGCAATACTAAAGGCCTGACATGGGAAACCTCCCATAATCACATCCACGCGCTCAGCTGGAATATCCTCTGGCTGAACGTCGTGAATGTCACGACCATCCAAATAGGTATCTGGATGGTTTAACTGATAAGTCTGACGCGCATACTTATCAAATTCATTGGCATACACCACTCTGAACTCATTGGTCTGTTCAAATCCCAACTCAATTCCCCCAACACCTGAGAAGAAAGCTGCAATGTTGTACTTCTCAGAGTGGTCCGAACTTACAGAATTTGTCATGTAGTTACCTGCTTTCATTTTTTTATATGTAATTTATTCCATAAATCAATTAACTCCGTCTCTTTATCTTCAATAAACCGTTTAATCATCTGTATATCACTTGTAGGAAAATGTATATCTTTAAGTTCTTTTGTATCAAACCAATATGTACCCAAAGAACTACCACAATATTCTATTTGAATATTATTTTGATCATCTTGGATTGAGAAAACCAAGGAATATTCAGAGTTAATAGGTATTTTGTTAATCAATCTATCTGGATGTACTGTGTTCCAACAGTCAATTAACTGTTGAAAATTTCCTTTTATCCAACCATCAATTTTCTTTTTATCTTTTTTTGGAAAAGAAATATCTCTTTCTTCTAACCCGGGGAGTTGGTATGCCCCCCGCTTTTCCCCCTGATATAAAATATGAAAATGCGGAGGATGATTTTGCTCATTTTTATAAACCACAGCATGATACTGTTTCGTATGATCAATTGTAATTTTCTTTTCACTTTCTTTTTTTGAAAAAACTTCGTAAGATGGTAAATCTATGAAATTATGTACTATAATTTCTTCTTGATGACTTTTTACAACAGTCATAGATAACTTTTTAAAAACATCAAAACTATCTGAGTAAAAAGAAATAAGTAATTTATCCCGTTCAGAGGCTTCGTATAATGCCTTTACATCAAATGCTTTATTTTCTTTCCATTGGTAGGAGATGGTATTATTAATTTTTGAATCAAGATCCCAGTAATGCGAATGATGAATCAAAGATAGTAATTTTTGTCTAGACGTTAACCCTTTACCTACTTTCCCAGTTAAAAAATCATGAAAAGTGTCTTGACTAGTAATCTTAGAGGAATATAAATCAGACTTTGAAAATAAAACATTTTTCTCTCGAGTTAATGTAGTATAGAGAGGAATAAAGATATTATCTAGATATTGTTTAAATTCATAAACATTTCTATATTGTTGATTCAACGAAGAGTCATTTATAATCAGCTCCATAACTATAACCCCAGCATCCTCAATAAATCATTATCGAATTGATCAAATAATCCATCTTGCGGATTGATAACATCTCCTTTTCCTTTTACTTCAATTTCATGATTTAGTGTTTTAAATTCTTCGTCCAGTTCAACAAAATTAATGCCGAATAATTCTTGTGAATTTTTCTTGTCATCAGATTGATCTCTTGATATTGCTACTCTAATTGCATTAAAAACATGATCACTATGCGTTTCAATAAAAAGTTGGCGATTGTGTTCCGCTATATGTATTAAAAAATCTGTTAATGCAGATTGTGCCTTAGGATGTAAATGTAACTCTGGATTTTCAATCAATAAAACATCTCCTTCTTGACTACCTAAACACAATATTAATATTGAAATTATAAAACTAGTTCCAGTCCCTAAATTTTTAGGACGATTGGATATTATATTCCCTCTTACATCATATGTAACTTTCACAAGATCAGTTTGTTCTATTTCTTCTATTTTCAATTTAGTATCAAGAATTTTATTTAACCAATAATTCAATTCTACTAACAAAGTATTCGAACCATCTTGATTCATAACAAAATCTTCATTCAAAGATAATTTTTTATTTTTCTGAAGAAACGAAAATAAATATTGACCATTTGATTGAAAATACTGTTCTTCTGAAAAGGATTCTGGGTAAACATCTTTTGCACCAATTCTATCTGCTGATATATACTTTACTTTGTTAAAAAAATGTTCATTTACATCATAATAAACAATATCACGTGAAATACTTAATTTAAAAACATTATTGTCATCCCTAAGTGAAATTTGTATATCATCTGTCGCCTTCTTACTTTTTATTTCATTGTAATTACCAAGCCTAATAAAATCACCATTCAGAACAGTATTTGTAGTCATTTCATCATTCTTATAATTCAATTTATCTGCCTGAGAAAGTACTAGAATAGATTGGAGAACGGAGGATTTTCCAGATGAATTCGTTCCTAAAAAAAGATTCAATTTTTTTAGTTTTATTTCAACATCTGTAACACTTTTAAACGATTTTACTTTTAGCTGTTTAAACATTAATTTCCCTCAATAATTTTTCCATAATTTCAAACCTAGTCTCTATCTTTGTTTTTCCATCACGAAAACTCCCTATGCTATCAATAAAGTTATCGTCTTGAAATAAAGAATCTAGTTTTACAAATACAACTTGTTTCAGTTCTTCTTTTTGAGGTATTCTAGACAAAAAATACATCTGAGTTTCAAAAATATTCATATTAATTGGTCTACTAGATTTATTATTTTTATTAATAAAAGCATCCTTACCTAAATAGAAAATTGCATTCTCAAGACCAACCTGAACTTTAGCACTATATAAATCAAAAGTTTTTTCATCTAATTGATTAAAATAGCTCATCGCATTCCCTAAAAGTGTATCTATATCCGAAAACTCATAACCATACTTTAAATACTCGAAATAAAACTCAAAAGCGAGATAGCGAAGTACAATATACCTATCTTTCATTCTAGTATCTTTAACGAAATAGTCTGATGTAGATTGTCTAAATATTGCTGATTTTACTATATCTTTAAGGAAGTTTGTAATCTGTCCATTATATAATGCGTTTCTTATTTCTTGTTTGTTCAATTGTGTTCCTGCACGATTAACTCGATCAAATATATGGAACTTAATTGAATCATCAGTTGGAGGAACTATAACATAAGACTGTATCTGATAATCCTCTATCCTCGATTGTAAGAGTGGGTCTAAATCTTTAAATAATTTATCATTATGCTGTGATAAAATAGATAGGCCAGTTAATGGAAAACGATTATCCATAAATTCAAAAAATGCAGTTAACCTCTGACGCCCATCTACAACAATCAACTCACCATTACTACCTTCGTTAAAATAGAAAATTGGAATTGGCAATCCCATCAATATACTTTCTATCAATTCTGATTTCTGACCAGGTCTCCAGACATCTAAACGCTGAAAATCACTATCTAGATTAATCAATCTTTTATTAAATTTTCTATTTAATTCAAAAACAGAATACGTATTTTTGTCAATACTTATACTTTTTGGAGTAAAAATTTGACTGCTGTCTTTTGAAAATCCATTTGTAATAGACAAATCTTCTTCAATTTGATCTTTGGGATTCCAATCTTTTAAGACAGGAACATCTAGTATATTAGAAAAATTCTCTTCCCCTAATATATCTTTTATATACTGCTCTTTTCCTATAAATGTATTATTGATTGCAGCAAATATTGAAAATAAAGCTTTTATTGATATTTTCCCAATAGCTTGATTAGGAGTTCCATTAATAGAAGGACCTATATTCTGAGCATTTTTTACATCTGGATAAATATAAAAATCATCAGGAGTCATTTCGACTGGTAGTTTCCATAATATTTCAACATCTAATTCATAATTTTTCGAAGATTTTTCCAAATAATCAATGGAATATACTTTTGCAAATGCAACTAAACCATTTTTCCAAGGTCTTCTATCCCCACCAAGGACTAGTAGGACTAAATCTCCAATTTTAATTTCATTTTTATACCAATTTAATTTCGTTATATGAACATTTTTAATTAAATCTCCATTTTGAAAAGATAAAATTTCTTCAGCAGTCTCTATTTGACTTGTCTTAATACTATATACAGAGATACTCTCCCCATTAATCATCAATTTATTCTTAATATCAGGCATATGTATCCTCACTTTCACTACCTAAAACTGATATGTTATCAATAACATGAATTAACATTCATCTTATTAAATGATAATATACCTATTTCACAAGTTTCCTCATCTCCTCAATACGCGGCACTGTCGCATCGTACTTGGCTTGGTAGTCGGCTTGTTTGTCGCGTTCTTTTTGGACGACTTCTGGTTTGGCGTTGGCTACGAAACGCTCGTTAGAGAGTTTCTTGCCGACCATATCCAGTTCTTTCTGCCACTTGGCTAGTTCTTTTTCGAGACGAGCCAGTTCTTCCTCGATATTGAGGAGGTCTGCCAGCGGCAGGTAGATTTCTGCGCCTGTGATGATGCTAGACATGACCAGCTCAGGCACAGCAAGATCTGCCGCAATTTCCAGATGCTCAGGATTGGTGAAACGCTTGATGTAGTTGACATTATCCTTGAAGAAGGTTTCCAGCGCGCTGTCAGTCGTCTTAATCAAGATGGTAATCGGCTTGCTTGGTGCCACATTAACCTCAGCTCTGCTATTGCGCACCGAACGGATCAAATCCTTGAGGGCTTCCACGCCAGCTGCTGCCTCGGCATTTTCAAACTCTGGACGAACCACTGGATAAGCTGCTGTCACAATGGTGCCTTCTGAGATTTGTCCAAAGATTTCCTCAGTCACAAAAGGCATGATTGGGTGAAGCAGGCGCAGGATTTGGTCCAGCGTGTAAAGGAGGACAGAGCGAGTGATGACTTTCTCGTCGTCATTGTCGCTGTAAAGCACTTCCTTGGTCAGCTCCACATACCAGTCAGCAAATTCATCCCAAATGAAGTTGTAGAGGATATGGCCAGCCACACCAAACTCAAACTTGTCGAAGTTCTCAGTCACCTTGCCAATGGTTTCGTTGAGGTTGTGGAGAATCCATCGGTCTGTGACATTGCCTGTCTGACCAACCGCCACCTGAACGACATTTTCACGCGCCGCATCTAGCGTCAAGCCTTCATTGTTCATGAGGATATAGCGGGAAATGTTCCAGATTTTGTTAATGAAGTTCCAAGAAGCATCCATTTTCTCGTAAGAGAAGCGGACATCTTGTCCAGGGGCAGAGCCGTTTGACAGGAACCAACGCAGGCTATCTGTTCCGTACTTATCAATAACATCCATTGGATCAATCCCATTTCCCAGTGACTTGGACATCTTACGTCCTTCCTCATCCCGAATGAGACCATGAATCAAGGCATTTTTGAATGGCGACTTGCCAGTAAATTCCAAACCTTGGAAAATCATCCGAGATACCCAGAATGGGATAATATCATAACCAGTCACCAAGGTTGAGGTTGGGAAGTAACGTTTAAAGTCTTCTGAGTCGACATCAGGCCAGCCCATGGTTGAGAATGGCCAGAGAGCAGAACTGAACCAAGTATCCAAGACGTCTTCGTCCTGAGTCCATCCGTCACCTTCTGGAGCTTCTTCGCCGACATACATTTCACCCTCAGCATTGTACCAAGCAGGGATTTGGTGACCCCACCAGAGCTGACGGGAAATAACCCAGTCGTGGACGTTTTCCATCCATTGGAGGAAGGTATCATTGAAGCGTGGCGGGTAAAATTCTACCTTGTCCCCTGTGTTTTGGTTGGCAATGGCATTCTTAGCCAATTGGTCCATCTTGACGAACCATTGGGTAGACAAGCGTGGTTCAACTACGGTACCAGTCCGCTCTGAGTGACCAACGCTGTGGACACGCTTTTCGATTTTAACCAGAGCACCAATTTCTTCCAGTTTCTTGACAACCGCTTTGCGGGCTTCAAAACGGTCCATGCCTGCAAATTCGAAGGCCAAGTCATTCATGGTTCCGTCGTCGTTCATAACGTTAACTTGTGGCAAGTTATGGCGTTGACCAACCAAGAAGTCATTTGGATCGTGGGCAGGCGTGATTTTCACGACACCTGTCCCAAACTCAGGATCGGCGTGTTCGTCCGCAACGATTGTGATTAATTTATTAGCAATCGGCAGAATGACGTTTTTACCAATCAAATCCTTATAGCGTGGGTCTTCTGGATTGACCGCAACCGCAACGTCCCCAAACATAGTCTCAGGACGAGTTGTCGCAACTTCAAGGGCGCGTGAGCCATCTTCCAGCATGTAGTTCATGTGGTAGAAAGCACCTTCCACATCCTTGTGGATAACCTCAATATCAGAAAGGGCTGTGCGAGCTGCTGGGTCCCAGTTGATGATAAACTCACCACGGTAGATCCAGCCTTTCTTGTAAAGCTCCACAAAGACCTTGCGAACAGCTTTTGACAAGCCTTCGTCAAGGGTGAAACGCTCACGAGAGTAGTCTACAGAGAGCCCCATCTTGCCCCATTGCTCCTTGATGGTTGTCGCGTATTCGTCTTTCCATTCCCAGACCTTGTTGAGAAATTTTTCACGACCGAGGTCATAACGAGAAATGCCTTGCTCCCGCAAGCGCTCCTCGACCTTAGCCTGAGTGGCAATCCCAGCATGGTCCATCCCTGGCAGCCAAAGCGTATCAAAGCCTTGCATGCGCTTCTGACGGATGATGATATCCTGCAAGGTCGTATCCCAAGCGTGACCAAGGTGAAGTTTGCCAGTCACGTTTGGTGGTGGAATCACAATCGAATAAGGCTTAGCCTTTTGATCTCCAGAAGGCTTGAAAACATCAGCATCAAGCCATTTTTGGTAACGACCAGCCTCAACCTCGGCTGGATTATATTTGGGTGAAAGTTGTTTAGACATGTGTTTGTCCTTTCTTTTTGGTGACTATAGTATAAAATTTATCCAATAATTTATCATGTCTCTCTTGTATAGTATGTATATCAAATCTTTCTAATTTTTCAAGAACGTCTTTAACAAGATAAATTTTAGAATTCTGATACATGGCTTTTTTGTTGGTAGAATTAGTATGCTCAGCATTTTCCAATAAAACAAGGTTACCTATATCGTAAACAGAAGGCCCTATATCATTTTGATCTTTTCTATCAATAATATGCTCAATTGATAAATCGTATACAAATTTCAACGCTTTATTAGCTGTACTCTTATTATTTTGAATCATATTTTCTATCTCAAGAGTTATAAGTATATATTTCGCTAATTCTCTTGCCTTAGCATCATTTACTCCCTTTATCTTATTTCCTTTATCAAAGACTTTTGCACTCTGCTTGATTGATTCTAGACTAGGTACAACTGTATCTAGTTGTTCTTTTATAAAATCATTCAAAGAGGATGTATCCAATGTTTTTTCATTAAATTTTTTGGCCATTTTCTTATAAATTGCTTGAATTTTATTCGTAGTTGAACCATATCCTTCAGCCTTTATCGAATTAAGTACGTTATACTTAGTCACTAAAGCAATAATAGATTTAAACTGTTTACTTTTTATTTTACAGTCATTCATGGCATTGAATAAGCTCAAGAAAGCCATTCTAAATTGTGAATACCCCGATATTTTTAATATCTCTAAATTTTTCTTAACAATAAAGTTGTCTTTCTGATTAAAATAATTTTCAATCTGAAAAAGAGAATCATCTTCAGATGGATTGCAGATAACTTTATAAAAATCGACATGCTTCTTACAATTATCTAAAAATTCAACATATTCATTCTCTTTAATTTTATTTGAAAAGGTTTCAAATAATTTAGTTTGGTTAGTGTTAATTCCAATGGAATTCAAGAAGTAATAGAAAAAATCTGAAATATTTTCATTAATCTTATAAACCGTATCTGTAATATAATTCCACTTTCTAGAGGTCTCATCATATTCATCATCTAAAACTTCAAAAATTCTACTTTTAATTAAATCAATGTCACTTAGTCTTAGTCCCTTAGAATTGAAATTTTGATAGATTTTATTAACATCTCTTTCTTCTAAAGAATAAATACAAATAACTGTTGAATTTAATAATTGTTTCCCTAAAGAATCAATATAAGTTATATAATCTATATCATTCCAGTCGGTTTCATTGTCGTTAATCCCCACTCCTTCAAGTAAGTACTCTTTTAATAGTTTTCCTTTGATAAAATCAAACGACTTTCTCAAGGTGTCTTGAGATACATTAGGTGCTTTTTCTTCAGAAGCATTGTGGCCTTCTATCTTTAGAATATCAAAAGGTAAAATTGGATTTAAATTTTTATTAACTAACCGTGTTTTCTTACTAGTCTTTCCAAAAGTTGAATAAGAAAAAAATAGATTACTATCATACTCATGAGCATATTTATCTTCAGAAGCTTTATCCTTATTATATTCATCAATTATATCTTTGATACAAGCTAAAAACAGTGTCATTGTCGTTAATCTCTGTTGACCATCAATTACCTTATAAGGTTTTTCAACATTTGCTTTGGTATCATCGCCGACTAACAAGATAGTCCCAAAAAAATAATCTACCTCTTCCGTGTTGAACTCAATTTTATTATTAGACTTATTAAATGATAATCTTACTGACTTTTTTACATCTAAAATAAAATCATCATATTGTTTCTCTTGCCATGAAAAATCTCTTTGGAAATTTGGCACTTCGTACATATTCTTGTCTGAGAAAACTTGTCCCAATCTTAAATCTTTCGTTCTAAATTTCATTATCACACCTCATTGATATTAACAATTAAAAATCCCTTCCTAGTCAGACTAGAAAGGGACGAATGAGTTTATCCGCGGTACCACCCAATTTCGGGCAAAGCCCGCAACTCTCGTCTTTATAATAAAAAGACAAAATTATTTCATTTTTTATCCATCAGCAACCAGTTTTGACACATTTGTGAACTTCTCAGCACCGCCACTTTCTGTAAAATGCTTGACTCAAAACACCTCTGATGAACTTATTCTATCACCTTTCCAGCGAAAAATCAATAATTTCTCTCACCCAAAAGTCCGTCTGGCAGGTCATGAAATCCCTTGCCCGCCTGATAGTTGGCGAATTTCCCTAAAAGGAACTGGTATGCATCTAGACGACTCTCATAGCGAATGGCCGCTTCCTTAGCCCGCTCATCCTGGTCCGCCTCGTAGACTGCCTGACTCTCCTTGAGGGCCATCTCGTTAATCATGACCTGGGTCTTGACCCAAGCTTCAAACTCCTGTAAAAATTCCTGTT
>ERZ773009.2453-NODE-2453-length-11767-cov-7.633965_pt1 | contig 11767 bp, 8 predicted proteins | sample MGYA00580663_ERZ773009 | MGnify/ENA primary metagenome ERZ773009 (study PRJEB29015, sample SAMEA2737969) | human oral metagenome | biome: human oral; feature: human-associated habitat; material: dental | place: China | collected 2026 ... | reverse complement strand
TGATGCCCAACACCACCGTGACTGGTGGGGCTGATGCGCCTATTGATGACCGTGGGGCAGCCTTCGCGATGCGCACGGAACACTCCTCGGTGATGACACCGTAGAGGCAGCCGTAGTTGACCGAGAGCTCCTGAGTCACAGAGGTGTCGGTGCGCTTGGCGTCCGCCGGAGGCGTCGCCGGGCAGTTGGCCGTCGGGATGGAGTTGAAGTTATCCGGGGTCAGGAAGTTCGTTGCGTTCGTCGCAGGGGTAAAGCCCCACAGCTGCAGACGGTAGGTGCGACCGTTCTTCGTGAAGGTGCGATCACAGGTCGTCTTCTGCAGCTTCACCGATTCCCAGACGTAGGGGTTCTCGTTGACGTTGCCCTTCGCGCCGGGCCACTCGGTGGGAGTCACCCTCTTAGCGGTGACGTGGCTGTACGGCTGCTCCGCCCCCTTGTTGTAGTACTGGCCGTACAGGTCGTAGTCGCCGTTGCCCTCGCCGACGTACTTGACACAGTAGTAGCGTCCGGAGCGAGACTCGGGCTTGTTGACGTAACCCTGCGAGGGGTCGGCCGAGTTAGCCAGCTCGGGCTCGTAGGCCGTGCCGATGATAGGCCGTGCCGATGAACTGCCGTTCACCATTTGCGGTGATCCACTTCGGGGTACCGTAGTAGATCCCCCGGTCCATGACAGCGTTGCGCAGGTACTGAACGCCAGACTCGGGGATTGCAGGTTCTGTCGAAGACTTACCGTTGATGCCGATGTCAGTGCGGCAGGTGCCCGTCCTAGCAATACCGGGGTGCTTGATGTAGGCACCACCCTTGCGGTAGATGATCGTCGAGGACAGGGTGTTGAAGGTTTCGTGGTTGATGAAGGGGAAAGCCTTACCCAGGTCACCGGGAATCAGATCGGTGAACTGAAGGTTCAGGCTCGAGACCAGGTAGGGCTGACCGAGGCCACCGGGAGCAGCCGCCTGCTGAATCGGCACGTTGTTGTGGCGGATCGCGCCTAGCAGGAAGGTCTCGCCCGGCTGGACGGTGCCCGGGTTGTTGGGCTTGAAGCCGATGGCGCTCTGGCCGTTCACCCAGATCTTGTTGGCATCCCCAGACCAATGGTCGTAGTGCGACTGCATCCACTTCTTACTGGCTTCAGAGTCGCCGGGACCCGTATTTTTCTTTTGGCCATCCCACTTCCACGGCGCACCGCGGGCGATGTAGGTCCACGCGTCATTATTCTTCGCGTACTCGCCCCCCTGCCACGTCGTCATCGGGCTCTGTCCCGTTGTCACGCGATTCTCACTCATGCCTCTGACGATGCCGTAGCGGATGGCGTCGTTCAGGTTTGCGCCGGTCGGGTTCTCACGGGTATGCCCCTGACCCATGGACACATTGACATTACCAACGTCGATGCCGGTGGCGGCGGGCTCCTGGGCTGCCTCGGGAGCGGCGACCTGGAAGACGACCAGCGTACCGGTGGCGATGACCACGACGGCCAGGGCGGGCCTCGAGATCAGCCACTCCGAGCGCAGCTCGCGTGTGGCTTTTCGAGCGGGCGGGCCGCCTCCCACGGGCGCACAGAGCAGCCACACCAAGACACGCCATCACAACAGGCAGCGCCCCAGCCGACTGCTGCACAATAGTCCCCATGGATCTTCGCCCCGTCGCCCTCGGCGCATCTGTGACGACGTACGACCCGTCGCGCCCCACGCCCGCAGCTATCGTCTCGGGCGAGGTAGCCGCGCACGATGCGCCGCACCCGCTGTCGGTCTTCGACATGTTCCGTATTGGTATCGGGCCGTCCTCGTCGCACACGGTGGGTCCGATGCGCGCGGGCCTGGCGTTCACGACGGAGCTGACGACGCTGAAGCCGCCGTCGCACATCACGATTGACCTGTTCGGGTCGCTGGGCGCAACGGGCCGCGGCCACTCGACGGACCGCGCGGTCCTCCTCGGCCTGGCGGGCTACGACCCGGAGACGGTGGACATCGAGACGGTGGAGTCCATCCTGCCGACCCTGGCCTCGTCGGGGACGCTGACGCTGCCCAGCGGCACGCAGGTGCCCCTCAACATCGCCGAGGACGTGCGTTTCGCGGCGCGCACGATCCTGCCTTATCACGTGAACGCGCTGACGATCACGGCCTCCGACGAGGACGGCGCCGTCATCCTGGAGCGCACCTATTATTCGGTGGGCGGTGGCTTCGTCATGATTCAGACGAATGACGACCCATACAACCCGGAGGTTTCCTCGCTCGCGACGAGCCAGACGGGCGTCGGCATCGACGTTCCCGCGCCGCACCCCTTTGCGTCGGGCGCACAGTTGCTCGCCGCGTGTGACGTGTCCGGCCTCAGCATCGCGGAGCTCGTGCGCATGAACGAGGAGGCGGTGCGTCCCCGCGAGACCGTCAACGCCTACCTGGATCGCATCGCCGACACGATGTTCGACTGCGTGGACGCGGGCACATCGGCGGCGGGCATCCTGCCGGGTGGCTTGGATATGCCGCGCCGCGCCCGTGCGCTCGCCGGCCAGCTCGCGGAGCGCCTGACGGGCTTCCCCTCTTCTTCGTCGGACGAGGCCGGGGCCCCCTCGGGCGCATCTCCCGCGGACGGTGTGCGCTCCCCCGGTGCGCGCGCCTGGGTGTCGACCGTGGCCGACCCGATGCGTGCGATGGACTGGGTGAACCTCTTTGCCCTGGCCGTCAACGAGGAGAACGCAGCGGGCCACCGCGTCGTGACGGCGCCGACGAACGGTGCGGCCGGCGTCATCCCCGCAGTCCTGGGCTACCTGGTGACGCACTGCCCGGAGACGGGTTCGACGCCCGGCGTTGCGGCGGGCCCTGCGACGGGGGACGGTGCGGTCACCCCGCTGGCGCACATCCGCATGACGACGGACAATTCCTCGGAGGACATCACCGACGATCCCGCGTCGCCCGAGGCCTGCGCGGCCCGCCGACGCGCCCTCGTACACGACTTCCTACTGACCGCGACGGCGATCGGTGCTCTCATTAAGACGAACGCGTCCATCGCGGGCGCGGAGGTCGGCTGCCAGGGCGAGGTCGGGTCGGCCTCGGCGATGGCGGCCGCCGGCCTGGCGCAGGCCCTCGGTGGTAGCCCGCAGCAGGTGGAGAACGCGGCGGAGATCGCGATGGAGCACTCGCTGGGGCTCACGTGCGACCCGGTGGCGGGCCTCGTGCAGGTGCCGTGCATCGAGCGCAACGCGATCGCGGCCGTCAAGGCGATCAACGCGGCACGCATGGCCCTGTGGGGCGACGGCCGTCACACGGTGAGCCTGGACGTGGTCATCGAGACGATGCGCCAGACCGGCAACGACATGCTGTCGAAGTACAAGGAGACGTCCGAGGGCGGCCTGGCCGTCAACGTCGTGGAGTGCTGATCGGCCTTTCCTCGTGCTGACTCCGGGTCCTTGCCGTGGTGCGGGCTTTAGCAGCGCATTGAAGGGTCGAGAATGCCTGTAGATGGGCCCGGCCGCCAGGCCCACGGCGCGACAAAACTCGCCCAACACGGCCCCTCCGGCGACATTTCCGCGACAAAACTCGCCCAGCACGGCGCAAAAACGCCGAATTTGGGGTGTTTTGAGTGCGCTGGGCGAACTTTTTCGCGCCTACACGACGAAACACGGCGACATTGAAACCAACAACACCACCGCTCACCCCCAACAAAGGACCACTGAAACCGCCATCACCTCTGCGCCCAAAAAATGCACCAAAAACACCCATTTCTCACCCGCAAAGGCGATAACGGTTTCAATCCCACACAGCACCACACGCCAATGGGCGGGGTGCCGTGGGGATAAACCCACAGCACCCCGCCCATTAACATCCTGTCTTTCGACCAGTGGCGATCACTCCGTGGCCAGCGCCTCCGACGGGCTGACCTTGGCGGCGCGGCGGCCGGGCAGCCAGGACGCGATGAGCGCGGACACGATGGCGACGACGCACACGCCGACCAACTGCAGCCACGGCACGCTCAGCACCGGGGTAGCCCCCTCGATGGGCAGGCTCATGACGCCGACCCATCCGAAGGCGACGCCCATGCCGACGCCGATCAGCGCACCTGTCATTGACAGGAACAGCGCCTCGAGGGCGAGGAGGCTCTTCATCTGGCGTCGCGTCAGGCCGAGGGCCCGCAGCAGGCCGTTCTCGCGGGTGCGTTCGGCGACCGACAGGGACAGCGTGTTGGCAACGCCCACCAGGGACACCAGGACGGACACGCCGAGCAGTCCGACGAGGACGAGCATGAGCTGGTCGATGATCTTCGTGTACATCTGGCGCTCCAGAGCGGATCCGTTGACGCTCAGGTGCGAGTCCTTGAGCAGCGCGGCCTGGACGGTCTCGGCGTCGGCCCCGTCGGCCATCTTGATGATGATCGCCTGACGTTCAAGCGACGTCGCGATGGACCGAAGGGTCTTCTCGGAGACCTGAGCCTCGCCGACGCTACCGTTCTTGTCGTAGGTGGCGCTCAGGTCCACGCACGTGTCGGCGCATAGGCGTAGCATCTGCCCGGCCAGGGCCTCGTCGCCGACGCGCACCTGGTTATCGCCCAGCTGGGTGACGGTCGAGTGGGTGACGCCCGTGTAGTCGGGTTCTCCGGTGATCATGACCGACGAGGCCTGGGCCTCGTCCTCCGAGCCCGCTCCCTCGGGCCCGGCGTAGGCGGGCGCGCCCGAGGTGGTCGTCAGGGTGCCGGGAGCGGCGTACTGGGCGACGGTGGCGGCGACGCCGTCGGTGGCCGCGATGGCGGCCTGCTGGTCGTCGGTGATCGCCCCGGTGGTGGAGGTGGCCATGAGGTCGAAGGGGCGGGCGTCGTTCACGGCGTTGGTCAGGGTGGTGCGCACGGAGGCGGCGCCGACCATGATGGTGACGACGAGTGTCACGCCGATGATGATCGCGGTGCCGGTCGCGGAGGTGCGGCCGGGGTTGCGAATGGTGTTCTCGCGGGCCATGGCGGACAGGGTGCCGGGGAAGGCCGCGCCGAACGCGCGGGTGAGGGCGGGCAGCAGCACGGAGGCGACGAGCAGCGTGCCGAGGAGCGCCAGGAGCGACCCACCGAAAGCACCGAGGAACTTCGTGCCACCGCTATCCGAGCGCCATGCGAGGGCCACGGAAGCGCACCCGGCCACCGCGATGAGCGCACCGATGATGAAGCGGACGGTGTGCTTCTTGCGGGCGGCGGCCCCGGCCTCGTTCACGGGGGCGAGGGCGGCGACGGGAGCGACGCGGGAGGCCGCGCGGGCCGGGAAGACGCCGACCAGGGTCGTGAACAGGGTGGCACCCAGCCACGTGAACGCAAGCTGCCAAACGGAGGCACTCGCCAGCGCCGCGCCGACGCTAGAGGCCAGGCCGGTGCCCGCCTCCGCAAGCGCGCCGATCAGCCAGCCGAGCGCGACGCCAATCGCGGACGAGATCGCTCCGATCGCGAGGGCCTCGCGAGTCACGAGCGAGCGGACCTGTCGCCTGGTTGCTCCCAGCGTGCGCAGCAGCGCCAGTTCGCGGGTGCGCTGCGTGAGAACGACGCGGAATGTCGAGGAGACGACGATAGAGGCCACGAGTGCCGCGATCGCCGGGAAGATCAGCATGATTCCCATCGTCATGCTGGCTCCCAGGCGCGCCTGCTCGAGGTCGTCCTGGATTGCCTTGTGCGCGCTGGTAACGGTCACGCCCGAGATGCCGCTGAGCGCGGAGTTTGCTCTCGCCACCCATTCGTCCTGGGTGGCGCTGGGAGGGTTTGCGTTGCTGTCCGTATCCGCTCCGGAAGTCGCGACGATGAACTGCCCGGACGCGCTGGTGCCGAAGATCGCGGAGAATCCTCCGTCGGTCACGTAGCTGGCGGGCACACCCATGCTGATGGTGTTCGAGCGTGTGGTGCCCACGATGCTGAGGGTGCGGTAGCCGCCCTCGCCGAATCCGGCGCGCACGCGGACAGTGTCGCCGACCTTCAGGGAGAGGGTCGAGGCCGTGTGCTCGGGGATGGTGATCTGGTCGTCCGCGGTCGGGGCGGTTCCTGAGCTCAGGTCGAGGCCGGCGAAGGGCTTGGGGGCCAGCGGCGAGACGTAGAGTCGGCCGCGCGTCGCGTCGGTCTGGGCGTCGGCGGGCCACTGGGCCATGTGCTTGATGGCGGTGACACCGCTGGTTGCGCTCAGGGTTCTTTCGGCGCTCTCGATGGCGCCCTCGGACGCGTCCTTGTCCTGGGAGACGACGATCGTACCGCCTCGGTACTGGCTGTAGACGCTGGAGGTCAGGCCCGAGGTCATCGCCGTCATGACGATGAGGGTGATGACGATGAAGGCCGTGGAGATAGCGACGGCCAAGCCTGTGGAAATGTAGCGGCGGCCGTGGGAGCGCAGGTTGGCGCTCAGGAGGGAGTTTGTTGCAGACATGAGGTGAGCCTTGGGGTGTGGGCGCGCGTTCAGCGCAGCGCCGCGGTCAGGTTGTCGGCGGTGATGTCGCGCAGGTCGGAGACGATGCGGCCGTCTCGGCACACGAGGACGCGGTCCGCGTAGGCGGCGGTGGCGGTGTCGTGGGTGACCATGATGACGCTCTGTCCGAGTTCGTCGACGGCGCGGCGCAGCAGGTCCATGACCTCGTCGGTGGAGTGGGAGTCGAGGTTACCGGTGGGCTCGTCGGCGACGATGACGGCGGGGCGGCTCATGAGGGCGCGAGCGACGGCGACGCGCTGCTGCTGGCCGCCGGACATTTCGGAGGGGCGGTGGCTCAGGCGATCCGAGATGCCCAGTGAGCTAACGATGAGGTCGAACCATTCCTTCTCGGGGGTGGCCCCGGCCAGGCGCATGGGCAGGAGGATGTTGGCGCGCGCATCCAGGGTGGGTACCAGGTTGAAGGACTGGAACACGAAGCCGATGCGGTCTCGGCGCAGCTTGGTCAGCGCGGTGTCTTTGAGGGCGGTGATGTCGGTGTCTTCGACGAAGACGTGCCCGGAGGTGGGGGCGTCGAGGCCGGCGAGGATGTGCATCATCGTGGACTTGCCGGAGCCGGAGGGGCCCATGATGGCGGTGAATTCGCCGGCGCCGAAGCCGACGCTCACGTCGTCGAGGGCGCGCACTTGGGCGTCGCCGCTTCCGTAGATCTTGGAGACGCCCTGGAGTCGGACGATGGACGAGGCCGGGGCCCACTGGTCGGCCGCGGGGGCCTGCGCGATTGTTGTGTTCGTGTTCATGCATCCATCGTGCGCCTGCGGCGTGCATCACCGCTACGGAGGTTTCCCCTGATTCATCCCCGAGACCACCCGGGGTCGTCTCGGGGATTGCCCCGCGCTGTGTCTCGGGGCCCGTCTCCAAAACTCGCACGCAATTCGATTACTTAAACATTCAACAAGGCGTAGAAACGTTGCAATTCCAACGATGCCAATTCAAATCCTGAAATAGTCACAGGGGAATTACGTGCGAAATTGCTGGGCGCACGATAGCCACGTTGGCCTGGCTGCGGTGACCGTGGGCGGCAGGGCCGGCGGCAGGGCCCTCCGGCGCCCGGAACACCCGTGGGGTCTGAAGCGACTACGACTCGGAGACCTCGCGCGGCTCGCGCAGGGACAGGCCCCGGTAGCGGTTGATGGCCGCACCCACGTCGATGAGGCGCGGGCGTGCCAGGAACGCCGGGTAGGAGCGGCCACCAAACTTACAGACGGCGTCCAGGCCTTCGGAGGCGAGGCGCCGGCCGAGCTTGGCCATGAGGTCGGGCATGGACTGCTTGCCGGCCATCTCCTCGAGGACGCCGCGCACGCACCAGGCGATGGCCTCGGCCTGCCCGGGGTCGACAACTGCGGCGACGTCGGAAATGTCGATGGTCGAACGGTCGATGGTCAGCACGGACGTGCCCGAGGCCTTGGTGCGCGGGCGGTCCACGCGGGCCTTTGCAGCGGGCACGCGGGGGGCCGCCTCCCAGCTGGTGGGGGCGTCGGTGCGGGGGCGCGGCAGGTTGGCCACGACCGAGCGCGCGCGGGAGGTGACGTCGAGGCAGTGGTAGTTGTCCATCATGAGGACCCGGTCGGCGGCGTCGAGGAACGCGCCGGAGCCGCCGACGACCATGATGAGGGAGACCCCGGCCTCGGTGAGGGAGGTGACGCGGTCGACGAGGGGCGTAATGGGTTCCTTCTCGGCGGCGACGAGGTCGCGCATGCGGGTGTCGCGGATGAGAAGGTTGGTGGCGGAGGTGTCCTCGTCGATGAGGAGCGTGCATGCGCCCAGCTCGAGGGATTCGATGATGGAGGCGGCCTGCGAAGTGGAGCCGGAGGCGTTCTCGGTGGAAAACGACGTGGTGTCGGCGCCGCCGGGCAGGTGGGTGATGAACGGTGAGATGTCGACGCCGGTGACGGCTCGCCCGTCGGCGGCGCGCACCTTGGTGGCGGTGGGGTCGGTGGCGACGAGCTCGCGCCCGTCGCCGGGGATGTGCGCGTAGACGCCCTGGGCGATGGCCTCGAGGAGCGTGGATTTGCCGTGGTAGCCGCCGCCGACGATGAGGGTGAGGCCCGGGGGGATCGCCATGCCACTCACCTCACCGGCGTGCGGCAGGGTGACGGTGGCGCGCAGGGACTCGGGGGCACTGAAGGCGACAACGCCGTCACCCGTCAGGGGCGTTTCGGAGATGCCGGAGCGGCGCGCCAGCAGGGCGTCGTCGGCGACGAAGGACACCCACCCGCGTTCCTCGAGGATCCCCTGGAGGGCGCGGTAATCCTCGTAGGCGGCGACGTGGCCGAGGAGGCGCGAGCGCTTGCGGGTCGTGTCCGGGTCCTCGGACACGAAGTCGAAGCAGTCCATGACGATGTTGGGCACGTCCACGTCGAAGAGGCGGGCGGCGCTCTTGCCGAGGATCGTGCGGCCTCGCGCGGGGAGCTTGACCTGGAAGCGCACCTCGACGCGGTCGGGCAGGACGGTCGCGTAGGAGCGCTGGAGGATGAGGGCGCCGGCACGGGCGATCGACACGTCGCGCGCTCCCCGGGCGCGGATGGCCTCGTCGAAGGAGCGGGCGATAAAGTCCGCGGCGGCCAGGCGCGCGTCGGACGAGGCCAGGGCGGCCTCGGGCAGTCCCATCGCCTCGGGCGTCGACCAGGCGCGCAGGGACGAGGGCGGGGCATACGGGTCGGCCTGCACGTGATCGATCGCGAGGGTGAAGTCCCCGTAATCCCAGGCGCCCAGGGCATTCTTGTAGAAGCCGTAGGGGCGTCCGTCCGCGTATCGCAGCTGGTCGAGGAGGTCAGCGTCGGTTCCGGACGTCGAGCGCGAGGGGGCTTCGTATCGGGGAGTCATACCCTCAAGAATACAGGTGGAGCCTGCGGGAACGGCATCACCGTTCCTACAGGCTCCCGTGTGTGAGGAGTCAGCACTGTCGAGCGAATCTCACGGTGGCGTCAGTCGAGGAGAGCGACGATAACCGCGAGAATGAAGAAGAAGGCCTGGATGGACACCATGATGATCGAGACGATCTTCGCGGCCTTCGCCAAGCTAAGAATGTTCTGCGGCGCGCCCTGCTTCTTCGCGTTGGAGTCGATGATGAAGGACCAGATCACCGACGGGATCGACAGGAGCAACCACAAGAAGAACCAGCTGATCACTGACACAACGATCGCGATGATCGCTTGGGTACGCAAACTGTCGAACTGCGCGGATGCGGGCGAGGTGTACATCGGCTGGCCGTACACGGGCTGGCCGTATGCCGGCTGGCCGTATGCCGGCTGGCCGTATACCGGCTGGCCGTAGGCCTGCTGGGGCTGGCCGTACGAGGCCTGGGGTCCCTGGCCGTACTGCGCGTACTGGTCTGCTCCGACCTGGCCAAACTGGGGCTGCTGGGCCTGGGGCGACGCAGCGTACGACGCGCTGCCGGAGCCCTCAGGCGCGTACGGCGAAGGGGCAGCATACGGCTGGGGGGCGGAATCCGCAGGGGTAGGGTTCAGAGGATCGCTCACAACACGCTCCAATTTTCTTTCCGATCAATACAACAGGCACCCTAACAGGATGCTCGCACATACACGTGTGGGGTCCGAATCAAGAGTCGATCCGGACCCCACACCGTGAAGAACTCAGTAGTTTGAGCCACCGGCTGCGAGGATAGCAATGATGCCGATGACGTAGAACAGCACGACCGCCACGATGAGGACGATGTGGATGATCGAACAGATCTTCGCGGTGTTACGAGCACTCGCCAGATCCGACGAAATGTCGAGCGGGGCACCGAGGCTCTGAGCCTCAGCCGTCAGATTGTTCGCCCAGAACCACATGCCGCCGGCCAGAAAAACTCCGCCGAAGATGAAGCTCAGGAAGGAGAGGAGACGAACGGTCGAGGCGTTCGAACGGATCCTCTCCAGGGCCGGGTTCACCGCGTAGGCCTGGCCGTACACACCCTGGGGGGCCTGGCCGTAGCCGGGCTGCGCCTGGCCGTACGCGCCCTGGGGGGCCTGGCCGTAGCCGGGCTGCGCCTGGCCATACGTGCCCTGCGGGGCACCCTGCGGAGCCTGACCGTAGGGGGACTGATCGAAGGCGGGATACTGGTTGATGGGATCACTCATGGGATGCTCCGAATGGAATAGGTACTAGTTACGCGGCTCATCCTAGCGCACGCATGACTGAGTCAATAACAATCGGGACGGATGACTATCGCGCCACAGCCCGTCCCTGCAACAGCGATCACTCAACCAGGGGCGCCCGCCTCCATCGCGCACACGGATCAGTAGCCCGAATCGCCCGCGATGAAGAGCAGCAGATCGGGGAGGACGATGACGAGGATAATCAAGAGAACAATGCCGACAATCTGAATGATGCTGCAGATCATCGCGATCTTTCGAGCACCACTCACGTCATTCATCACGTCCATGGGGGCGTTAAGACCCTGGGCCTCGGACACGAGCATGCCACCCCAAACCCACGCGCCAATCGAGAGAATCGGACCAACGGTGGCGAAGCTAATGATCGCCATGATACGAACCATCGATGCGTTCGAACGCACACGCTCAACGGCAGGGTTCAGGGCGTACCCGAAGTGCCCATAGGCGGGCTGACCGTAGCCCTGCGGCTGCCCGTAGCCCGGCATGCCCGGCCCCCCGCCGTACGGAGGCTGTCCCGCGCCGTATGGAGGCTGCCCCCCATACGAGGCCTGGGACCCATATGCCGACTGAGCGCCGTACGCGTCCTGCTGGCCATAGCCGCCTTGGCTCGCGCCACCGACGCCGTAGGGGTTCGTCAGATCATTCATTGCTTACTCCGAGAAAATGTGAGGAACTGTACCACACATGATACGAGCGCCTTCACGAAAATCCGAATAAACAACGAGGCTCACACCCGCCACGGCGCCCGCATCCCCCGGACCGCACCGGCCTCGTCCCACATAAAACGGCGCGAGGGCCGGTTTCCCGACCCCCGCACCACCCGACACACGGGCGTGACGTCACAGCATGCAGGACACGCAGCCTTCAACCTCGGTGCCCTCGAGGGCCAACTGGCGCAGGCGCATGTAGTACAGGGTCTTAATGCCCTTCCTCCACGCGTAAATGTAGGACTTGTTCAGGTCACGCGTCGTCACCGTGTCCGGGTAGAACAGCGTGAGCGACAGGCCCTGATCCACGTGCTGCGTGGCCACCGCGTAGGTGTCGATGATCTTCTCGGGGCCGATCTCGTACGCGTCCTGGTAGTACTGAAGGTTCTCGTTCGTCATGTACGGCGCCGGGTAGTAGACGCGGCCGATCTTGCCTTCCTTGCGGATCTCCACGCGAGACACGATCGGGTGAATCGACGACGTCGAGTTGTTGATGTACGAGATGGAACCCG
>ERZ773009.2449-NODE-2449-length-11789-cov-3.869780_pt1 | contig 11789 bp, 9 predicted proteins | sample MGYA00580663_ERZ773009 | MGnify/ENA primary metagenome ERZ773009 (study PRJEB29015, sample SAMEA2737969) | human oral metagenome | biome: human oral; feature: human-associated habitat; material: dental | place: China | collected 2026 ... | reverse complement strand
CGGGGTCACAGACCCTTTTGTGCTCGCCACGACAAGCGTGGCTCGGGCTAGCGCGATTGGGCTAGACTCCCTAGAAGAACTAGAATATCTAGAGAAACTAGAAGAACTAGAACATCTACAAAAACTAGAGTAACAAGCCACTTTCTCAAGGAAATGAGCCTGAAAAGAGAGGAAATGTGCCTCTTTTGTGCAAAAAAATGGCTTACTCTTGGCTGTTTTACAGAAAAAACGTATATTTGCAGTGATAAATGACGTGAGGGGCTCGAATGAAGCTCCTCACTTCTGTCTATAAAGGGGCATCTAGATGTTAGACATTAGAGGGTCATAGACCCTTTTATGCTCGCCACGACAAGCGTGGCTCGGGCTTTAGACGTTTCTTCTAGACGTTAGGTATTAGACGTTAGGTATTAGACGTTAGATGGTCTCTAGTGCTTCTAGTGCATCTATCCTCTGTCCCTCCACAAACAGCAATAATTGCCCACTGAATGATCAGTAAAACCGTAGTACAACAACTTATCGACCAATGGCTCGAGGATAAAGATTATTTCCTCGCCGACTTGTCGATCAATGGTGACAAAATCCTGGTGGAAATCGACCATGCCGAAGGGGTGTGGATTGAAGACTGCGTGTCGCTTTCTCGCTTCATCGAGCAGGGACTCGACCGCGATGAAGAAGACTTTGACCTTGAAGTAGGTTCGGCCGGTATCGGACAGCCCTTCAAGGTGCTTCAACAATATGAAATCCACTTGGGCGACGAGGTGGAAATCCTCACCACCACGGGCAAGAAACTCCAAGGTCGCCTCACTGCCGCTTCGGCCGAAGAAATCTCTATCGTGCAGCAAGTGAAGGTGAAAGCCGAAGGCGAAAAGCGTCCACACCTCGAGGAGGTGGAAACTAAACTCCCCATGAGTGAGGTGAAATGGACGAAACTCTACATTGATTTCAAATAAAAAGCAGCAGGCACTCAGAGAACCACCACGCACGACGTGAACGAAGCTCTGCAACTGCCGTTTCCACATATATTATATGGCCAAAAAGCAAATCCCCGAAATGAGTCTCATCGACACCTTCGCTGAGTTCAACGAGACCAAACACATCGATAGCACCACTCTCTTGGCTGTGCTCGAAGAGAGTTTTCGCAGTGTCATCGCCAAAATCTTTGGCACCGATGAGAATTTCACCGTTGTGGTGAACCCCGACAAGGGCGACTTTGAAATCACCCGTAGCCGCGAAATCGTGGCTGATGGTGAGGTGGAGGATGAAAACAAGCAGATCGCGCTCTCCGAAGCACAAAAGATTGAGCCCGACTTTGAAGTGGGTGAAGAGGTGAGTGAGCATATCGAGTTTGCTTCCTTCGGACGACGTGCAATTTTGACCCTTCGTCAGACGCTCGCTTCTAAAATCCTTGAACTCGAACACGACACCTTATATAATAAGTATATCGACCGTGTGGGTGAAATCATTTCGGCTGAGGTCTACCAAACGTGGAAGAACGAAACGCTCCTCGTGGACGACGACAAAAATGACCTCCTTCTGCCCAAGAAGGAACAAATCCCACGCGACTTCTTCCGTAAGGGCGACCGCGTGCAGGCTGTCATCGACCGTGTGGACAACAATAATGGTAATCCCAAGATTTACCTCTCGCGCACCAGCCCCATGTATTTGCGCCAGCTCCTTCGTCGCGAAATCCCTGAAATCGCAGAAGGTGTGATTGTGCTTCACGATGTGGCTCGTATCCCTGGCGAACGTGCCAAGATTTCGGTGGAGAGCTACGACCCCAACATCGACCCCGTAGGTTCTTGTGTGGGTGTGGGCGGTAATCGTATCAGCGGTATCGTGCGCGAACTCAAAAACGAAAATATCGACGTCATTCCCTTCACCACCAACTCGATGCTCTACATCCAGCGTGCACTCAACCCAGCACGTGTGAACAACATCGTGATCAACGAAGAAGAAAAGCGCGCCGAGGTGTTCTTGGCTCCTGACCAAGTGAGCCTTGCCATCGGTAAGGGAGGACAAAACATCAAACTCGCCTCTATGCTCACGGGCTACACCATCGACGTGTTCCGCGAGGTGGAAGGCGCAGAAGAAGTGGACGACATCTATTTGGACGAATTTTCTGACGAAATCGACCAATGGGTTATCGATGCCATCAAGCAGATGGGCTTGCGCACAGCGCGTGAAGTGCTCAATGCACCTCGCGACATGATTGTCGAAAAGGCCGATCTCGAAGAAGACACCGTAGACCACTTGCTCGCAGTGCTCCGCGCTGAGTTTGACGAATCCGCATCTTAATGCCTCTGCGGCTCGACCTAACCACATAAATTAGGGCGAGCCGCAAAGAGCTGTTTGGAGGTGGGGGCTTATCTCACTCCATTTTACACTCCGATACACTCCGTCAAAGAGTTGAAGATGAGGTGGATGATACCCCACACAAGGCGATAGCCCAAGGCGAGTCTTGCGATAAACTCCAGCAGCCCTCTTATGTTTCACCGATTTATCCCGAAGCGGTCATTAGATCCTGAACAGATTTTATTTGATTGTTGAGCAGTTTGTTTTTCGTTTGCTCGATGGCGTAGCGGGCTACGTCGAGAACAAACAAGAAACAAAATGCCAACCAGAAAATGAAAGATGACAGGAAGTTATCTATTCCATTTCCAGTAGCACTTTTACGGTCTAATGACCGATTTGGGTTTAACCCTTCGTCAAACCAGCAAGCCTGCTTCCATCACCCCAAATATACACATGAGATTAAACAAAGTAATCAAAGAACTCAACGTCTCCATCCAACGTGTGGCAGACACCCTCAAAGATCACGGTATTGATGGCGAAATTACGCTCAACACCAAAATCACTGAGGAACAATATGAAACCTTGAAAAAAACCTTTGCCGACGATATCAACCGCAAAGAAGAAGCTGAAAAACGCTTCCATAATCGTCGCGAAGACAAGCGTGCGGCCAAAGAGTCGGATGCTGCTCCCGCTGTGGGCGATGGACAAGACGAAGCTAAGGACGCTCCTGCGCCCAAGGCCGAAACGTCATCTGCACCTGCTGAGCCTAGTGTCCAAGAAGCTCCTGCTGCTCAAGAAGTGGCGGCGGCTGAGGCCGACAACAATGCCGAAGGAGGTTTGAAGGTGGTGGGACACATCGACCTCGATGCTTTCAAAAAGCCTGCTAAAAAGACCAAGGAAAAGGTGGCTAAGGCTGAACCTAAAGCTGAGCCTAAGGCTAAGGTCGAGAAGAAGGAAACTGCTGCTGAGGCTCCCAAGGCTGAGCCTGCACCCCAAGAAGCTCCTGCTGCTGAGGTGAAAGTAGCAGAACCTGCTGCTCCCGTAGAAAATGCGCAGAAAGAAACTGCTGCTGAAGCGGCTCCTGCTGAAGCGGCCAGTGCTCTCGGTGCTGAAAATGGAGATGGTGTGTTCAAACTCAACTCTGAACCTCGCCTCACTGGCCCTAAGGTGCTCGGCACAGTGGATCTCTCGGCCATCAATGGCAGCACTCGCCCCAAGAAGAAGACTAAAGAAGAGCGCAAGAAAGAGCGCGATGGCAAGAAGCGCAACCGCATCGGCAACGAACGTGTGGATGTGAGTGCTGAAGCCAAAAAGAACAATAATGGCCAAGGTGGCCACAACGGCAAGGGTGGACAAAACAATGGTCATCCCGGCCAAAACCAACAAAACCGCAACCAACAACAAGGTGGCGGAAAGGGTGGTAAGAAGGGCAAGAAGGGCAACAATGCTCCTGTCACTCCACCTAGCGACGAAGATGTGGCAAAGCAGGTGTATAAGCCTTATTTGGTCGGGGGTAAGGGCAGTACCGCTGGAGGCTACCACGTTTTCAATACCTTTCTGGTGTAGCTGTATCACATCGGTATAACCCTCTACAAGGTAGCAGTTATCAGCCTTAGCAATCGCCTGTTTGGCAAAGAAAATACCATACAGCACTTTGCTCTTGTGATAAATATCACTCTCGGGCGAGTTGAGGTATTTAGCCTGTTTCTTGTCGTTAGTAAGAATACGCCCCCCAAAGCCGAGCACGCGCCCGCTCATAGAGTGTATGGGGAACATCACCCTGCCTTTGAAGCGGTCGAACTTGCGGTCGCCATTGACAATCGTAAGCCCCGTTTTCTCTAAATAAGGCAGTTGATAACCTTTGGCAAGGGCAGCATCAGTAAAGGCTGTCCATTCATCGGGCGAAAAGCCCAAACAGAACTTTTTGATAGTATCATCGGTGAAGCCGCGCTCTTTGAAATAAGAAAGTCCGATGGCTTTGCCTGCCTCAGTGTTGAGCAGCGAGTCTTGAAAAAACTGCTGTGCGTACTCCGACACTATGTAGAGGCTTTCGCGCTCATCGGCTTTCTCTTTTTCTTCTGTAGATGGTTGGCTTTCTTCAATCTCAATGTGATATTTCTTAGCCAGATAGCGAATGGCTTCGGGGTAGGTAAAATGCTCGTGCTCCATTAAGAAAGCGATAGCATTACCCCCCTTGCCACTGCTGAAGTCTTTCCAAATCTGCTTCACTGGCGAGACCATAAAACTCGGCGTCCGTTCGTTAGAAAACGGACTTAAGCCTTTGTAGTTAGAGCCGGCGCGTTTGAGCTGTACAAAGTCGCCGATGACCTCTTCTACTCGCATCTGGTCATATACTTTATCGATAGTGTTTTTGGTAATCACGTTTGTTTTTTGACTAAGAAAGTTAGGCAAAAGTACTATTTTATGTTGAGATACACAAAATTTACTTATCCATACGCACAATACGAGGCTGAAAGCGCCCTATTACCTCTACCAAATCTCTTTGCGATTGCATTACCGTTTCGATGTTTTTATACGCCATAGGGGCTTCTTCGGCATTGCCCCCAATAAGGGTAATATCTTTGGCTTTCAGTGCTTTTTTAATATCTGAACTGGTAAAGCGATTTCGGCTCTCATTGCGCGAGAAGGCACGTCCAGCCCCGTGAGAGGCTGAAGCAAAACTCTCAGCATTGCCCTTGCCGCGCACTATGTAGCCCGCATCGGTCATCGAGGCAGGGATAATACCCAATACCCCTTCGCCAGCAGGAGTAGCTCCTTTGCGGTGCACTACCACCTCTTTGCCATTATGAATTTCTTTCCACGCAAAGTTGTGATGGTTCTCAATACGCGCTCTTAGTCGCCCGCCTACTGCACGAATAAGTCGGCGGTGAATATCATCGTGACAAGCCGAAGCGTAATCGCCTGCAAGGTTCATAGCCGTCCAATACTCTAACCCTAAGTGAGTGCTGAGGTCGAGCCACGCAAATTGTTGCGCTTCTTTGGGTAGCGGACATTGTTCGGCAGCCACGCGTACGTAATACTGCGCTATCTCCGCCCCAAAACCACGCGAACCGCTATGCGAAAGGATTCCTAAGTACTTTCCTTTGGGTAGCCCTATTTGTGGGTCGTCTTCTAAAAGCTCTACCTCGCCAAACTCTACAAAGTGATTGCCACTGCCCGAAGTACCCATCTGCTTGATAGCTTTGTCCTTCAATCGTTTGAGGATAGGGATAAGCGAAAAAGTATCGCGGTCGAAAATCTCGTGTTCTATGTGCGATTTGTGGGTTTCGTACATACCGAACTTCGTATGCTCGGCAAGAGCTTTCTCGTACTTATCACGCGCTCCTGAGAGGTACGACACAGGGATATCCAAGATACTGAGGCACATACGGCAACCGATGTCTAAGCCCACCCCATAAGGAATGACCGCATTCTCTACCGCCAACACGCCCCCTATGGGTAAACCATAGCCACTATGGGCATCGGGCATTAGGGCACCGCCAACCGAAATAGGAAGTTTCAGAGCTGTATAGAGTTGCGTTTTTGCCTCTTCGGTGATGTCCTCGCCAAAGATATGGTAAGGGGCGCGCAAGCTGTTGAGCTGTCGTTTTTCGGTTTTAGTAGACGAAAGCAGCGCTTCGGCTATCTGCCCGAAAGTAAGGTGACCTTCGTACTGTGCAGGATTTTTTAGAATATCCTCAAGTACCGACTTTACATACGCCAAGTTTTTAGTAGCGTAATTGCGTTTCATCACTTCCAACGCTACATTAATAGATTGATTATTCGGGAATCCTAACTTCAGTAGGTCTTTCCCCTTGAGTTTTAAATTTGCCATAATAATTTGTTGTTAGTGTTTAGCTGTTAGTAGTTAGTGTTTAGTTATCAATCGTTAGCAGATACCATAAGCTAACGACTAGTAACTAACGACTAATTTAACTTCCTTTTTAGCCGCAGCGCGTTCCTTCTTATAGCTTTTTTCTACATAAGTGCTTTTGAAGTCAGAGCCATTAAAGGTACGCACAGGGTTGCCTCGCTGCACTTGGGTGTGATTACTCCAATGGTGCTGCGCTTGCTCGGCAAGTTGCTGAAGCTCTATTTCGGCGAGCTTTTCCCTCAGACGGTTGAGGGCGAGCTTCTTATTGTCGAGTTGCGAACGCGAATCTTGTGCAAAAACGCTTACCCCTGAGGGCAGGTGGGTGGCGCGTACTGCCGAATTGACCTTGTTCACATTCTGTCCGCCATTGCCTTGCGAGCGAGTGGTTTGGAACTGTACATCGCGCTCCGAGAAAGTCTGGCGTTGCAATTGGTCGAGGGCAAAAACGCCTATATACCAATTGCTGCGCTGGTGGAATTTGCGAAAGGTACTCTTGCCAACCCAACAAACCGTACCGAGCCAGCTTTTCAGGAAAGCCGATAGCTCCTTGCCTTTAAGTTGCACAGTAACTGATTTTATAGTCAGATTAGCATCGCCTTCCTCTCGGCTGACGATAGTATAGTCAATGCCCTTTTGGGTAGCCTCTTGCAAAAATGTTTTCAGCACTTTGGCTACCACCCATTGGCATTCTAAAGGGCCACGCCCTGCGGTGATTTGTATGATTTTTTCTTCCATTTTTCTTTTTGTTTATAGTTGCACATACGGCTTGCACTCTAAAAGCATCTCTCTTATTTCCATTGCTGAGGTGTGATACTTAAGGGCTGTGATTTCTTTCAGCGGGGTGCGTTTGTACTTTTCCTTAGGCGTATAGCGCTTTTGGAATTGATTCCACGAATAACTGCCTCCATAGATTTTGCTATGGATAATCCCCCAGTTCTTATGGTCATTTATGATCTTATCAAGCTCGGCGAGTTCTCGTTCTATGGCTATATCTACCGGACGGTAATGCGTAATCATATTAGGCTTTACACGCAATTCAAAACGCCACGCCTCGGTAAACTCGTAATGGATTTCAAAACGGTCTTTTTGCCGATTGAAACACTCTATTTTTGCAAAATAGGCGCGTTCTTTTTGGGTGAATTTTCCCCTCTCAAGGGCTCTTTCCCATTCCCATTGACTAAAAGCGTACAATTCCTGTTTGCGAGCTATATAGACACGCTTGCCACGACGCTTTTTCTTCTTCTGGAACTTGCGTGTATCGGCATATTGATAGGTGTTGATTTTCTCCAAAAGTGTCGCGAAAAAGTCGGCTTGCTTGCCTTGTCGCACATCTTCCCTCAGTACAAAGAAACGCACATAGCCCTTTTGATATGGTTTTTCAAGTGGCACAAGCGGCAGTTCACGGCGTTGTTTAAAGAGTACTTTTTGGCGTTTGATACATTCGCGCAAATACTTCTCGTGGTCTTCTCGAGCAATGCGCTTACGAGAGCGCAAATTGCGTAGGCGACCACCTCCTTCGGGAGTAATATATAGATTTCCCATTTTTCAATTAACAATTGACAATTAATAATTAACAAATTGCTTCGGGAAAATCTCCCTCTCCTTGGGAGAAGCCAGCGAGGGCTCACAGCTGGGTATGTGGTAAGGGGGTGAGGAAAAACAAAAAGCCCGAAGCGGGTGCTTCGGGCTCTTCTATATTTTATACTATTATTCTAATCAAGCGGATACGCCACGAAGCGTTACCTTGTGCAAAGGTAATACAGATGCGATATGTAACTTGATGTAGGTCATTTCTTCGTGTGTATTTATGAGGTTAAACAATGATTTGTTCGTAATTCGGCGGCAAAGGTACTACTATTTTCTCAATTAGCAAGTTTTTCTGATTAAAAATTTTCTTCAATACCCCTTTGCCTCTCAGCTACATAACCTGTAGCCAAACGATATTTAAACATAAATGCCGTGAGAAACGAATACAATTCACTGGGTATTGTTATCGTAGTACGCTTCGAGTGCTCTATGAGCACCGTTATATTGTTGTATTTGTCTTTTGAAATAGCACTGACGTTCGTAATGCTGGTTACCGGTACTTCAATGATATGCGTTAGCTTAAAGAAGTATAGCTTCTCTTGGCACAACACAAATGGCGGCAAGAGGTATAACAATCTCGATACCTGTTTCACCTTTTCCAAATAGGCAAAATCTTCTTCGCTCATTTCTGCCAAAAGCAGTTGTTGCGCTTGCGTAGTCCTATTGATAGTGTAGTATAAATAATAGAAAATTATTAGCAAATAGGGGACAAATGTGATAATAGACGTTAACAATATATAACCAAAAAGCAAGTAGGGGACGCTATCTATTTGGCGTATCACCTCAAAATCGACACACAGCCCCATAAACAGAAAAGGGATTAATGAAAAGACAATCGCTACGGTTGTAAATAGATACTTCAGAATCCTCTTCCGCTTGGTCAGGTATAGCTGTCGCGCCTCAGGTAGGGGAGAAGGAGGGCTATAGCTCTCTAAACGCTTTTCAAAATCGTTTTGATGGGTTTTTAAATACCATTTAAGAGCGTAAAATACGCCTGCTGCTACGGTGAGTTCTGCAATAAAATAGAAAATCTGCTCCATATTCTAAAAAAAGAAAAAGACTACCCTAAAGAGCAGGGCAGCCTTTCTCATATTATAAACATTCTAAAATTATGCTACATCAATATCGGTATTCACGTTCTTGCTACCTACTAATGCGTAGAACAATAGGTAAGCTATCGCAAGTACGATTACCCAGTAACTTTGTATATAACCTACAGCATCGGCAGCCCATCCTTGTATAGCTGGTAGGATACCTCCACCACATACCATCACCATAAAGATACCTGAAGCAGCAGCCGTATATTTGCCCAAACCTTCAGTAGCAAGGTTGAAGATACCTCCCCACATCACCGAAGTACATAAGCCGCAAAGGATAAGGAACATTATGCTCATAGGCACCTGTGCTAAACCAAATGATATATCAGCTTTGAATACAGGCATATTTACCATTTGTGTTTCAGGTATGAAGATAGCCAAAAGCACAAACACTAAACCTAATAGTGAAACGAATGAAAGCATACCTTTGCTTGAGAATTTAGCTCCTAATGAACCACCAGTAAGACGACCGATAAACATCAAAAACCAATAAGTACCTACTACCGAACCTGCGGTAGTGGTGTCGATGCCTAAACCATTGGCTTCAGTACTGCCTGTCATAAATAGGTTAGCTATATTTGGTATACCTACTTCTATCCCTACGTATAAGAAAATAGCGATAGCCCCTAATACAAAGTGACGGAAAGATAGCGGACTGTGGCTATTCTTCACCCCATTGGCAACAGCAGCCGCTGCGTGTGGCTCTGGAATGTTCATCGAGAACAATACGATAAACGCTAAGGCAAAAATACCCATTGCTAAGAACAAGGCAGGGTTAGCGTTGGCTATAGAGGTCTCTGAGCTGATAGTACCGATAAGGTAACCTACCAATACAGGCACGATAGTAGCCCCGATAGAGTTGATAGCCCCTCCGAACTGTAGCAATTGGTTACCGCGTTTGCCACCACCACCAAGGGTGTTAAGCATAGGGTTTACCACCACGTTGAGCATACACATAGAGAAACCAGAGATAAAAGCACCGGTTAGGTATACCGCAAAGCTACCTGCAGAGCCTGATAAGAAGGTAACACATACCCCTACGAAACCTACTGCAATAGCTGCTAAGGCAGTTTTCTTATAGCCGATGCGCTCTAACATCTTCCCAGCAGGGATACCCATAAAGGCATAGGCTATAAAGTTGGCTAAGTTCCCCAATTGCGATTCGAGATTGCTAGCCATAAATTGGTTTTTAACAATTACCCCAAAAGGGTTTTGTAAGCCTGTTACGAATGAAATCATAAAGAATAGTGCGAACATCATCGCAATAGGCAATACGTAACTTTTGTTTTGTTGATCTTGGTGTTCCATTATTTTGATATTTTAGTTTTTATTTTCTTAGAAAAAGTAAATCGCCAAATTGACAAATCGCCAAATCGGCAAATCGAAAATTCGGGGGCAAAAATATATAAACCTTTCCTAAAAAACAACAAAAACGAAAACTTTTTTAAGGTTTATTTATGAAATCTTTTACTTTACCCTTGATTTTCACCGGCGTTTGCTTCCTATCTATTTCGTATGCACCTATGCGCGAGGTGCGTACATATACCTCTTTGCCTCTTATTTCGGCTTCAATCTTGGCGGTTTTATGCCGATGTTTTAGCAGCGCATAGGGGTATCCTTGGTTGAAATTGCCTTTTAGCACTAGGGTTGCTCCCTCGCGTAGCACCGTCAGTTCGATGGGTTCGCCTGCTTTCTTTTGGGCGGTGTAGAGCATCGGTGCCATTGGCGAGGTTATGCTATCGCGCTCTAAGGCGAGGAGTATATCGCCCTCTTTGGCACCCAACCGCTTGGCAGTAACGGTATCGTTTTTAAAACCTGCTATGCGCAAGCCTTTGCCTTTGTAGGTATAGTCGTATTTGAGGCCTAAATCGGCTTTGTTGTTCTGTATGGTTACTTTGGGGTAGAGAGTGTGCCAAGGGGCGCGCTCTTGCTCGAGGTCGAGCGCCTTAAGGCTTAGCCACCCTATCCGATTGATTTTGTTAATACTAGAAGTCTCCCACACTATATGGGTAAGGGGTTGGCGCGTGTGGTTTTTAATAAAATCGACTAATGCGGACTGTTCTTCGGGCAGATAACCCAAAAAGTGGTCGCCAGTAGGGGTTTTGAAGGTAATATTAGGGTTTTCTTTCCTGAGGAAGTCGATAGAAGGGGTGATTTGGTCAAGCGGATAGAGACTGTCGCCGGTGGTATTGAGTATATACAGCGGTTTTTGATTCATATTGCAGGGAAAAATCTCCTCTTCGCCCAGCATACTGGCTACTTTTAGGCTGCCATTCATCGCGATAAAGCCGGCAAAAGGGTCAGGTTGCGTCATAGCGAAGTAATACACCCCCGAACCGCCATCAGAGAAACCCGATAGGAAGATTTTATCAGGGTCGATAGGGTACTGTTGTTTTACGGCGGCTATTTCGTCCATTACCATTTGTTGCCCTACAGCATCGAACCAAGTAGCGCCTTTTTGTCCGAAGGGGAAAAGCAGATAACAATCGGCAGCCTCGGCTAAGCCTACCAAGGGCGATTTGCGCACATAGCCTTCGGGGTTAGCATTGACCTGAGGCGAGGCTACGGCTCCGTGCAAGAACACCAATAAAGGTTTAGTTTTAGGGTTGGGTTTTGTAGGAGTATAAACCACATAGGGGCGCGATTGACCATCAGCGCAAAGCTGCTGAGACGTTTTAATCTCTTGTGCTTGCAGGGTAGTAACGCAAGCAAGGAAGAGCATCATACATTTGTTCATAGTTTGTTAGCTAATTTTGATTATTTCTAATTTTGATTATTTTTGCCGCAAAGATATAAAATTATTTTTATCTATTAATCACAAACACTACATTTGCCTCCCAGCCCTCTCAGCCTTCTCAGCCTTCTCAGCCCTCCCAGCCCTCTCAGCCCTCCCAGCCTTCTCAGCCTTCCCATTCCTCCCATCAACAAATTGCCTAATT
>ERZ773009.2448-NODE-2448-length-11790-cov-11.324585_pt1 | contig 11790 bp, 11 predicted proteins | sample MGYA00580663_ERZ773009 | MGnify/ENA primary metagenome ERZ773009 (study PRJEB29015, sample SAMEA2737969) | human oral metagenome | biome: human oral; feature: human-associated habitat; material: dental | place: China | collected 2026 ... | reverse complement strand
TCGTTGATCGCCGTGCCCGCCCACATGCCGAAGCCGAGGTCGCTCATGCCCATGAAGTGCCCGAGGAAGGGGAAGATGAAGACGGCGATGACGTTGAAGAGGAAGATCGTCGAGATGGAAAAGACGATGTCCTTGTCCTTCGCGCCGATGACGGGCGCGACCGCCGCGATGGCAGAGCCGCCGCAGATCGCCGTGCCCGCGCCGATGAGCGTCCGCGCATCACCCTCGACGCCCAAAAGCCTGCCCGCGCCCCAGGCGACGAAAAATGCCGTCGCGAGCGTCGACGCCATGACGGCGAGCGACTGCGAGCCGACCGACAGAACATGGTAGAGGTTCATCTCGAAGCCCAAGAGGATGATGGCATACTGCAGGATCTTCTTGCCCGTGAAGCTGATGCCCGCCTCGAAGGTCTTGGGCCGCGCGAGGCGCGCGAAGAGCATGCCGAGCAGGATGCCGAAGACGGGGCCGCCGATGATCGGGAAGAACTGCCCGAGGATGTAGGCGGGGACAGCGAAGAGCAGGGCGTAAGCGATGCCCCGTAAATACTCGCTTTTCATGTGAAAACATCTCCTTTAGAGAAAGTCGCCGCATTATTTGGAAAACGCGGCCGCCGCCGCGTTCTCTCGCGCGGCGCCGTTTCCTTTAAGTGTACTCAGGAAAGGCTTCGAGGTCAAGCCCAAAGAGGCACTTTCGTCCGCAAAGCGGGCACTTGTGCGCGGCTGTTTCCAGGAGATGCAAGTTGACACGTAAGGTGTCAGATGTTATTCTTTTTATGAATTATATTTTTCTTAAATCGTGCATGGGGAGGTATCTGCATGACGCTCGGAAAGGAATTTGCACCGAAGAAGTGGCTCAAAAAGGCAGGCGCCATCGCGGCGATCGTCGGGGTGCTTTTGGCATTTCCGATGACAATGCCGAAAGCGGAGGCCTTCGACTGGCTCGACCTCGTCCTCGACGGACTCAGTGCCGCCGTAGAATACGATGCCGTGCGCGAGATGTATCTGACAGCCGGCGACAACCCCGTCATACAGGATGCCATGTACCACGAAGAAAAAGATGTCGCCGACCGTCCTGTCGATGAGCGTGCCCGCGAGGTGGTCGAGGATGTGCTCTCGGTGCTGGTTGACCGCGGCGACTACGTCCTGCGCAACAACTCCCTGCCCTTTCGCGTCAAGGTGACGGCAGACGACAGCTTCAACGCTTCGTGCAATTTCAGCAACTTCATCTGCGTGCACGACGGCGCCGTGCAGGCCTGCGGCTACAACCGCGATGAGATCGCGGCACTGCTCGGTCATGAGATGACGCACGGCTATGACCAGCACGTCGCCAATTCGCATGCGAAATATGTCTGGGCGGAATTGATCGGCGATCTCGTGGGAGATGTTCTGTCAAATCACGAGACGGGCGTCGGCGCCGTCCTCGCCGACGATTGGCTGACCTTCCTCGCCGTCAAGAACATCGATCTGCCCGACGAAAAAGCTGCCGACGAAAACGGCTTCTATACGATGGCGAGCGCCGGCTTCAATCCCGGCGGCGCTGCCGCCATGATGGCGCGCATGTCGTACTACACGGAGCACCGAAATCTATTCGAAGATTTTTTCGATCCCGACGAACACCCCGACACGCGCAACCGTCTCAAGGCTATGGCAGATCTGCTCACGACGTACGGCATTGGCCATACGGAGGTCAAAAATGCCAACCATGTCTACTTTGACAATCACATCCTGCTCATCGCGGAGCCGAGCGGCGCCCAGGACGCCGAGGAGATGGCCTATTTGATTGCGGGCGGCATTGCCAAGGGCTTCCACGACCATCGCTTCTTCGCGGATTGGGATTTCCGCACGGCGAAGGACGGCACGATCGACTTCCTCGACGACGATCCCGCTTACCGGCCGCTGAAGGAGGCGCTCAACAAGGAGCTGGGGCTTGGCGGGCATTTCCAAAGCCTGGTGGAGCGCGCGTACAGCGACGACAGCAAGAGCGGCGCCCGCGAAAATTTTCTCCAGAAAGAGGCGGAACGCCGGCGCAAAAACGAGGAGCTCCGCCAAAAGCTGGCCGCCCAGAAGGAGGATTCGCCGGATAAATCGCTCAACGGCGCGATCTATATGAAGCTCGGTCTCACGGATCTGGCGGAAAAGGAGTTCGTCCGTTCCGAAAAGCTCGATGCGCAGAATCCTGCCGCCAAGGGCGGCATGGCGACGGTTCTGAGCAAGCGCGGCGATTTCGACGGCGCTTTGCTGCTGGCGAACGAGGCGATCGCGATGGATCCGAATCTCGGTACGAGCTATGTTTCGCGCGCGCTCGTCTATCGGGATCAAGGCGATTGGGACAGCGCCCTCGAAGACTGCCGGCAGGCGCTGAGCGTCGAGCACAGGGATGCTTATGCCCATAAGCTCGCGGGCGATATTTTCCACGAGCAGGGCTCGCCGGAAAGTGCGCTTGACGAGTATAGAGCTTACCACGAGGCGGAGCCTGAGGCGATGGATATTCCGGAGGCGTATATGGTGCAGCTCACCTAAAGGGGCGAGCGCCGGCGGAGAAAGAAGCGCTGCGGCACAGGCGCTGCGGCACAGGCGCTGCGAAGGCGGCGCCGCTTCACGTTTCGTAACGGCGGAAACGTGCGGCGGCTTCTTCGGGCAAACGGACTACGACGATCGTACCACGCTCGTCGTAGTCCGTTTTTATGACGCGCCCCGCCTCGTGCAGGCGCGTGACGACGGCGTTTTCCGTAAAGGGAATGTGGAGCTGCAGCTCGACCTCGCCCGCGCGGAAGAAGGCGGCGAGCCTTGCCTGCAGGGCGGCGAGCCCCGCGCCCGTCTTGGCGGCGATGGCGCAGCCCTCGCGGCCGCGCAAGAGGCGGCTGACGGCGGGCGGCAGCGGGGCAGCCGTCAAAGCGACATCTGCCTCGCCCGCAGCACCGCTTTCGTCGGCGCTGCCGCTTTCGTCGGCGCTGCAGCCTGCTCCGGCGGCTTCGACGCCGCCCGTCAGCCGATCCATCTTGTTCAGCACATAGAGCATGGGCTTTTCGGCGACGCCGAGTTCCTTGAGGACTTCGGTGACGGCTTCGATCTGGAACTCGGCGGCTTCGTTCGACACGTCGACGACGTGCAGCAAGAGGTCGGCTTCGATGACTTCTTCGAGCGTCGCGTGGAACGCCTGCACGAGCGTGTGCGGCAGCTTCTGGATGAAGCCGACGGTGTCGGTCACGAGGATTTCGCGGCCGTCGCTGAGCCTGAGCGCGCGCGTCGTCGGGTCGAGGGTGGCGAAGAGCTTGTCCTCGGCGAAGACGTCGGCACCCGTCAGAGCGTTGAGAAGCGTCGACTTGCCGGCGTTCGTATAGCCGACGAGGGCGGCGACGGGGATGCGCGCGGCGCGGCGGCGCTCGCGGTGCAGGCCGCGCTCTTTGCGCAGGCGCTCGATCTCGCCCTCGATGTCGTGGATGCGGCGGCGGATGCGGCGGCGGTCGACCTCGAGCTTCGTCTCGCCCGGCCCGCGCGTGCCGATGCCGCCGCCGAGCCGCGAGAGCACGAGCCCCTGCCCGAGGATGCGCGGCAGACTGTACTTCATCTGCGCGAGCTCGACTTGCAGCTTGCCCGCCGCCGTGCGGGCGCGCTGCGCGAAGATGTCGAGGATCAGCGCCGTCCGGTCGAGGATCTTGACGCCGAGCGCCATCTCAAGATTTCGCTGCTGCGACGGCGTCAGCTCATCGTCGAAGATCACGAGCGTCGCGCGCTCGTTCTGAATGAACATCGCCATCTCCTCGACCTTGCCGCGCCCTAAGAAGAGCGCTGTGTCGGGCTTCGCCTTCTTCTGGATGAAGCTGCTGACGACGGTCGCGCCCGCCGTGCGCGCGAGCTCAGAAAGCTCGGCGAGTGAATCCTCCGTCGTCCATGCCGCAGGACTCGCGAACGAATCGAGACCGGCGAGCACGGCGCGCTCCTCCTCGTCGTCGGTCGCCTGCGTGCGCTCCTTCGCGAGGCGCTTGTTGATGTTCTGAATCAGCGGCGTCAGACGGATGCGGTTCAAATAGTCGGCGCGCACGGGGCCGAAGAGCTGCACTTCGAGCGTGCCGTCCTCGGCCTTTTCACCCGTGAAGAAGCCGAGGCAGCCGACGATCTCGCCCTTGAGCCGCCCGATGGCAGCCATCGCGTCGAAGCGCAGGCGGCGCAGCGACGAGAGGTCGGGCTCACTGAGCTCCGTATCGCCGCTCGGATGCGTATGGATGCAGCGCACGCCCGAAAGGCGCACCTCCGAGCGCGCCTCGACGGCAGGCAGATCGACCGTCCAGGTGTTGCCGACGGAAACCTCGACGACGCGCCCCTTGCGGTCGATGTAGACGGCGACCTCGCGGCCGATCTCCTCCGTGACGGCGACGAGCCGCTCATTGAGCTCCCTCGTCGAAAGCTGCCCGACCGGCACACTGAGTGTATAGAGACTCTGCAATTCCAGCGTGATATGCGACTTGAGATTCTCGATCTCGCCCTGGATCTTCTTGTCTTTCATGGCGCCTCCTTTGCGGTAAATTCTGCTGCCGTCATGATCCTCGGATGCTCTATACCGGATTCCAGAAAATCTTTGTCCCCTGTCAGCACAATATCAACATTTGCCGCTATGGCAGCCCGCAGGATCGCCCGATCGTTCAAATCCCGTACCAAACTTTCCTCTTCCACGCTTTCATCTGGAATTCGAACAATTTCTATCACCGGCAGAGCAATCGCCAGGAAGCGCTCCATCGCAGAAATTTTCGCGGGAAACTTCCTGTTGAAAATGCGCCTTAACTCATCCAAATTCTGCGTGCATACAATCCCGCAATTTGGGAAGGACACTGCCTTGCTATAGGCTTGAAACGGCGTGCTGCTGCCCAATATTGCCGAAATCAATATATTCGTGTCAATCATCACACGCATGCTGCACTATTCCCCTTCGCTGCGAACTTCCCTGACCATAGCATTTACAGCTTCCTCCGATGTCAGCCCTGACCTCTCGGCCTCACCCGTCATCTCATTTTGCAGCACTTGCATGGCATACACCGCTGAATTTACCATGCGAACAGAACCGTTTTCCACAATGAAAGTGACGCGGCTTCCGTTGTCCAGTCCCAGCACATTCCGCACATCTTTCGGAATCGTTACCTGCCCTTTTGCCATAACTTTGGCATTGTCGATAAAGGTATCCGACACAGTTGCTGCCATCATTGTAAAAACTCCTTTCAAAAAGAAAAGTAGGGAAAACCCTACTTTAAATATACCATATTTACAATGAAAGTCCAAGAAGTCAAGCCCGAAGAGAGGTAAAGAGGATTCTCGCCCGTGAGGACGAAATAAGAGATACGAAGAGTGGGCATATGGAAGAAAGTTACAGATGAAAAGGAGTCCTTTCCATGGCATACGAAATCAAGATGAAGCGCATCTACGACGCACCTGAAGCGACGGACGGCAGACGCATCCTTGTCGATCGCCTGTGGCCGCGCGGCATGAAGAAGGAGCGTGCCGCCTTGAGCGAGTGGGCGAAGGAAGTCACGCCGTCGCCCGAGCTCCGAAAGCTCTACCACAGCGGCGAGATGGACTTTGGCCTCTTCGCGAAAGCGTACCTGAAGGAGCTGCAAGAAAGCTCTGGGGCCGCCGCCTTTGCAGAAAAGTGCCGGAGCTGGCTGGAAGAATCCCCCGTGACGCTCGTCTACGCCAACAAGAATCCTGTGGAAAATCACGTCCTTGTTCTGCGTCAATGGCTGCTCGATACGATGAGACAAGGACGAGGAGAATAGAAGAAACCGCCCGCTAAGAAACAAGCGCTTCTCAGCGGGCGGTTTCTTCAGCTTTCCGTCTCCTTCTGCGTAATGCCGCGCTCGTTCGATGCACGGGGAAATAGTAACAGAAAGTCAGCCATAGTTTAACATGTTGTGCTATAATACAAGTGGTGCTGCCAAAACGGTAGGCGGTCAATTCTTAGCCCCTGAGCGGTCAACGTCAACCAATCGTGCGATGCGATTTGCGCGTCGATGATTGGGATGTTTTCGCAATCGACCTGTTTTCCAATCGGCCACGCCCTTCGGGGTTGCGTCTTGGATAGGTCTGAAAGGGGGCGTTGCTTATGGAACTGTACGATTTTTTGTCGTTCGTTTTCTGCGTGACGATTTGCGTCGTTGCGCTAAAGGCAAAATAAGAATGCCCCGCCTGCAGTCTCCAACTTAGGCGGGGTATTCTTCCACTAACGTTTAGGGGCTGACCGTTTACCGACAGCACCTTTTCTGTGCTTATTATACAATATAGCCTGAACCCTGTCAAAGGGTCAGCGTCGGTCAACGTCAGCCGCGCATCTGCGCCCTTTGGGCTTGATTTGCGGGACGTTTTCGCATACGAGCCGTTGCCCAATCAGCCGATCTTCACGACATGCGATACGTGGAAGCCGTTTTCTTCGAGTTTCTTTTTCACGGCTTCGCTGTCCGTCGTGTCGAAGCGCACGACGATTTCGTAGCTGCCGTCGTCCTGCTGGCAGGTGACGAGGCTGTCGATGTTGCAGCCGCAGTCGGCGATGATGCCGCCGAGGTCGCGCACGACGCCGACCTTGTCGCCGACGTCGGCGATGGTGAAGCGCGTCTTGCCGTGCGTCAGCCCCATGACGTCGACGAAGGTCTTGAAGATGTCGGTTTCCGTGATGACGCCGACGACGGCGCCGACGCTCGACACGACGGGCAGGCCGCCGATCTTGTGGTTGTACATGATGAGCGCGGCTTCCTCGATGGTCGCGTCATCCTTGACGGAGACGACCTCCTTCTGCATGATTTCGCCGATGCACATTTTCGCCAAGAGCGAGGTGATCTCGTAGCGCGAGAGCGTCGTCGCGGGCGACGGCGAGACGCGCATGATGTCGCGGTCGCTCAAGAAGCCGACGAGCTTGCCGTCTTCATCGACGACGGGCAGGCGGCGGAAGCGGTGCTTCTTCATCAAATCCTTCGCGGCCGAGACCTTCGTGTCCGGCGTGACGGTGAAGGGATTTTTTGCCATGCGGTTTGCTACAAACATTGTCAGCATCCTTTCTTTAGGAAGCGCGGATAACGGATTTTCCTCTATTTCAGCCGCCCAAATAGGCTTTTCGCACATCTTCGCTCGCTGCGAGTTCCTTTGCCGCGCCTTGGAGCGTGATCCTGCCCGTTTCCATGACGTAGGCGCGGTGCGCGATGGAAAGAGCCATGTTGGCGTTCTGCTCGACGAGGAGGACGGTCGTGCCCTCGCGGTTGATGTCCTCGATGATGGAGAAGATCTCCTTGATGAGGAGCGGCGCAAGGCCCATCGACGGCTCGTCCAAGAGGAGGAGCTTCGGGCGGCTCATGAGGGCGCGTCCCATCGCGAGCATTTGCTGCTCGCCGCCCGAGAGCGTGCCCGCCTGCTGCTTGCGGCGTTCCTTGAGGCGCGGGAAGCGGTTGTAGACGATCTCGAAGTCTTTTTCTACCCCCGCCTTGTCCTTGCGCGTGAAAGCGCCCATCTCCAAGTTTTCCTGCACGCTCATCTCAGCGAAGATGCGCCGCCCTTCGGGCACCTGTGAGATGCCGTGCTTGACGATCTCGTGCGCGGGCATGCCCGCGATGTTTTCCCCGAGGAAGGAGATGCTGCCGCTCTTGGGCGCGAGCAGTCCCGACACCGTGCGCAGCGTCGTGGACTTTCCCGCGCCGTTCGCGCCGATGAGCGTGACGATCTCACCCTTATGGACTTCGAGGCTCACGCCCTTCAGCGCGTGGATCGCGCCGTAGTAGACGTGGATGTTGTCGATTTTCAGCATGATTTCTGCCATCTTTACGCCTCCCCGCCGAGATAGGCCCGAATGACTTCGGGATTTTCCTTGATTTCTTTCGGTGTGCCCTCGGCGATGATTTCGCCGTATTCGAGGACATAGATGCGCTCGCAGATTCCCATGACGAGGCTCATGTCGTGCTCGATGAGGAGGATCGTCAAGCCGAATTCTTTCTTGATCCAGCGGATCATTTCCATGAGCTCCTGCGTCTCCTGCGGATTCATGCCGGCCGCCGGCTCGTCCAAGAGGAGGAGCTTGGGCTTCGCGGCGAGAGCCCGTGCGATCTCAAGGCGCCGCTGTGCGCCGTAGGGCAGGTTTTTCGCGAGTTCGTGCGCCTGCTTTTCGAGGTGGAAGATGGCGAGAAGCTTCTTCGCCTTCTCTTCTATTTCGCGCTCTTCCTTGAAATACCTGCCAAGGCGCAGCACAGCTTCGGCGACCGTGTATTTCGTGCGCGTGTGGTAGGCGATCTTGACGTTTTCGAGGACGCTTAGCTCGGAGAAAAGGCGGATGTTCTGGAAGGTGCGTGCGATGCCGCGTGCCGTGATCTCGCTGGGCTTCTTGCCGACGATGCTCTTGCCGTTGAAGGTAAGCTCGCCTTCGGTCGGACGGTAGACGCCCGTGATCATGTTGAACGCCGTCGTCTTGCCCGCGCCGTTCGGCCCGATGAGACCGATGAGTTCGCCCTTTTCGATGACCATGTTGAAGTTTGACACGGCGCGCAGGCCGCCGAAGACTTGCGCGAGGCCGTCCGCTTTCAGTAATTCAGCCATTCGCCTGACCTCCTTTGCCGAAGATGCGCTTCAACGGGCCGAATGCCGTGAGTTCCACATAGCCGAAGATTCCCTTGGGGCGGTAGAGCATGAAGAGGATCAGGGCGACGGCGAAGATGATCATGCGAAATTCGGGCCAGCTTGCGAGCGCCGCCTGCAGGATCGTGACGAAGAACGCGCCGACGACGGAGCCGGTCAGAGAGCCCATGCCGCCCAAGACGACCATGATGAGGAAGAAAAAGGACTGCATGAACGTGAACGACGTCGGATTCAGATATGTCAGCGTGTGCGCGAAGAGCCCGCCGCCGAGCCCTGCGAATCCTGCGCCGATGGCGAACGCCATGACCTTGTAGCGCGTCGTCGGAATGCCCATGGCCTCGGCGGCGATCTCGTCCTCGCGGATCGCGATGCAGGCGCGGCCGTGCGTGGAGTTCACGAAGTTCTTGATGAAGAACAGCGTCAGGAACACGGCGAAGAAGACCCAGGCGAAGTTGGTGTCGCGCGCGATGCCCTTGAAGCCCGCCGCACCACCGACGTAGTCGATGTTGATGAGCACGACGCGGATGATTTCACCGAGACCCAAGGTGGCAATGGCGAGATAGTCGCCGCGAAGGCGCAGCGTCGGCAGACCGATGAGCACGCCGAGGAAAGCTGCAGCGATGGCGCCTGCGAGGAGCGCGAGGGGAAACGGCACATGAAAGTTCGTCGTCAGGATGGCGGCGGCATAGGCGCCGACCGCCATGAATCCTGCATGGCCGAGCGAGAACTGTCCCGTATAGCCGTTGATGAGGTTGAGGCTCGCCGTCAAGATGATGTTGATGCCGAGGAACAGGAGGTTCAGCTGCCAGAAAGAGCCGATGACGCGCCCCGTGATCAGTCCCTGCAGGACGGCAAAGAGGATGAGCCCGAAGAGGAAGAAGATGAGATCCTGCTTGCGTAAATTCATGCCGCACCTACACTTTCTCGCGGGTGTTCTTGCCGAAAAGCCCCGCAGGTTTGAAGAGGAGGACGAGGATCAGGATGGCGAAGGCCGCCGCATCGCGGAACGTCGAGGAGACGAAGCCCGAGACGAACGCCTCGACGATGCCGAGGATGAGCCCGCCTGCGACGGCGCCCGGCAGGATGCCGATGCCGCCGAGCACGGCGGCGACGAACGCCTTGATGCCGGGCATGATGCCCATGAGGGGGTCGATCGAGTTGTAGTAGACGCCGACGAGCACGCCCGCGACCGCCGCGAGCGACGAGCCGATCCAGAACGTGAAGGAGATCACGCGGTCGGCATTGATGCCCATGAGCTGCGCCGTTTCAGTATCATAGGACGCGGCGCGCATCGCCTTGCCGATCTTCGTGTACTGCACGATGTAGGTCAGGACGACCATGAGGAAGCATGTGATGCCCAAGATCAGCATCTGCTGTCCGTTGATGACGAGAGAGCCGACGCTGAAGGCCACGTCCTGAAAGAGCGGCGGGAAGGTGCGCGGCGTCGGCGAGACGAAGTACATCATCGCGTACTCCAAGAAGAGCGAGACGCCGATCGCCGAGATCAGCGCTGAGATGCGCGGCGCATGGCGCAGCGGCTTGTACGCGAGCTTCTCGATGACGATGCCCAAGAGTCCCGTGATGACCATCGCGAGGATGAGCGCGGGCACGATGGGAAGCCCGAGGTTTGTCACGGCGAAGAAGCCGAGATATGCGCCGACCATGTAGATGTCGCCGTGCGCGAAGTTGATGAGCTTGATGATACCATAGACCATGGTATAGCCGAGCGCGATCAAGGCGTAGATGCTGCCGAGCGACACGCCGTTGATGAGCTGCTGGGCGATTTGCTCCGAAAGCTCCATGATTTCTCCTTTCTTTTGTGAAACGAAATTTTCATCAAAGTATAGAAAAGGCCGCATCTCTGCGGCCTTTTCCCTTGCATGGAAGTGGAATCAGTTAATCAGTTCCCCTCCGGCGCAATCTTCGCCTTGAGTTCCTTTTCGCCGTTCTTCATCTCAAGGATGACCGCCGTCTTGATCGGGTTGTGGTTCTTATCCATAGAGATGGTTCCCGTACCGACCTTGAGATCCTTCGTTGCCTCAAGCGCCTCGCGAATCTTTTCCGTATCGCCGCTGCCCGCACGCTTCAGAGCGTCGACGAGCATCTTGCCCGCATCGTAGCCGAGAGCCGCGAAGACGTTCGGTGCACGGTTGAACTTCTTCTTGTACGCTTCGATGAAGCCCTGCACCTCGGCGTCCTTCTCTGAGTAATGCGTGCTGAAGAAGGTGTTGTTCAGCGCGTCCGCGCCGGCGATGTCGACGACCTTCGTGTCGTCCCAGCCGTCCGTGCCGAGGATCGCAGAGTTGATGCCCATCTCACGCGCCTGCTTGACGATCTTGCCGACTTCCTCGTAGTAAGCGGGCACGAACATGACGTCAGCGTTCGCCGTCTTGAGCTTCGTGAGCGTCGCCTTGAAGTCCTGATCCTTCTGCAGGAAGGCTTCTTCCATGACGACCTTGCCGCCCGCCGCTTCGAACTTCTCCTTGAACACCTTCGCGAGGTTCTTCGAGTAGTCCGAGCTGTTGTCGACGTAGATGACTGCCGTCTTCGCCTTGAGCTCCTTCGCGGCGAAGGTTGCCATCACTTCGCCCTGCTGCGGGTCGATGAAGCAGCTGCGGAAGACGTAGGGCTTGACCTTGCCGTTCTCCACCGTCGCCTCGGGACTCGTCGCGCACGGTGCGATGATCGGCACCTTCGCGTCCGTCGCCGTCTGCGTCTCGGCGAGCACGAGACCCGTCGTCGCAGGGCCGACGATGACCTTGACGTCGTCGTCAGAGATGAGCTTCGTTGCCGCATTGATCGACTCCGCCGCTTCCGACTTGTCGTCGACGGAAACAAGCTCGATCTTCTTGCCATTGATGCCGCCGGCCTCATTCGCCTCGTCGATTGCGAGCTGCAGGCCCTCAATCGTAGCGTTGCCGTAGTTCGCGACGTTGCCCGTAAGCTCGAAGTTCGCGCCGACCTTGATCGTATCGCCCGACTCCTTCGAGCCGCAGCCTGCAAAGACGCTGCTCAAGAGCGTCGCTCCGAGAACGGCGCAGGCGAGCCGCAGGCTCTTCTTGCTGAAAATCATGAAAATCCCCCTCCAAAATTCTTAGAGAATGTGCATAGCACGATAACTTTTCCTATTATATGCGATGTTACAGAGTTAGTCAAGAACGGATTCGTGAGGAATGGGCGTTTGTTTTCTTTG
>ERZ773009.2447-NODE-2447-length-11790-cov-12.107542_pt1 | contig 11790 bp, 9 predicted proteins | sample MGYA00580663_ERZ773009 | MGnify/ENA primary metagenome ERZ773009 (study PRJEB29015, sample SAMEA2737969) | human oral metagenome | biome: human oral; feature: human-associated habitat; material: dental | place: China | collected 2026 ... | reverse complement strand
AAGCTGGTTGAGCCAGCGCGTGAGCGAAGCGAACGGCTGAGTCGAAACCACCCCGCAACCGCGACCAAAAGCCCACAGACGCGCTCCCCTGGTTTCGACACGCCCCACTCGCTGCCGCTCGCAGGTCGGCTCAACCAACTTCGGAAAAACAAGCCGGTTGAGCCGGGCCGCGAGGAACGAGCAGCCCGAGTCGAAACCACCCCACAACCGGTAGCCAGAACCCAACCACAAGCCCACGGACACACCCCCTGGTTTCGACACGCCCCACTCGCTGACGCTCGCAGGTCGGCTCAACCAACTTGGGGATGAGATGGTTTCGACACGGCCTGCTCAACCAGCTTCAGGGTGGGGTTGACTCAATCGAGCAGAGCGAACACCTTCTCCGCGACCTTTTCGGCGATGCTCTCCCGCGACTCGCGGGCGCCCAGCACCAGGTAGCGTTCCGGGTCCTCACCGGCCAGCCGGAGGAAATGTTCGCGGGCGCGACGGTGGAACTCAAGGCCCGCGGCCTCCAGGCGGTCCTGTTGCCGGATGTTCGCGACCGCCTCGGCGGGGTCGATGTCGAGCAGCACAGTCAGGTCGGGCCGCAGCCCGCCCGTCGCCCAGCGTGCCACCTGCTCCACCTCGGTGAGGTCGAGCACCCGACCCGCTCCCTGGTATGCGATCATCGAATCGACGTAACGGTCGCACACCACCACATCGCCCCGGGCCAAGGCGGGGAGGATCACCTCCTCGACGTGCTGGGCCTTGTCGGCCGCGTAGACCAGCGCCTCGGTGCGGGCGGTCAACTCCGGGTGGCCGGGGTCCAGCAGCAGTTTGCGCAGCTTCGCTCCGATCGGGGTGCCGCCCGGTTGCCGCGTCAGGACGGGTTCGATGCGACGGTTCTGGAGCCGGGTGACGAGTTCCACCACCTGAGTGGACTTGCCCACCCCGTCGCCGCCCTCGAAGACGACGAACAACCCGGGGGTGGTGTCGGGAATGATCATCTGCGCACCTTAGCCAGTAGTTTGCGGATCTTGACGACCCGCTCGGGCCAGTCGGCGACGAAACCGGCGCGGGCCGCGATCAGCCTCTGGTGGCATCGTTCCGTTTCCCGGCCACGCTCGAAGGCTTCCGCCGGGGTGAGATCCTCCAGGTCCGGGGGCTCGACGTCCGCGGCGCAGTCCCGCAGGTCGCGGGTGACCTGCGTGATGGTCTTCAGCAGTTTGGTTCCCGGTTTGCCGTGCAGCTGCACCGCCACCAGTCCACAGGCGTGCACCTGCTCGGCCGCCGCCAGCGCGGCCCGCCAGTCGGTGCCGGAGGAGTCGGCGGTCAGCGACCGGCAGCGATCGGCCAGGATGTATGCCCCCTGCTGGGCGCGTTTCAGCAGCAGCTTCGCAGCGGGTTCGGCGGAGACGTCGCCGAGCCGCGGCGCCCGCACCGCAGCCACCAGCGACTCCGTCACGTCGAGAGCCGCCTGCCGGGGCGTGGCGGCCTTCTCAACGGCGGATTCCATGGCCTGCCGCCACTCGGGGTCGAGCACGTTCGCCAACCCCCGCACGTGCCCCCGGAACTCCTGGATGGCTTCCGTGACGGCTTCCTCGTCGCGGTACTGCGCCCGGACGAGATCCTGCAGATCGGCGGCGAACAGTCTCGTCACGAACGCCTCCATGGTTGCCTCACGGTTCAGCGGGCCGGGGTTCGGGAAGTCGGTGCCGCCGGTGGCGGGCGGGCCGAGGCGCTGCTGGAGGCTCGGGAACTCGTCGACGGCGGTCGCGGAGACCGCGTCCAGCGCGGCCAGCACGTGCTCCAGCTGGTGTCTGCCGAGCAGGTCGGTGGGGGTGAGGGTGGCCTCCCGGTAGCGGGCCGTCGCCATGCCTCCGCGGCGCACCGTGACCCGTTCGTCGCGGATGCTTCCCAGGGGACCGTCGGGTCCCCGCAGGAGGTACTCGACCCGCTGGCATTCCAGCGCGGCCACCGGCCCGAGCACGGCACGGCGCACCAGCGGCCGGGTGAGGTCGGCGAATTCCTGGGGCAGCTCGGCGGTGGCGTTGATGGGCACGATCCGTTCGGCGGGCAGGTGGGGCACCCATCCGGACGCGGCCAGGTACCAGTCCCCCACCCCACCGAGCACCCGGTGTGCCAGCACCACTCCGGCGCGCAGCAACCGGTCGTCGGGGGTGTCCAGGATGGTCACGTCGATGCTGTGGCTGGCCGCGCGGCGCTCCATCAACCCGGTGATCCCGATGGCGTCCGACAGCAGGGACGGGGCATCAGCCTGGAAGGGAAGGTCGAAACGCATCACCGCCGGTCGCTCGAAACCCATGGCACCTACCTTCCCACAAGGCCCGGGAAAACCCGAGCGACGCTCAAGAGGACGAACTGGTTGGACCAGAACCCTTCCCCAAGCAGGTTTATCCGGGCCACGAGCACACGTCCGCAGACATCCTCACCATGGTTTCGACACGACCGGCTCGCTGCCGCTCGTGAGGATCGGCTCAACCAGCTTCAGGGAAGGCAAAGCAGGTTGATCCGGCCCGTGAGCCCTTGGGCGAGCTGTCAGACCCCGGTTTTGTGGAGGCTGGTTTACCTGGTTCCGGTGGTTACCAGGTAGGGGTGGTTGTCGTGCTGGGGGTCGGTATCTGGTGGTGTTGTACCAGTTCACCCACTCGGCGGAGGCGACGGCGATGTGGGATAGTTGAGCGATCTTCAGCCGGTTCACGCAATGGCGCGGATCGCGATGCGCTCACACAAAATCGCCCGAAACCACCGCGCCAGCGCCTGCCCGGCTGCCGTCTTCAACGGTGGCTGGGAAGATGCTGGCCCAGGACGCAGCGCCCTGAGATCGCTATGCACTCTTGAATCGTCGACTTGTCATCCAGGCAACGCAGCATGTGGCCAGCGACATCAGCCCTGGGGATTGGCCATCCCAGCCAGCCACTCTCGGCATCCCGAAGCTCTCGGACCATGCCCGTGGCCCGCTTGTTGGTCAGACCTACCGGCCGGACGATCGTCCAATCCAGTCCGGATTCTTGGACCACTTGTTCCTGGGTGGTGTGGTCGGCGAGGGCCGGGGCGAGCATACGGGTTGCCAGGTGCCGGATGCCGGGGGGCAGCATTCGTGCGGAAGCGCCAGCGCCCAACGAGGACTGCACGATGATCCGGCGCAGGCCTGTCTGCCCGGCGGCCTTGAGGACGGCCTGGGTGATGGCCGTTCGATCACGGCTGTCGTCGCTGCCACCACTGACCGTGACAAAAGCCGCCGTGGCATCTTTCAGCGCCTGGCGCACGATCTCCGGGTCATGGGCATCGCCGGAAACAAGGCGCGCACCGATAGGACCGGCACCGCGACGGGAGAGACACGTGACCTCGAAGCCCCGCTTCAGTGCCAACTCCGCGAGTTCCTTGCCCGTGCCGGACGAGCCGCCGATGACGCTGATTCGACGTCGGGCACCCTCGCGCTGGTGCGCAACGAGGGTCTGAGGTTCCGCGCTGATCGGTTTGTCGGCGCATCTCACCACACCTGTCGCGATCCGGCGCAGAGGCGGGGTCCAGCGATCCCGGAACTGGATCCACGGCCCGATGGCGTCCCGGTAAGGCATCCGGCCTGCATCGGGACCGAAAAGCCGGCTCTCCAGTTCGCCGGACTTCTGGCCAACGAGACCAGCTACCGCCGAGAGAATTCGGAGCCCGACGTTGCTGGCGGATCGGACCGGGTCCTCGTTGGCGATGTTGTCCTTGAGGTGGCAAGCGTATTCCCCGAGTGCCTTCAGGTCGGGAATTCGGCCCTCGTCGTATTCGCGCAGCGACGTCGGGCTGCCAGAGGCCAGCGCGTCGGCCAGCAGCATCGCGTCCTCCAGACCGGAGTTGACGCCCTCGCCTGTCGGCGGGATGACGGAGTGGGCGGCGTCGCCGAGGAGGACGAGCCACTCGTCGTGGGACACCCGGGGGCAGCGCACAACGGCGCCACCGAAGGGCGCCCGCCCGAAGAAATCCACATAGGCGTCGCGAGTGAGCAGGGGGAGGACGAGCGGGGCGTACTGCCGCAGGTGCCGATGCAGGGCGTTGATGTGGTCCTCCGTGGGCTCCGTCGACAGGAGCAGGGCCTCCGCTGGGTCGCCCCTGATGGCCGTGACCGCAACGCACCATACGCCGTCCGGCAGCGTCGCGGTGTAGATACCTTTGCCCGTGAAGATGTGGTGCCAATTCGGATCCAGTCCGGGAGCCATTGCACCGGGTGCCGAGAAGAGGACGCGGAACTGGAGGCCCCAGTCACTCACCTCCGGGACGAAATCAGCAAGCTGCTCGGCCATGGTCTGACGCGTCTTCGACCAGACCCCGTCACATGCGATGACCAGGCCGTTTCCCACCTCGACCGTGGTGGTTCCTGTGAACTGCAGGGTTCGGGAGGCCAGATCGATGGCCTCCAGCCTGCGGCCGGTGCTGAGAGTGATTCGCCGGTCCTGTTGCGCTGCAGCCAGAAGGATGCCCGTGAGCCGGGCTCGGGTGGTGCCGATGATGGTGCCAGACCGCATCGACGCAAGCATCCGGCGCCCGGCACGGATCTTGAATCCCTCGACAAGTTCGCCCTGCGCGCGCAACTCCTCAACCAGACGCGAATCGATACGCCGCAACGTCTCCTGACCACGCGGGTTCACCCCGATCGGGTAGCTGTTCGCGTCGGTCAAAGAAATGGCATCCCGCGCCTCGTGGATTGTGACGCGCCGGTCTTGGGCCGCCAGCAGCAACGCTGCGGCCAGACCGACCGGGCCGGCACCGATGATGTGGATATCCGGGTTGGCCATGGGCTGTCCCTACCTTGTTGGAATTCCTTCCCCAACTCCGGACGACATACTACTAGAGGTGCCTGGTAACTCTGGTGGGGTTGAGACAGCGTTGGCGCAGACTTCGGAGGAACTCGGTCCAGAAGTCGGTCGACTCGCTGTCCCCGACGGGCATGCCGAGGATCTCGCGCCGTCCGAGGACGGAGACACCGACCGCGATGACGGTGGCCTGGGAGATGACCGGCCGTGTCGGCGGACGTCGAGGTAGGTGGCGTCGAGGTAGAGGCAGCCGAACCAGCTGCCTGTCCCGTACGCCTCGAGCCACTGCCGTAGCGTGCCCCGCACCACCCCAGATCAGCAGCGATCCCACGGACCGTGGCACCCGGCGGTGGACTCGTACAAGTCCACCGCCTGACGATGGAACTCCTCCGGAATAGTTCTTCCTCGACATGATGAACGATCTTTTCGTTTCCCCAGCCCCCGGCTGGATTCAGCGTGCCCAAAGAACGGGGTCAGGCTCCGTGCATGGCAAGATAACCAACCACCCCTCCTGGACAGGTACCCCCATGACTCAGACCTCACCCGCACGCAAGGCGGTTCGAGCCCTTGTTGTCAATGGGCGCGACGAACTGTTGTTGATCCATTGGGAAGACCCATTGGATGGACACGAGATCCTGGAGCCACCTGGTGGGGCGGTTGAACCTGACGAGAGTCTCGAGGCTGCGCTCCTCAGAGAAACCGCCGAAGAGACCGGCTGGGATATCCAGCTGTGCGGCACTCCTCGCCCCCACTTCCGAAAGACCACGTGGGCAGGCCAGACCTATGAGGGGACGGAGTGGTTCTGTCTGGCCCGGCCGCTGACGGCGGGCCAACAAGCACTCGAGACCTACGAGCGGCCTTGGTTCAGGGGAGTGAAGTGGGTTCCGATTGATCACCTGCATGTGAGCCAGATTCCGTTGGAGCCGCCCCATCTCGTCTCGGTGTTGAAGGACGTGATGGGGCAATCTCCAGATTCCACGGGCGGGAGTCTCTCATGAGGCGCGTCTGCCCAAACGCCTTCCTGATGCCATCGGCGGTCACGGTCATGGGGACGCTGGCCTCCGAAGGAGTTGTCGACTTCAGCACCATGTCCTCCGTGGGCGTCGTTTGCCTCACCCCGGCCATCGTGGCGGTGGGGTCAAGCCTCGTCAAACCGCCTTGGTTGCGGGGCCCAGGCACAGCGAACGCCCCCGGCTCAGGAAGCAAGCGCAGCGGCTATTCCCCCAGTGACGGGAACCGGTCGCGCAAGGCCTGGGTGACGGTGACGATGACGTCCCGCGGCTCTCCCTGGTTGAGGACCTCCATGCCCGATTCGGTATCCGCGAGGGGTTCGAGCGTCGCCAGCTGAGAGTCCAGCATCGCCGGTTTCATGTAGTGGCCGGATCGTTTCTTGAGCCGCTCCAGGTTCTCATCCTCCGGAAGGACCAGATGTATGAAGAACACCTCTCCTTCGGATTCTCGCAGAATGTCTCGGTAGGCCTTGCGCAGCGCCGAACACGCCACCACCGTGGAGCGTCCCCCCGACGCCTGCTCGGACATCCAGTCCCGCAGCGACCTCAGCCACGGCCAGCGATCGTCGTCGGTCAGCGGCTGGCCAGCGCCCATCTTGGCCCGGTTGGCCTCGCTGTGGAAGTCGTCCCCCTCGGCCATGGGAAGGCCGAAAGCGGCGGCGACACCCTGACCAACCGTGGTCTTCCCGGTGCCCGCTACACCCATGATGACAAGATGTACAGACCTCATCCGAACATCCCCGCCCCGTAGAAAACGATCGCCGACAAAGCAAACCCGATGACCGAGATGGCGGTCTCCATCACGGTCCAGGTCCGCAGTGTGGTCGCGACATCCATCCCCATGAGACGTCCGACGAGCCAGAAACCCGAATCGTTGACATGGGACGCCGCGACCGAACCAGCCGCCGTAGCGATCACGATGGCAGCAAGCTGAACCCCATTGAACCCGCCAGACACCACCGTCGCACTCATCAGCCCGGCCGTCGTGACCAAGGCTACCGTCGCGGAGCCTTGCGCCACACGCAGGATCAGCGAGATCAGGAAGCAGGCCAGGATCACCGGGACGCCGATGCCGCCGAGGGTGTTGGCCAAGGCGTCCCCGATACCGGATGCCCGCAGCACCCCGCCGAACATGCCGCCCGCCCCCGTGACCAGGATCACCGAACACACCGGCCCGAGCGCGCTGTCAAGGGTCTTCTCCAGGGCGCTGCCCTTCTCGCCGCGCGCTCTGCCCAGAACCAGCGCCGCCACCAGAACCGAGATGAGCAGCGCGATCGGGGTCTCGCCGATGAGACGCAGCGTCAGGACCCAGCTCGCCTTCGGGTCCACCCACCCCAACGCGCTGGCCATGTTCAGGCCCGTGTTGAGGAAGATCAGGCCGACCGGGACGAGCATCAGCCCGATAATCGCCCCGGCGGAAGGCGGATCAACCGGCTGGTCGTCGTCCTTCGGGCCTCCCGCCAGCAGGTCGGGAACGGGCAGCGGCCACTTCTTGCCCATCCGAGTGCCCAGAAGATAAACGGCCATCCACCAGGTGGGCAGAGCGATTACCAGGCCAATCAACATCACGACTCCGACATTGGCCCCGAAATACTCACTGGCTGCGATGGGGCCCGGGTGCGGCGGAAGAAAGACGTGCATCACCGAGAAAGCGCCCGCCGCGGGCATCCCATAGAGCAGCACCGGCGCCCCCAGCCGCCGGGCCGTGGCGAAGATGATCGGCAGCATGACGATCAGCCCAGCGTCGAAGAAGATGGGGAAACCGAAGATCAGCGACGCCACACCGAGCGCCAGAGGGGCTCTGCTCTCACCGAAGAGCCGGATCAGGGCGTCGGCCAGCGATTGTGCGCCACCGGAAGTCTCAACCAGACGACCCAGCATGGCCCCAAGCCCGACGAGCAGGGCCACCGAACCCAACGTCCCACCGAACCCACCGGTCATGGTGCTGACGATCTTGTCCACAGGGACACCCGTCGCCAACGCCGTCGCCAGCGACACGACGATGAGCACGAGGAAGGCGTGCAACCTGAGCCAGATGACCAGGACCAAGATGAGCGCGATAGCTCCTACCGCTATTCCCAGGAGTGGGCCCACGCCGAGAGTCTGCGTCCATTCGTTCATGCGTCCTCCTTAACGCTATGGCTGGCCACCATTCCACTACATCAGCCACCACTGGAACAGGGCCACGGAACGAGGACCACACCATGAGACGCGGGAAACACTCGGGGTCTGTCTGACGGCGTGCGAGCCTCAGCGATGAGCCTGGCCGCTGCCGCACTCGTCACCCGATGGGCCCCCGCCTACGGACGCCCGCGGGTCTGGACACCGCCAAGGAGCGGACGCCGAAGACCGCCCCCAGACCGGAACCCGTGACCTGCCAAGGTTCGAACCCGCCCGGGGCCTCGCCTCAGAGTTCGTCGTCGTCCCGGTTGAACCGGTCGATGCTGACGACCCCTTCCGCCTCGCTCAGCTGAGTCATGACGACGGGCAGTGCCGGTCCGGAACGGAATCTCATCCAGGCACGGACGAACTGGCGTCCGCCGATCGCGTGCTGCTTGGTGTTTACCAAGGTGGTCTCGCAGCCGAGCGAGTTGGCGTGGGCCAGGATGTCGCGCAGCGCCCCGCGTCCGTCCTCGTAGGTGATCAGCAACGTGCTGCGATCCCCGGACACCGGCAGGAGGCGCCCCAGCGGAACGACGATGAACACTGCGACGAAGTGCAGGGCGGTCGCGAACACCGCCAGCGGGATCAGGCCCGAACCACACGCCATGCCGATGGCCGCGGCCAGCCAGATGGACGCCGCCGTCGTCAGGCCACGGACCACATCGCGGTTGACGAAGATGACCCCGGCCCCGAGAAACCGATGCCAGACACGATCTGCGCCGAGATCCGCGACGGGTCCCGGGTCACCTGATACTCGGCCAGCCCGATGAACCCATGCACCGAGATCAGGGTGAACACGCAGCTGCCCAGCCCCACCAGCGAGTGGGCGCGGACACCGGCCGCCTTGTGCTGGAACTGCCGTTCCAGGCCGATGATGCTGCACAGAGTGAAGGCGAGCGTCACCAGCCCCAGCTCCAGCGGAACCTTGCTCCAGTCGAACAACACCGTCATCTACCCCCGTCGGTCAATACCCGCTGAGCATAGTGGTTCGATGCGCCACCGCCGACCGGCAACCGGACGCGGCCGCTCACGACGCCACCCTCGACGTCACCTCGCGGTGGGTTCCGGCGCCCCTGACCCACACCATCCAGCAGATCGCGCCGAGTCGGGCGTCGACCAGCATCAGATGGGGACGAGGAACAGCACGGCTTGGAGCAGGTTGCCCCAGGCGAAACCAAGCCGCCTCACCGCGACCGGGGAGCTCATCAGCACCAGAACCTGCGTTGACGGATGCCCATGCAGGCAGAGAAAAGGGACGGGGCCTTGCCCGGGCCGGGCAGCCGCTCGATCAGTGGATGAAGAACGTGGTGCCCCGGCCCTGCCCGGCTCAATCAAGCTTTGGGGGTGGTGCTCTTCCGCGTCGTGGTCTTCTTCGCTGCGGTTGTCGTCTTCTTCCTGGTGGTGGTCTTCCGGGCGGGTTTCTTCGCCGGGCCCTTGGCGCGTTTCTCCGCGAGCAGTTCGAAGGCGCGTTCCGGGGTGATGGTCTCGGGCGAGTCGTCGCGGCGCAGGGTGGCGTTGGTCTCGCCGTCGGTGACGTAGGGACCGAACCGCCCCGACTTCAGCACGACGGGTTTGCCGCTGGCCGGGTCGGCACCGAACTCCTTCAGCGGGGGCGCGGCTGCCGCTCGTCCGCGGACCTTGGGGGCGGCATAGATGGCGAGGGCCTCATCGAGGGTGATGTCGAAGATCTGTTCCTCGCTGGTCAGCGACCGCGAGTCGCTGCCCTTCTTCAGGTACGGCCCGTAGCGGCCGTTCTGTGCGGTGATCTCGACGCCCTCCGGGTCCTTGCCGACCACCCGGGGCAGGCTCATGAGGCGCTGCGCCGCGGCCAGGTCGATGCTGTCGAGGGACATCGACTTGAACAGCGACGCCGTCCGGGGTTTCACCGACTTCGGGGTGCCCTCCGGCAGCACCTCGGTCACGTAGGGTCCGAACCGGCCGTTCTTCGCCACCACCATGCGCCCGGATTCCGGGTCGACGCCGAGTTCGCGTTCCTCGTCGAGGGGACGGCTGAGCAGTTCCTCGGCGACCTCTGCGGTCAAACCGTCGGGCGGCAGGTCGTCGGGGACGTTGGCGCGACGCCCGTCGGCGGCCTCGACGTAGGTGCCGTAGCGTCCGACGCGCACGTCGATGCCGGAATCGCCGAGCGGGAAGGTCGACAGCCCCTTCGCGTCGATGTCGCCGAGTTCGGTGACGAGCTTCTCGAGGCCCTTGGCGGTGTTCCCGTCGGGGCCGCGGTAGAAATCGGTGAGGACCTTCAGCCGTTCGGCCCTGCCGCCCGCGATCTCGTCGAGCAGCTCCTCCAGCTGCGCGGTGAAGGTGTAGTCCACCAGCTCGGTGAAGTGTTCCTCCAGCAGCCGGGTGACGGCGAACGCCAACCAGGTCGGCACCAGCGCGGAGCCCTTCTTGAACACGTAGTCGCGGGCGGTGATGGTGCGGATGATGGAGGCGTAGGTGGAGGGGCGGCCGATCTCCAGCTCCTCCAGTTTCGCCACGAGCGAGGGTTCGGTGTAGCGGGCCGGGGGTTTGGTCTCGTGCCCGGCCGCCTTCACCTTCTCGGCGGCGAGTTCCTGACCCGTGACAAGTTGCGGCAGCCGCGACTGCTTGTCGTCGCTGGCGGAGTCGTCGTCGGTGCCGGCGACGTAGGCCTTCAGGAACCCGTGGAAGGAGATGGTGCGGCCCGATGCGGTCAGTTCGGCGCGTTCCACCGTGCCCGTCCCGGTCCGAACCGGCGCGGTGGGGGCGGCGGAGATGGCGACGCTGACCTGTTCGCCCTTCGCGTCGGCCATCTGGGAGGCGAGGGTGCGCATCCAGATCAGCTGGTAGAGGCGGTGGGCGTCGCCGGACAGGCCGGTGGCGTCGGGGTGGGTGAAGACGTCGCCCGCGGGCCGGATGGCCTCGTGGGCCTCCTGGGCGTTTTTCACCTTCGAGGCGTAGATGCGGGGTTTCGGGGGCAGGTAGCGGGCCCCGAACAGCTGCTCGACCTGGTCGCGGGCCGCCGCGATGGCGGAGTCCGCCAGGGTGACGGAGTCGGTTCGCATGTAGGTGATGAAGCCCTTCTCGTAGAGCTCCTGGGCCACCGACATGGTGCGTTGCGACGTGAAGCCGAGTTTCCGGCCGGCCTCCTGCTGGAGGGTGGTGGTGCGGAACGGCTCGTAGGGACGGCGGGTGTAGGGCCTGGCCTCCACCTGGTCGACGCGGAACGCGGCTGCCTGGAGGGCCGCAGCGAGCGCAGTGGCGGTGGTCTCGTCCAGTACCACGGCGGACGCATTGGTGGGCTGACCGGTGGAGTCGAAATCGCGGCCCTGGGCGACGCGCACCCCGTCGAGGGAGGTCAGGCGCGCGGGGAAGGTGCGGGGATCCGCTTCGGCGCCGCCGTCGAGGGTCACGTCGAGGTCCCAGTATCCGGCGGGCACGAAAGCGATGCGTTCCCGTTCCCGGTCGACGACGAGGCGGGTGGCCACGGACTGCACCCGGCCCGCCGACAGTTTCGGCATGACCTTCTTCCACAGCACCGGGGAGACCTCGTAGCCGTAGAGGCGGTCGAGGATGCGGCGGGTCTCCTGCGCGTCGACGAGGTCGGTGTCGAGCGGGCGGGGGTTGGCGACCGCCTCGGCGATGGCCGACGGCGTGATCTCGTGGAAGACCATGCGGTGGGCGGGCACCTTGGGTTTGAGCTCCTCCATCAGGTGCCAGGCGATGGCCTCGCCCTCGCGGTCACCATCGGTGGCGAGCAAGAGTTCGTCGGCGGTCTTGAGTTTCTGTTTCAGTTCCCGCAGCGTCGCCTTCTTGTCGGCGGCCACCACGTAGAGGGG
>ERZ773009.2446-NODE-2446-length-11793-cov-18.535014_pt1 | contig 11793 bp, 5 predicted proteins | sample MGYA00580663_ERZ773009 | MGnify/ENA primary metagenome ERZ773009 (study PRJEB29015, sample SAMEA2737969) | human oral metagenome | biome: human oral; feature: human-associated habitat; material: dental | place: China | collected 2026 ... | reverse complement strand
CGGCCGCACTCGGTGCAGGTGGAGAAGTCCAGCAGGCCCTTCCAGGTGAAGTCCTGGATCCGGCCCACGCCCAGGCTCACCTCCTCGTCCTTCTCCTCGGCGGCCTCCATGGCGGCGTCGAGGTCGTCCAGGGTCTCGGCCGTCAACGGCTCGGGGGCGCCGTCGGGCCCCTCGAAGAGCAGCGGCTTGGCGAGGCCGAGCGACTTGGTGCCGTCCGTGCTGCTGCGTGCGTAGAGGTTGACGAAGGCCAGGAAGCGGTGCCAGGCCACGCCCATGGAGGGCTGGAGGCCGACGACGACGAACCAGCCCATCGAGACGACGACCTTGATCGTGGCCACCACGATGATGGCGATGCCCAGGCCGGTGGTGCCCAGCGGTTCCAGCGCCGGTCCGGTCCACGCGGTGAGCGGGTAGTGGGTCCAGCCGGACGGGGCCGGGTCGGCGCAGACTGCGAGCCGGGCGTGCTCGAGCATGCGCAGCACCAGGACGCAGACGACGACGCCGGCCACGACGGCCTCGACGAAGTGCGCTTGACCGGCCGAGGAGCCGGCGAAGCGGGCGGTGCGGGTGCGGGTGGCGCCGGCGGAGTCGCCGTCGAAGGGCGGGGCGGCCGCGCCGCGGCGGGTCAGCCGGCGCCGTACCACGATCAGGTGGACGATGCCGGCGGTCGACAGCCAGGCGATGGACTCCACCACCCACGACCACCAGGCCTGGCGGCCCAGCCACGGCAGCTCCCAGGCGGGGCCCGCCAGCACCTGACCGTAGCCGGTGATCAGGGTCAGGAACAGCAGTGGGAAGCTGACCATGACCAGCCAGTGGGCGGCGCGCACCCAGGGGCGGCCCCTGAAGGCGGTGTGTCCGACGACCTCGGCGAGCATGCGCAGCAGCCTGCGACCGACCGGCCGCAGGCGGTCGCGGTCCACCGGGCGCCCCACGCGCATCCGGTTGATGATCGTGCAACAGGCGCGCACGAAGACGGCCACGCCCGCCACGGTGGCGAGAGCGACCACGACGGCGCAGGTGAAATGCACGATCGCGAGGGAGGTCATGCGAGCAGCCTAGTTGCCGGCGGGGGTAGGACCCGCGCGACGGTCCGCAGGCCGGTCCGCGAGGGGCCGCGAGCTTTGCCGAGATCGGTTGAGTTCCGGCTCGAGATCGGTCCGGTTCCGTGCCGAGATCGGTCGGGTTCCGCGTCGAGATCGGTCCGGGTCCGGGGTCAAGGGCCCCGCCGTGGCCTAGGTGGTGCGAAGTCGGTCCGGTGCGCTGTCGGGCTCGGCCGGGTGGCTGAGGGACCAGGTGGCTGAGCGGCCAAAAGGCCGGGCGGGCTGCCTTAAAAGTGCGTGAGAGCCTCGGAATCGCGCCTGGGACTCCGCGGGGAGCCGTCGGTACGAGGCAAGCGGGCTCGTCCGGTCGGGATTCCGCCCCGCGGTGGAGGGCGAGAGGATAAGACCTCCGCCTGCACTCCGCGGGGCGGGGAAGGATCGGCACGCTCTGGGCCGGTACACTGGAGCAATCCGGAGACGAGGCTGAGCGGAGGGAGCACCATGGGCGTCGTCCGCGTTGATGTCGCCCCGGAATTGCTCCGCTGGGCCGTGCGAAGAGCCGGCTGGGATGAGGAGACGGCCCTCCGTCGCGTCCCGAAACTCGCCGACTGGCTCGCAGGCGCCTCCCGCCCCACCCTCAAGCAGCTGGAGAAGTTCGCCTCCGACACGCACGCGCCCTTCGGCATGCTGTTCCTGCCCGAGCCCCCGGTCGAGACCATTCCGATTCCGGACATGCGCACGATCCGCGACGCCGGGGTGGCCGGGCCATCCGCTGATCTGCTCGATACGATCTACCTGTGTCAGCGGCGTCAGGACTGGTACCGCGACTACGCCCTCGACGCCGGGGCGGAGCAGATCGATTTCGTCGGATCGGTGACGATCACCGCGCCGCCGGAGGCGGTTGCCGGGAGGATGCGCGACCTGCTTCGGATCGGCGATCACCGCGCGGCGACCTGGTCCGAGGCGATGACGGATCTCATTGAGCGCACCGAGAACCTTGGGGTTCTGGTCATGGTCAACGGCGTCGTCGGCGGCAATACCCACCGCAGGCTCAACCCGGAGGAGTTCCGGGGCTTCGCCTTGTCCGACGACGTCGCGCCGCTCATCTTCGTCAACGGAGCGGACACCAGGGCCGCGCAGATCTTCACTCTCATCCACGAGTTCGCCCACCTCTGGCTGGGGCGCAGCGCCCTGTCCGACGTCGCTCTCGACGCTCGGGGAGGTAAGGTGGAGGAGCGCTGGTGCAACCGCGTCGCGGCGGAGACGCTCGTACCGTTGGATTCCCTGGGAGAGCAATATCGGGGGAGTGCTGACGAGGACGAGCTGGACCGCCTCGCGCGCATGTACAAGGTGAGCACTCTCGTCGTGCTCGGCAGGCTCCTCGACGCCGGGTGCCTCACGAGAAAGGAGTACGCCACCCGGTACGACGTCGAGCGGGAGCGGGTCATAGGGCTGGCGCGAACCACGCGTGACGGCGGCGCCGGTGGCAACTACTACAACACTCAGCTGCGACGGCTGGGGCGCCCCTTCGCCCGGGCGGTCATCACCTCGACGCTGGAGGGCCGGACGACGTACAGGGACGCCTACCGGCTGCTCGGGGCCAGGAGGCACTCGACCTTCGAGGGGCTGACGGAAAAGGTGAGGGCTGCGTGATGTACCTCGTCGATTCCAACGTCCTGATCGAGGCGAAGAACCGGTACTACGCATTCGATATCGCTCCCGGCTTCTGGGAGTGGCTGGAGCGGGCTCATCGTGCGGGGCGCGTGTTCAGTATCGAGAAGGTCGAGGAAGAACTGCTTCGGGGAGACGATGAGCTCGCTAAGTGGGCGCAGGGGCATCATAGTTTCTTCCGGCCGCTGGACCAGAGGACGACGCAGTACTTTCCGAGATTGTCCGAGTGGGCGCGCTCGCAGAACTTCAGGCCCGCGGCGCTCCACGAGTTCACGGCTGAGGCCGCCGACTACCTCTTGGTCGCCTTCGCCGCAGCCCATTCGTGCACGTTAGTCACAAACGAGGTGCCGGACCCGAACTCTCGCAAGCGCGTCAAGATTCCCGATGCTTGCCGGGTCCTGAATGTCGACTGGACCAGCCCGTTCGATATGCTCCGTAGCATAGGGGTAACGCTTCGGCTTGGCGGCCGGTGACTGGTTCAGCATCCGGTAAGGTGACGAAGTCGTAGAGCCGTCCGCGCGCTGCGGCCTCGTCTCCAGACCGGAGGGAACCCGCCTTGTCTCAGTCCGCCGTTGAGCCGCGCACCCCGGCGCCGCCCGAGGCGGGCCAGGTCGTCCAGGTCCGCGGCGCCATCTGGGCCGTCACCGAGGTCGAGGCTCAGGGCCTTCCCCGCAGCTCGGCCGACGACGGCCGACCCCTCCTCGATCACGTTGTCACCCTCCAGTCCCTCGACGAGGACCGCATGGGCGAGGAGCTGCGCGTCGTCTGGGAGCTCGAGGTCGGCAACTCCGTGGTCCCCGACCGGGGTCTGCCGGAGACCATCTCCGCCGACGACTTCGACGACCCCGACACCCTGGGCGCCTTCGTCGACGCCGTGCGCTGGGGCGCCGTCACCTCCGCCGACCCGAAGGCCTTCCAGGCTCCCTTCCGCTCGGGCGCCACCCTGGAGCCCTACCAGCTCGAGCCGTTGCGCCGGGCGCTCGCGGCCCCGCGCACCAACCTGCTGCTGGCCGACGACGTCGGCCTGGGCAAGACCATCGAGGCGGGCCTGGTCATTGAGGAGCTCCTCCTGCGCCACCGGGCCCGTTCGGTCATCGTCGTGTGCCCGCCCAGCCTGGCCCTGAAGTGGCGCGACGAGATGCGCGAGAAGTTCGGCCTTGAGTTCGTCATCGTGGACTCCGCGCGCCTGGCCGCCGACCGGCGCACCTACGGCCTGGCCGCCAACCCGCTGCGGCTGCACCCGCGCGTCATCGTCTCCATGGCCTGGCTGCCGGGCGTGCGCGCCCAGCGCCTCCTGCGCGAGGTCCTGGCCGACGCCGAGCAGCCGGGAACAGCCCGCCGCTACGCCTTCGATGTGCTCGTCGTCGACGAGGCCCACCACGTGGCCCCGGCGGCGCCCTCGGCCGCCGGGGGCGGGGGGGGGCTACGCCGTGGACTCCCAGCGCACCCGCGCCCTGAGGCGCCTGGCGGACAAGTGCGAGCACCGCCTGTTCCTGTCCGCCACACCCCACAACGGCTACACTGAGTCCTTCACCGCCCTGCTGGAGATGATCGACTCCCGCCGCTTCGCCCGCGGAGCCTCCATCGACGAGGTGGCGCTCGCGGAGGTGACGGTGCGGCGCCTGAAGTCGCAGATCGCCGGCAAGGACTTCCGCTCTCGCCAAGTCAAGCCGCTCCTGTACGAGGCCTCCCCGGAGGAGGAGCGGGCCTACGCCGACCTGGACGAACTGCTGCGCAGCTCCGGGCGCGCCCAGGGCCGGCGCGGCCTCGACATCGCCGCCCTGCTGCTCAAGAAGCGCTTCCTGTCCAGCCCCTGGGCCTTCGCCCGGACCCTGGAGAACTACCTCGACCAGTCCCTGCCCGGCGGCGCGCTCGACGACGAGTACGACGACTACTACACGGAGGTCATGGGCTCGGGGCAGGCCGACGAGGAGGAGGGCCTGGTCGCCCAGCCGGAGCTGGACACGCTGCTGGCGACCCGCGGCTCGGACCCGCTGAGCGCCGCCACGCGCGAGCAGCTCGAGGAGCTCTCCCGGTGGGCCCGTGGCTACCAGTCCCGCTCCGACTCCCGCCTTGAGGCGCTCATCGACTTCCTCGACGCCGTCTGCCGGCCCGACGGGTGCACGTGGACGAACGAGCGGGTCGTCGTCTTCACCGAGTACGCCGACACCCTGGAGTGGATCGTCTCCGTGCTGCGCCAGCAGGGCTACGACGAGCGGCGCCTGGCGGTCATCCGCGGCTCGACCCCCGCCGAGGACCGCGAGGACGTCCGGGCGCGCTTCAACGCCGACCCCTCCGAGGAGGACGTGCGCGTCCTCATCGCCACCGACGCCGCCGGGGAGGGCATCGACCTGCAGGCCCACTGCCACCGCCTGGTCAACTTCGACATCCCCTTCAACCCCTCCCGCCTGGAGCAGCGGGTGGGCCGCATCGACCGCTACGGCCAGCGGGAGGACCCCGAGATCCGCTACCCGGTCCCGGCCGGAGGGGGCGGGCTGTACGCGGGGCACCAGGAGTTCCTGGGCCGCCTGGCCGAGAAGATCGCCACCGAGACCCGGGATCTGGGCGAGGTCAACCCGCTCATCGACGAGCAGATCACCGAGCGCTTCCTGGGCCGCAGCCCGCGCAGGGCCCGCGGGCGCGGCCGCGACGAGAAGGCCATTGACTCAGCCCTGGCCGGCAGCGGGCGGCTCAACCAGCAGCTGACGACCCTGGCCCGCGGCTACGAGGACCGCAAGGCCGCCATGCACCTGACCCCGCGGGCGGGCCGGCGCGTGGTCGACGAGGCGCTGCGCATGACCCACCAGCCGCTCCTGGACGAGGTCGGCTCCGAGCTCACCGACGCGCAGGTCTTCGCCGTCCCGGATCTGGCCCGCTCCTGGCAGGACGCGGTGGCCGGACTGGACACGCGGCTGCGCCCCGGCGAACTGCGGCCGGTCACCTTCGATGAGGAGGCCGGGCGCGCCCCCGGCATCGTCCACGTCCACCTGGGCCACCCGCTCATGCGCAAGGCCACCCGCATCCTGCGGGCGAACCTCTTCAGTCCGCGCTCCCGGGTCAGCCGGGTCACCGCCGTGGTGCTGCCGGGCCTGGAGCACTCCTGCGCCGCCTCCATGTCCCGTCTGGTGCTGGTGGGGCGCGGCGGCCTGCGCCTGCACGAGCAGGTCTTCGTCACCGGCGTGCGGCTGCGCGGGCATCGCGTCGCCGAGGACACGCTGCACGAGGTCCTGGACCGCGCCCTCGACCCGGGCGGCTACCGGCTGGCCGGCCCCGAGGTTCGCCGCCGCCTGGCCTCCCTGTGGAACGACGGCGGTCACCTGCGCACCCGCCTGGTGGAGGAGACGGCCCGCCGGGCCAAGAGGCTCCAGGACGACGTCGCCCACAGCCTTGAGGAGCGCCGTCGGGCGGACGCCGACCGCGTCCACGGCATCTTCGCCGCCTTCCGCGCCAATCTCACCGACTCCCTGGAGTGCCTGCGCGCCCAGGAGCGCGAGCAGCAGGGGATGCTGGACCTGTGGTCTGGCGAGCAGCGTCAGCAGCGTGCCCGGGACATCCGCGCCATGGAGGACCGCCTGAAGGAACTGGCCGGTGAGGAGGAGCGCGAAGAGGCGGCGGTCCGCTCGCGCTACGAGGACGTGAAGCCGTATGTCTCGTCGGTGGCCCTCGTCCTGGCCGTCACCGAGGAGGACGCCGAGCAATGGGAGGGACGGTCATGAGTCCGAGGACACCCGCATCGAAGGGCCGCGCCGGGGGCCGCGGCAATGGCGGGCGCTCCGGTCGAGCCGGTCGCGGCTCCGGCGGCGCGGCCCCGGGCGGTCGCGGCGCCGCCCAGCAGCATCGCCAGTGGCTGGAACTGGTCGACACCGAGGGGCCGTTCCTGTCCGTGCCGGTCCTCACCGGTCTCTACCCGCAGGGTATCCCGGGGCTGAGCCGCGAGTGCCGCGAGGCGCTGCGCGCCGCCAAGCCCGTCTTCGACCGCGCCTGGGACGCCTGGGACGTGGACCGTGACTCCAACTCGGTGCTCGTCTCCTACCGCCGGGCCCGGGACTCCTGGGTGGGTGCCGTGCTCACCGGGGTCCTGGGCTGGGGCGGCTCCTGGACGACGGTGCAGGACCGCCCGGCGCTGGAGGAGACCCACCGGGTCTCCTCCGACGGCTACCCGCCGGTGACGGCGACCCCGACCGGCGCGCTCGTGCATGGGGAGGATGTCGGTGCCCTGGTCCTGGTCACGGACCCGGTCGACTCGCTGCGGGAGGTGGGCCGGGACGGCTGGGCCACGAGCCCGATCGACCGGATGGCCGCGATGCTGCGCGCTCCGGGCTCGACCTGCTCGATCGGCGTGGTCACCGACGGGCGCTGGTGGGCCCTGGTGAGCGCCCCGCGGGAGGGCGCCACCGCCTCCGGCATCATCGACTGCCAGACCTGGGTGGAGGAGCCCGCCACCCGCGACGCCTTCTTCAAGCTCCTGGGCGTGCGCCACCTGGTGGGCGGTGCTGTGGCGCAGCGCCTGCCCCGGTTGTTCGCGGACTCGGTCCTGAAGGCTGAGGAGATCACCGAGGCCCTGGGCGCCCAGGTGCGCCGCGCCGTCGAGCTGGTTGTGACCGCCCTGTCCGAGGCCGCCCGGAATGTGAGCGAGCGCGAGGGCGGGAGGGGCGACGATCCGCTGCCGGCCGACGCCCGCCGGGTCTACGAGGCCGTCGTCACCGTCATGATGCGGGTGGTCTTCCTCCTGTTCGCCGAGGAGCGGGGTCTCCTGCCCGCCGAGTCCCTCTACACCGGTGGCTACGGCCTGGCCACGGTTCTTGACGCCCTGGAGGAGTGCGCCCGCGACGAGGGCGAGGAGTCCATGGACGGCACGAGCCTGATCTGGCACCGGCTGCTGGCCACCTCCCGGGCCCTGTACGGCGGGGTCAATGCCGAGGACATGCGCATTCCCGCCTACGGCGGTTCGCTGTTCGACCCCGAGCGTTTCCCGTTCCTGACGGCCGCGGACGAGAGTGGAACCCTGCTGCTGACCGTCTCCGACCGGGTCATGCTCCACGTGCTGCGCTCTCTTCAGACCGCCCGCCTCAAGGGGCAGGAGGCCCGCCGCCTGTCCTTCCGGGACATCGACGTGGAGCAGATCGGCTACATCTACGAGGGCCTGCTGGGCTACACCTGCGCCCGGGCCGAGGAGACGGTCCTGGGTCTGCGCGGCAAGGAGGGCGAGGAGCCCGAGGTTCCGCTGTCGGTCCTGGAGGGTCTCGCCGAGGCGCACTCTGACGACGCCGACCTGGCCAAGGCCATTATCGACTGGCTCAAGAAGAACCAGCCCGGGGCCAAGCCGTCCACGTGCAGCGCCCTGAGCAAGGAACTGGCCGCCGGGGACACCATGCCCGACGCCGAGGCTGAGGGCATCCTGCTCGCCGTCACCCGGGACGAGGGCCTGCGCGCGCGCCTGCGTCCCTGGATCGGCGTCATTCGCACTGATCTGCGCGGACGGCCGGTAGTCGTCCAGCGCGGGGGTCTGATCGTGGTGGAGACGCCGTCGCGCAAGAATGCCGGCGCCCACTACACGCCCCGGCCTCTGGCCGAGGATGTGGTGAAGTACGCCCTCGAACCCCTCGTCCACTCGCCCGGCCCCCATGAGACCGACGCCAGCGACCAGTGGCGGCCGATCTCCTCCACCGACATCCTCGACCTGCATGTGGCGGATATCGCCTGCGGCTCGGGGGCCTTCCTCGTGGCGGCGGCCCGCTTCCTGGCCCGCGAGCTCGTCGAGGCCTGGACCCGGGAGGGGACGCTGGGGCAGTACGCCGACGAGCCGGGCGGGGCGCAGCGCCACGCCCTGCGCCAGGTGGTGGCCCGCTGCCTCTACGGGGCGGACATCAATGAGATGGCCGTGGAGATGTGCAAGCTCTCCCTGTGGCTCGTCTCCCTGGATAAGGACAAGCCCTTCAGCTTCGTCGACGACAAGGTCTTCGTCGGCAATTCACTGCTGGGGCTGACCGACCTGCGCCAGCTGAGGGTCCAGCACATCGACCCCGCGGCCGCGGCCGAACGGCGGCTCTTCGAGCTCGACCGCACCGGCGCCTACGCCAGGGCCCTGGACGTCGACGCCGTCGTGAACCGGGTGGTTCGCCGTCGCCGCGAGCTCGCCAGTGAGGTGGACAATGCGGATCCGGCCCGTTCGACGACGACTAAGCAGCGCCTCCAGCGTGAGAATGAGGAGGACCTGGAGGTCCTGACCCGGGTGGCCGACGCCGTTGTGGCCGTGGGCCTCGACCCCGCGGTGGGGGCGAAGCCCGGTAAGCGGTTCAATGAGGCCTACGGCGACCTGGCGGCGGCCCTGGGCCGGGCCTTCCCCGCCGACGGCGCGGGCGACGACTCCATGCTCGAGGCCGTTCTGGAGCGCGGCCTGACCCCGACCGTGCCCACCGACTACGAGCGCTGGCACTGCCTCCACTGGCCCCTGGCCGTGCCCGAGGTCATGGAGCGCGGCGGCTTCGACGCGATTGTCGGCAACCCTCCCTTCCTGGGCGGGCAGAAGCTCACCGGCGCTATGGGTGACAACGTGCGTGACTGGTTCGTCAATATCCTCGCCGAGGGGCGGCGGGGCAGCGCTGATCTCGTCGCCTATTTCTTCCTGCGCGCCTTCTCCCTGTTGAACAGACATGGGACGGTGGGGCTCATTGCGACCAACACCGTCGCCCAGGGGGACACCCGAGAGGTGGGGCTTGACCGCATGGTGGACTCCGGGTTCATCATCACCCGCGCCATTCAGTCGCGATCCTGGTCCTCTCAGAGCGCCAACCTTGAGTTCGCCGCCGTGTGGGGGACCCGCGACGTCGTCTCCCCGCGAACGACAATGATCTGCGATGATGCGTCGGTGTCCCGGATCAGCAGCCTTCTGGAGCCCACCGGTCGTGTGGAGGGGAGACCCAAGCGTCTCGCCGAGAACGCCGGAATCGCCTTCCAGGGGTGCATTGTGCTGGGGAAGGGATTCATTCTGGAACCTGAGGAGGCCCGGGAGTGGATCGCTGCAGATCCGAGGAATGCCGATGTGCTCTTCCCCTACCTCAATGGAGAGGATCTCAACTCCCGCCCGGACTGCTCCCCTTCGCGCTGGGTGATTGATTTCAACTCTCGACGAGAGGAAGAGGCGGCCACCTACCCTGTCCCTTATCGACGAGTACTGGAGCGAGTTTATGATGAACGTCAAATTAAAAACATCAAGGCATATCGGGATTACTGGTGGCAATTCGGGGCAATACGAACAGGAATGCGGCGGACGATCGCTGGGTTAGATGAGGTGCTGGTGGTGGCCCGTGTGAGCAAGACGGTCATGCCCACGCGTATACCGACGGGGTCCGTCATGAGCGAGCAGATTGTTGTCTTCGCGACCGACTCCTATGCTCAGCAGGCGGTTCTGTCTTCCTCGGTTCATCAGTACTGGGCTATCACCTATGGGTCGGGTATGCGGAATGATCCTCGCTATACGCCGTCGGACGTGTTCGAGACCTTCCCCCGGCCCGAGCCCACGCCGGAGCTGGAGGCGATCGGCCGCACGCTGGACGCCGAGCGGCGCGAGATCATGCTGCGCCGCGATCTCGGGCTGACCAGGCTCTACAACCTCGTCAACGATCCCGGCCTGGAGGCCGGCGCCGACCCGGACGTGGACCGCATGCGCGCCATCCACGTCGAGCTCGACGCCGTCGTCGCCGCCGCCTACGGCTGGGACGACCTCGATCTCGCCCACGGCTTCCACACCTACCGGCAGATGACCCGCTGGACCGTGGCCCCGGTCACCCGCGTCGAGATCCTCGACCGGCTCCTGGAGGAGAATCACCGCCGCGCCGCCGCCGAGGCCGTTGCCGCCGCGGCCCCCGGCCGGTCCGCCCCGGGCGGCCCCGGCTCCCGGCGCGCTCGTGGCCGCAAGTCCGCGAAGGCCGTTCAGATCCCCGTTCAGGAGGCGACCCTTGACATCTGAGACCGGTTCCCCTGCGCTCTCCGCACCTTCCGCGGCCCCCTCCGACCCGGCCGGTCGCCACGACGGCACCGCCTACGTCTTCAACCGCGAACTCGGCACCGCCCCGGCCGCCGCCCGCGCCGGACTCGTCGAGGTGCTCGAGCGCGAACTCATCGGTCCGGCCGACGGCGACACCGAGGTCCTCACCACCCCGCCCGGCGATCGCTACCTCCTGGGCTGCATCGCCCCCACGCGCCTGACCGGCGCCGCCGACGATCCCGAGGCGGCGGCGTCGACCGGCGCCCCCGTCACCGGCGTGGAGGAGGAGACCGCGAGCGCCGCCTCCGAGGAGGACCCCGGCGAGGACGCCGACGACGAGCCCGTGCGCCGCGGCCTCATGATCCCCGCCTCCATGGGATTGCGCTTCCAGGTCCCCGCCGACCCCGCCGAGCTGGAGGCCATCACCGTGCGCGTCAGCTGGGGCACCTACGAGACCACCGGCCGCGACGACGAGGACTCCGCCTCCGCCCCCGCTCCTCTCGGCCCCGCCGGGGGCGGGGGCTCCCACATCACCCGCTACCACCGCGTCCCCCACAGTCGCACCCTCCGCCTGGTCCTGGCGGATCTCACCCCGGGCCGCACCCAGGACCACGTGCTCGACGGCGACGTCACTCTGCGCGTCGACTCCCACCGGGACTCCTCGCTGGCGGGAGGGCCGACGGGCCGCTACCTCATTGAGCTCGCCCTGTGCAACGACCGGACCACCCCCAAGAAGATCCTTGTTCAGGCCTGGATGTTCCAGACCCGGATCGACGTGGACGCGGGCGGCCGCGATGTCTTCCTGCCCGTCCACGACCCCCTGCTCCCACCGGCTCCCGGCATGCAGTCGGCCGCCGGCTCGGAGGACGCCCGCCTCGAGCTCCAGTACCGCGACCGCCTGGAGTTCGCCGTCGGACGCACCTGCTCGGTCGACTGGAGCCTGCGCTCCGCCCGGCCGGGTGAGCCCGCGCCGCGCCGCGCCTTCCGGGTCAGCACCACCTGGATGCCGACGGTGGAGACGCCCCAGACCGCCGCCGCCGGCGTCCCCGGCGCCGAGCTCAATATGCGCGCCCTGGCCGCCGCGGCCGCGCA
>ERZ773009.2445-NODE-2445-length-11795-cov-3.310647_pt1 | contig 11795 bp, 8 predicted proteins | sample MGYA00580663_ERZ773009 | MGnify/ENA primary metagenome ERZ773009 (study PRJEB29015, sample SAMEA2737969) | human oral metagenome | biome: human oral; feature: human-associated habitat; material: dental | place: China | collected 2026 ... | reverse complement strand
TACGCCAGCTCGCCGACTTTCCTTCGCTCATCGTTCGCTTATCCTTCGCTCATCGTTCGCTCAGTGTATAGTGAAGATGGCTTCAAAAAAAATGGCATAAAAATTGTGCTACTATTAGTAAGATGTTTAGTTTGACTTTACAAAAAACTTATACAATATGAAAAAGAACTTACAAATCAACAGATGGATGCACGCGTTACTACTACTCGTGGCATCGTTTGCGCTACTTTCTTGCGGTGGTTATTATTACGCTGATGGGGTATATTACGACCCCGTACCTGAAAGACCTAGCTATTTGGAAATAGTAGAAGAACCTGCTTATACGCCTGTAGAAAATAGGTATACGCCTAACCGCTACAAGGATTATTTCAGTGAAAAAGCTCAGCAATACCGACAAGTACCTGATACTTCGTTTACTCATTTCACTGATGTAAATAGCTATCGTTCTAACGCGACTTCGGGAGCTCCTGCCTACGGAGGCTGGGGTAGCAACCCTTCGCAAGTGAATGTGAATGTATACAACAACAATCCGTGGGGGTATAATAGCTGGGGCTATAATAATTGGTACCCTAATTACGGCTATGACTCATACTACAGAAATAGAGCTCGCTGGAGCTTGTCATTTGGCTGGGGCTGGGGTAGTTATTACGACCCTTATTGGGGCTATAGTGGCTACTACGGTTATCGTCCGTACTACGGTGGGTACTATGATTACTACCCTTATTACGGATACAGTCCTTACTATGGGTATAGCCCTTATTATGGGTATTATCCTTACGGAGGCTACTATCCTTATTACGGATATTATTACGATTACCGACCAAGAGATTACTATTACGAACCAAGTCGTTCGTACGGCAATGGAGGGTCTTATAGCGGCAGAGGACGTGCTATTATAAGAGATGACAACTACAGAAGTAACGCTAACCGTTATGAAGATGGTAGAGGCTCTTATAATCGTTCGCAAAGCCAAGGATATTACAATAATAACGGCAATTATAGCGGTAGACCTTCTTACCAAAATCAGCAATATAACAATAATCCGCCAACAGGCTATGAGACTAGAAGAGCCTACGAATCGAACTCTAACTATTCTGGTAGAAGTTCTAACTATAGCAATAGCAGCAGCTCTGGCGGCAATTATAGCAGTGGGTCTTCTAACAGCAGCAGTAGCAGCAGTGGAGGATACAGAAGTTCAAATCGCGATTAAAAAATATTAAGAAAAATGAGAAAAATCAATTATATATTATTTTTAGGATTTTCTTTAGCAGCTATGGGTACTCAAGCTCAGAATTATACTGATGCTTTGCGCTATAGCACTGAAGAACTGACAGGTACCGCCCGCTTTAAGGCTATGAGTGGGGCATTTGGTGCCTTAGGTGGCGACCCTTCAGCCATAAATATCAATCCGGCAGGGAGTGCTATTTTCAACGCAAGCGAAATTTCGTTTAGCCTTAATAACAACAGCCAAAAGAGAGATATTAACTTCTTAGACCGAAGTGATAAGAAAAACAACAATGATTTTAACTTCAATCACTTCGGGGTTGTGTTTGCTATTCCTGATGTATCGCCTACTGTTAAGAAATTGAGTTTTGGATTTAATTATCAGTTAAGCAAAACTCTTGACAATGACAAGTTTTCTTATTCGGCTTACAACACTACAGGCTTAGACGATTACTTTTTGGACTACGCTACCAAAGGTAATAATGGCAATCCTTTTAGCTTTGGTACTTTTGCAAGAGGATATAATTTAAACCAGCAGGAAGAGATAGGAGAGTATTATGCTACCTTAGGACGTAGAGAGGGGTATGCTGCCCAAATGGCTTATTTGGGATTGAAGGCTGGTCTTATCAACCCTAAGACGCTTTCGGCAGACAATACGGAATATGACCTTAGTGGTGATAATCTGGAGCGTTTGCAAACCTATAAAATAGAGCGTTCGGGCTATGTGAATAAATACAATTTCAACTTTGCTTCGCAAATAGGGGATTTTATTTACTTAGGAATGAACTTAAATGCGCACAACATCAACGAAAAGGCGCTATATAGTGTAAAAGAGGATAACTTTAGAAGTTCAAACCCTTACCTACGCTATGCGAACCACAAACAATACATCAATACAACAGGTGAAGGCTTTTCGCTACAGCTAGGAAGTATCATCAAAGTAACTGATGAGTTGCGTTTAGGGGTAAGTTACCAATCGCCTACGTGGTATAAGATGAAAGAGGAGTCGCGCCAAGTACTCTACGCTACTACTGGAGTGGCAACACGCACTTATGACCGTGATATAGAATTAGTGAATAGATATGGCGACCCTATATGGTATGAACGCGAATACAAGTTCCGCACCCCCAGCGCGTGGACTGCTAGTGCTGCTTACCTGATTAAGAAAAGAGGTATCTTAAGCATTGATTACACCTACAGAGCCTACGATAATCTGAAATTCAGAAGTAATAATATGAAAGGCTATAACAGTGCTTTTGAAAACCAAATGGGTGATACCTCGACCCTACGCATAGGGGGCGAGTATAGAATACCTTTCAAATTGGTAAAAGAAGACCCTAAGAGTACTAACTTTGTGAGCTTGCGGGCAGGTTATAGATACGAACAAAGTCCGTATAGGAAAACAACTGCGGTAGTAGGCGATCTGACAGGCTATTCGTTTGGGGCTGGTGTGACCTTGGGCGGTATCAGATTAGATGCTTCGTATGATGTGGCTAAACAAACGAACCTGTACCAAATGTATGAGAATGTGCTGACAACTCCTGCACAAATAAAATCTACTTATGGTAACTTCTTGTTTACCTTCACAGCGCAACTTTTTTAGTGCGAGCCGCACAAGCAAAGTGCGAGCCGCACAAGCAGATAACTAAGAGACGGTGATGAGAAAAGCACCGTCTCATTTTTAGTATAAAAGCAATATTCAAAATTTAGTATAAAACAATATTCAAAAAAAGTATTTTGAAATTACACAGAAATTTAGTGGATGCGGTGATTGAGGGACTCGGTTTTATTTTTACCGAAAATCAGTATGCCGATAAGGTAGTGGAAAAACTGCTGAAAAAAGATAAGCGCTGGGGGGCTCGCGATAGGGCTTTTGTGGCTGAAACGATTTACGATATAGTGCGCTGGAAACGCCTCTATGCGGAAATAGCTGAAGTATATGAACCCTTCAGCATACACAACTTGCGTCGCCTTTTTGCAGTATGGGCTACCCTGAAAGGTATCCCCCTGCCTGACTGGGGAAACTACTTTGAAGATACCCCTACCAGACGCATCAAAGGGAAATTTGACGAGCTTTCTAAAATACGCAAATACCGCGAATCGGTGCCTGACTGGTTAGACGCTTTGGGAGAACAAGAATTAGGAGAGGCTCTCTGGACAGATGAACTGCACAGCCTAAACAGTTTAGCCCCCGTAGTATTGCGCGTAAATACCCTAAAAATAAGTCGTGATAGACTGCAGCAACTCCTCCGCGAGGAAGGGGTAGAAAGCTATCCGCTACAGCAATATCCTGATGCTTTGCAATTGGTAGAGCGCAGCAACATCTTCAAAAGTCAATCTTTTAAAGACGGTCTGTTTGAGGTGCAAGATGCCTCTTCGCAGAAAGTAGCTCCGTTTATGCAAATAGACCATAGCGTAAAACGCATTATTGACACTTGTGCTGGGGCTGGTGGTAAAACGCTTCATCTGGCAACCCTCTTGCAAAACAAAGGTCAGATTATAGCGATGGATATTTACGAACAAAAGCTACAAGAACTCAAACGGAGAGCACGCCGCAATGGGGTTTTCAACATAGAAACTAAACTGATAGACCCTAAGCAACTGAAGCGTATGCAAGGCACTGCTGACCGCGTACTGATAGATGCGCCTTGTAGTGGGTTAGGTGTACTGCGCCGCAACCCCGATGCTAAATGGAAATTGCAACCTGAGTTCTTAGACCAGATACGCACTACCCAACAAGAAATATTGCAGCAGTACAGCAAACTGCTGAAAAAAGGCGGTAAGCTGGTATATGCTACTTGCTCGGTATTGCCGAGTGAAAACCACCAACAAGTAGCGACTTTCTTAGCTTCGGAAGCTGGCAAGGATTTTAAATTAGAGGCTGAAGAGGTGATTTTTGCTCATCAATCAGGTTATGACGGTTTTTATATGGCGAGGCTCATTAATAATGGTTAATAGAAACCTCCCCCCTGCCCCCTCCGAAGGGGGAGCTCATACACGAGCTTTATAATGGAAAAATACACCTTACATCGAAGTAACTTTAAAAATTGTACAAATCATTATTTTGTTGTAATTTTGCACCCTTAAATATAACGAACGACCAATGAAAAAACTCATTACATTACTACTTATTGCTTTTGTTGCGATAGCAAAGGCACAAATTTATACCCCTGTAAAGTGGTCTACCAGCGTTGAGAAAATCAATGATACTGAATATTACTTGGTGGCTAAGGCTACTATAGAGGCTGGTTGGAAGCTGTACGGACAGAACATCCCGCCCAATGGACCTATTCCGACTACTTTTGAATTTGAAAAAAATACTGACTTTGAGCTTGTAGGAAAGACCGAAGAATCGACCCCTATACTGAAGCACGACAAGGTGTTTAATATGGAGATTTCTTATTTCCACAACCAAGCGGTATTTAAACAACACATAAAACTGCTTAATAAGGCGGCGACAAGCATTAAAGGGAGTGTAGAATTTATGAGTTGTAATGACAACAACTGCTCGCCCCCAGATACAGTAGATTTGGTATTTGAACTAACCGATACTGCTGCTGCCCCTGCAGGTGTTACCCCACAATTCACCTTTAACAATCCGCCAGCAGACAATAACGCAGCGCCTGCTACTACCGTAAGCGAAACTAAAACAGAGGCAATAAACGCTACCCCTATTCACAATCAGGGTATTTGGACGATATTCCTTTTATCGTTTTTGGCAGGATTTGCAGCGCTACTGACCCCTTGCGTATTCCCGATGATACCAATGACAGTGAGCTACTTTACTAAACAAAGTAAAACAAAGGCTAAGGGCATCAGAAATGCGATAACTTATGGTATTTCTATTATCGTGATTTACGTATTATTAGGCTCGGTAGTAACTGCTATCTTTGGAGCTGATGCGCTAAACGCATTTTCAAGTAGCTTTTTGTTTAACCTTATATTCTTCCTTATTTTAGTAGTTTTTTCTATCTCATTTTTAGGAGCTTTTGAAATCACCCTACCCAGCTCGTGGAGTACTAAGATTGATGCCCAAGCCGACCGCAGTGGTTTTGTAGGTATCTTCTTTATGGCACTGGCCTTAGCCATTGTATCTTTCTCGTGCACAGGGCCTATAGTAGGTTCTTTATTAGTACAAGCCGCCTCGCAAGGGGGTATCGCCCCTATTATGGGAATGTTTGGTTTTTCATTAGCTATAGCCTTGCCTTTTGCACTATTTGCGGCTTTCCCAGGGTGGTTGCAATCACTGCCAAAATCAGGTGGTTGGATGAACACTGTGAAAGTAGTATTGGGCTTTTTGGAATTGGCCTTAGCATTTAAATTCTTATCGAATGCTGACTTAGTGGTACAATACCACTGGATAGAACGCGAAGTATTTATCGCTATTTGGATAGCTATATTTGGCGCCCTTTCGTTATACTTATTTGGAAAAATACGTTTGCCACACGATGATGCTTCTGACCGCATATCAGTAGGGCGACTCATTTTGGGGCTGCTCACTTTGAGTTTCACTATCTATATGATACCAGGGTTATGGGGTGCCCCTCTGAACCTTATCAACGCTTTTCCACCCCCACAACACTACAGCGAATCGCCATATGGAGTAGGGAAAGGAGCCGTTGGGGTAGAAGAAGGCGCGCTACCTGAAGGAGCTCACCTATTTAAGCCTCATAACATCATAACCTTTGACGACTACGAGAAAGGATTGGCCTACGCTAAACAGCAAAATAAGCCGGTACTATTAGATTTCACAGGCTGGTCGTGCGTAAACTGCCGACGTATGGAGCAAAACGTATGGCCTAAGCCGCAAGTGTTAGATATACTCAAAAACGAAGTCGTACTTATCTCGCTATACGTAGATGACAAACGTCCGCTACCGGAGAGTGAAGTGAAACCTTCGCAAATAAGAGAAGGCAAACTCATTAAGACTATAGGTCAGAAATGGAGTGAGTTTCAGACTCTGAAATACAAAGCCAACACACAGCCTTTTTATGTGCTGATGAACCACGAGGGCGAAAATTTAGTAGCCCCTATAGGGTATACCCCCGATACCGATGATGCTGATGAGTTTTACAAATGGCTCAGAAAAGGTATCACCGCCTTTGGCAAATAATAGCATTTAAATGAAAAACAAACTCTACATACTCCCCACACTTATCGGCATAACCTTGGCGATAGGGATTATCTTGGGACGGCAGTTAGCTAATTTTTATATTCCGAAACCGCCACCACCCCTCCCCTTCCCTATCAGCGATATAGACACCGTGCCCGAAAACCCTTATAAGGTAAAACTCGGACGGCTGATAGACTATATAGAGGAGGATTATGTGGATAATGTAAATACCGATAGTATAGTAGACCTGACCATCAATAGTATATTGCGAAAGTTAGACCCCCACTCTACCTACATCTCGAAAACAGATATACAAGAAGTAGCCGAGACGATGAGTGGCAAATTTGTAGGAGTGGGCATCAGTTTCTATATGTATAAAGATACGATAGCCGTTATCAGACCTATAGAAGGAAGTGATGCTATGAAGAAAGGTATCCGTTTTGGCGACCGCATACTGATGGCTAACAAAGATACCCTCTTTAAGAAACGGCTAAGCACCGATAAGATAAAGAATATACTGAAGGGGGAAATGGACTCGAAAGTAGACCTGACCATATACCGAAAGAGCAAAGACAGTATTTTCAGAATTCCTATTGAGCGGAAATTTATACCTATAAAAAGTATAGATTGCTTCTACAAAGTGAACGATACGCTGGGGTATATACGAATGAACCGATTTGCCGAGACTACCTACAACGAATTTTCGACCGCCCTTAAAGCTCTTGAAAAAGAAGGGGTAAACAGCCTTATACTTGACTTGCGCAACAATAGCGGAGGGTTCCTAAATGTAGGTATACAAATAGCCGATGAGTTTTTGCCTAAAAACAAAATGATAGTGTTTACCAAAAACAACCGCAAAGAGATAGAAGAAACCTACTCTACTGAAGGGGGGCTATTTGAAGATAAGCCCGTGTTTATATTGGTAAATGAAAACACTGCCTCAGCCAGCGAGATAGTAGCAGGAGCGCTACAAGACAACGACCGAGGCGTGATAGTAGGCAGACGCACCTTTGGGAAAGGATTAGTACAGAGCGAAATGCCCTTACCCGATGGGTCGGCAGTACGGCTAACCACTGCACGCTATTACACCCCTACAGGGCGGTCTATACAGAAGCCTTACGGTTTGGGACACCAGCGAGGGAGTTTTCAGATAGACAATGCTACCGTGCCTGACTCGCTGAAATTTACCACCCCTAAGGGAAAAGTAGTATATGGCGGTGGCGGTATTTACCCCGATGTATATGTGCCTATAGATATGAAGCCCGAAAGCTATTTGGTAAATGAAGTACTGCGCTCAGGACTGACCAATTTCTTTCTGTTTGAGTATTTAGACAGTCACCCATCGCTAAACAGCAAGCCCCACAAGGCATACTTTATAACCGACTATAAAGTGCCGAAAGAGATGCTAATCGCCTTTGCTAAATTCTTAAGAAACAGGCGCATCAACCTAAATTTTGGCAAGAACAGCAATGAGATAGCTAAACACCTGAAGGCGAGCTTGGCTGAAATATGGTTTAACAACAACGTAGCGGGGCTTATTAGAAATCAGCACGATTTTTACATAGATGAATGCCTGCACTACTACCACCACAAAAGCACCTCTGCTACTAAGAAAGCAGTGAAGAAGCAAGCAACAAAAACTAATAAAAAGAGTACAAAATAATATATGAGTAAGAATCTAACATCAAGAAGTGAAGACTATTCGAAATGGTATAACGAATTGGTAGTAAAAGCCGATTTGGCAGAGAGTTCTGGCGTGCGCGGCTGTATGGTAATTAAGCCTTACGGCTATGCTATATGGGAAAAAATGCAAGCCGAGCTAGACAGAATGTTTAAAGAAACAGGGCATACGAATGCTTATTTCCCTATATTTATACCTAAAAGCTATTTTGAGGCAGAAGAAAAGAACGCTGAAGGTTTTGCTAAAGAATGTGCGGTAGTAACCCACTACCGACTAAAAACTGACCCCAATGAAAAAGGGAAGCTAATAGTAGATCCTGAAGCAAAATTGGAAGAGGAGCTAATAGTGCGCCCTACCTCAGAATCTATCATCTGGAGTACGTACAAAAACTGGATACAGTCATACCGCGACCTACCTATCCTTATCAACCAATGGGCAAACGTAGTGCGCTGGGAAATGCGTACGCGCCTATTCCTGCGCACAGCAGAGTTTTTATGGCAAGAAGGGCACACTGCCCACGCTACTAAAGAAGAGGCTATAGAAGAATCGGAAAGAATGATGAATGTATATGCCAACTTTGTAGAAAACTTTATGGCAGTGCCTGTAATCAGAGGATTTAAAACAGAAACCGAGCGTTTTGCTGGTGCTGACGAAACCTATTGTATAGAAGCGATGATGCAAGACGGCAAAGCCCTACAAGCCGGCACTTCGCACTTCTTAGGACAAAACTTTGCTAAGGCTTTTGATGTGAAATACGCTACCAAAGACGGTAAGCAAGAATACGTATGGGCAAGCTCTTGGGGGGTATCGACCCGCCTGATGGGTGCCCTTATTATGACCCACAGCGATGACAACGGCTTGGTATTGCCTCCTAACTTAGCCCCTATACAGGTAGTAATTGTACCTATCTACAAAGGAGCCGCACAATTAGAAAGTGTAAGAGAGCGCATCAGTCCGCTAATGGAGGCTCTCAGAAAGCAAGGTATTAGTGTGAAGTTTGACGACCGCGATACTCAATCGCCAGGGTTTAAGTTTCACGAATACGAACTAAAAGGTGTACCTGTACGCTTAGCGGTAGGGCAACGCGATTTAGAAAATAACACCTTTGAAGTAGCGAGACGCGACACCCTAACCAAAGAGACCGTAAGCGGAGATGACATCATAGCGCACATAGCCCAATTATTGAAGGAGATACAAGAGAATTTGTACAAAAGAGCTTTAGCCTACCGCGACAGCCACATAACAGAAGTGAACTCGTACGAAGAGTTCAAAGAACTGTTAGAAACCAAAGGCGGCTTTTTTGCAGCTCACTGGGACGGCACTGCTGAAACAGAAGCTAAAATAAAAGAAGAAACTAAGGCTACTATCAGATGTATTCCTTTAGATGCCAAAGAAGAAAGCGGTGTGTGTATGTACTCTGGCAAGCCTTCAAACAAAAGAGTTTTGTTTGCGAAAGCCTATTAAAAGAGAAAAAAAGTACTAAAAAATTTGGTAGTTATGCTAAAAAAGCATACCTTTGCCTTGTAATAATTAAAAAAACATAATTACGATGAAAAAAATTATTTTATCATTAGTGGCAGTTTTTGCTTTTGGTGCTGTATCAGCACAAAATTTAGTATCTTCTAAGGGAGAACAATACCTTCCAAAACAAGGAGATTGGTCTATTGGTTTCAATGCAGGTAATGCTTTGAGATATGTTGGTAATGCTTTCAATGGCAATCAAAACAATAGCTCTGCAGATCTTTTTGAAGGACAAAGAGTTGTTAACTTTGGTCAAGGCGTATTTTCTTCTACTGCTTCAGTAATTACTTTTGTAGGTAAAAAGTTTGATACTGACAACACCGCAACTCGCTACACAGCAAGCTTTAACTTCAACTTCGAAAAACAAAAAGACGTTGATGGTACTAGCAGTTTTGGTTTAGTAGCTGGCTATGGTAAAGAATGGAGAAAAGGTACTACCCGCCTACAAGGTTACTACGGTGTAGATGGTTTAGTAGGTTTAGTTTCTCCTGCTAAAAAACAATTCGGATTCGGAATTGGTGCACAAGGTTTTGCTGGGGTTGAATACTTTATTTTCCCTAAAGTTGCGCTTGGTGCTCAATACACTTATGGAGTAGGCTTTGAATACGCAAGCAATGACAGCAACAACAAAATGGGCTTTAACATCGGAAACAGTAATGGTTTAGGAGTTCTTTCTGCAACTGTTAACGCATACTTCTAATAGATACTGTCTGTTAGACTTTTAAAAAATTAGGGCTGAGTCTTTATAGATTCAGCCTTTACTAATTATTAACATCCCCCCAGTACACATACTCCGCTGCGCCAGCTCGCGGACTTCCTTCAAAGGGGGAGATGTGACTGTCAATATACACGAAAAAAGTTTTCGGATAGCTTACTTCAATTTTCACAAACCAATTCTAATAGACTATAACTATAAATAAAAAAATATGATTTGGGAAAAACTACTTTCGCTTAATAAATATGGCGATACTGCTACAAGACTACGCATCAATGAAGATGAAACGCGCTTGAGCTTTGATATGGACTACGACCGCGTGGTCTTTTCGAGTGCCTTTAGGAGTCTGCAAGACAAAACACAGGTGATTCCGCTTTCTAAAACAGGCTTTGTACACACGCGTCTGACCCATAGTATAGAGGTATCGGTAGTAGGGCGCAGCTTAGGGCGTGCCGTAGGAAAGCACCTGCTAACAAAGTACCCTCATCTGCGCGATTTAGGCTACCAAACCAATGATTTTGGCGCTATCATTGCAGCAGCTTCGGTAGCACACGACATCGGCAATCCGCCTTTTGGACATAGTGGCGAAAAGGCTATAGGTGAGTTTTTTCAATTCAAAAAAGGCACCGCTATCAAACATCTGCTCACAGAGGCTGAGTATGCCGACTTATGCAATTTTGAGGGGAATGCCAATGGTTTTAGAATCGTAAACGAATCGCGGTTGGGGGTTGAAGGAGGACTTCGCCTGACTTACGCTACGCTAGGGGCTTTTACCAAATATCCTAAAGAATCGCTACCCATTCAACCTACTAAAAATATAGCTGACAAGAAATACGGCTTTTTTCAGGGTGATAAAGCATTTTTTAAGGAAGTAGCCGATACTTTAGGGCTTATCTCTAACAGCCAACAAGGTGAATTGCGATATGCACGTCACCCACTGGCTTTCTTAGTAGAGGCCGCCGATGATATATGCTATACCATTATCGACTTTGAAGATGGTATCAATCTAGGACTTATCAGCGAAGAGGTAGCCTTAGAATATATGGGGGGCATCATATCGGATAGAATACACCGCGACAAATACGCTAAACTACAGACCAAAGAAGAGCGCATAGCCTATCTGAGAGCTGTGGCTATCGGTGCTTTAGTGCAAGATGCTACCGAGATTTTTATAGAAAATGAAGAAGCTATACTAAACGGCAACTTCCACCAATCGCTATTGAGGCTCAGCAAATACCGCCACCAAATAACCGATGTAATAGACTGTAGTGTGGAGCATATCTATCAATCGGACGAGGTAGTAGAGAAAGAAGTGCAAGGTTATGTGATTTTGCAGCATCTTTTAGACATCTTTTTTACTGCTATTATCAACTTCGAAAACGGTAGAGAGACCTCTTTTGATAAATTATTGCTAAAAAAGTTGCCCGAAAAGTATCAGAAAAAAGGCAGTATTTACGACAAAGTGATGGGCATCACCTGCTATATAGCGAGTTTGACAGACAATATTTCTCTGCTTGCGTGATTCTCGAAAACGGCTCATA
>ERZ773009.2444-NODE-2444-length-11796-cov-10.318542_pt1 | contig 11796 bp, 10 predicted proteins | sample MGYA00580663_ERZ773009 | MGnify/ENA primary metagenome ERZ773009 (study PRJEB29015, sample SAMEA2737969) | human oral metagenome | biome: human oral; feature: human-associated habitat; material: dental | place: China | collected 2026 ... | reverse complement strand
CTAGTCTTTTAAATCGTGATTTTACAAATCATGTTGTTAAGACTGTCCAAGAAGGACGTGTCTACCGCATTGTGACAGAGAAATATGACTTCTTGGCAGAAGCACATGTCGTACTTAAGCAAAAAGCTCCAGCTCCTACAGTAGCGAAACCTATTGGAAGTACGAAGCCAGTTTATCATACTACACCAATTTCTAATAAGGTGGCTGAATTACCAAAGACTGGGGAGCAAGTTTCTTCAGGCTTGGCTGTAGTTGGAGTAGCGTTAGTGGCAGTAGCTTCAGGATTGACTGTTAGTGCTAAGAAAAAAGACTAATAGAGTCATAGATAAAGTAAGTTTCACTTACTTTTCAAAAGTGATATAAGTCATGTAAGAAGAAGCCTTGGTTTTGTACAATACAGAACTAAGGCTTTTTGGTCTTTTGTTAGCTTGTAGCTGGGTGATGTGAGTTAACATTGATTTCTTTATTGATCAATACATAGGAAAGAATGGGCGATAAAAACGTTTATTGCTTAGTTTTTGACTATCTTGTTGGATGAGTTTCCAGCATCGTTTTATTGTCTTGTAATCGCGAGATTTTTGATCAAATTGTTTCATGATTTGGATGTGAAAGCAGTTCATAGTCTGACTTAGGTGTTGTACATGTGAAAGCGATCGAGGACAATTTAAGCAGAAAGAGATTCTTAGCTATGTTGTAATATATCCATGGCAATAACTATAAGTCCGTTTCGAACCAGTCTGGAATAGCGCCGAAATCAATTACAAGTAGTTACTTGAGCACATCCATCTAAGGTAGTTATAATCTTTCTTGAATTGAAATCTTGCACAATAAAACTTATTTAAAAATGCTAAATTAAAGATTTGCTTATACTTGTGCAATGTTAGGAGAAGTTTTTTATCTATTTGTTGGATAGGTTCCTTTTTTACATAGAAACTTTCCTTAAATTATGTTATAATGGACTATCGTATATTTTTAGGAGAATAGTAATGGAATTACAACGTGAACAAGAATTTGTCAGCCAGTATCATTTTGATGCACGCAATTTTGAATGGGAAAAAGAAAATGGTACACCGGAAACAAAAGTTGATGTGAATTTTCAGCTGATTGAAAGAAATGAAGAAAAGAATTCAACATCCATGATCGTGATTTTGACTTTCATGATTGTGTTTGATCGTTTTGTGATTAGTGGCACGATTACGCAGACAAATCATATTCAAGGACGTTTGGTAGAGGAACCTAGTGAGTTTGAGCATGAAGAGGTGGAAGAATTGGCGCGTCCTTGCTTGACCATGCTCAATCGTTTGACCTATGAAGTGACTGAGATTGCGCTAGATTTACCAGGTATTAATTTGGAGTTCTAATGATGAAATTAGCGGTTATAACGGATTCGTCCGCTTTTTTACCGAATGGCCTTCGTGGAAATGACCATCTTTTTGTGCTCGATATTCCAGTAGTGATTGCTGGAGAGACTTATGTGGAAGGAAAAAATCTGACGGCCAGTGAGTTTTATGAGAAAATGGCTGCTGCAGATGATTTACCAAAGACAAGTCAGCCTAGTGTGGCAGAGTTGGAGGAGACCTTGACGCGTCTTGCCAGCGAGGATTACACGCATGTACTGGGGCTCTTTTTATCCAGTGGGATTTCAGGATTTTATCAAAATATCCAGTATCTCAAGGACGAGTTTCCTGATTTGAAAATCGCCTTTCCTGATTCAAAAATCACCAGCGCTCCGCTGGGTCTCATGGTTGAAAATGCTTTGGCTTGGGCCGCGGAAGGGCAGGATTTTGAGATGATTTTGACCAAGATTCAGCAGCAAATCGATGGGACCAGTGCTTTTATCATGGTTGACGATCTCAATCATCTGGTTAAGGGCGGTCGCTTGTCCAATGGCGCAGCGATTTTGGGTAATCTACTGAGTATCAAGCCGATTCTGTATTTTAACGATGCGGGTGTCATCGAAGTCTTTGAAAAGATTCGGACGGAAAAGAAGGCGACTAAGAGATTAATTGAAGTAGTGGAGGAGAAAACTGCCTCTGCTTCTTATCAAGTCATGGTGATTCACGGGAATGCTGAGGAGAAGGCGGAAAGCTTACGCCGGCAGTTGATGGATGCTGGTGTGGTAGATGATATTCCTCTAGCTACCTTTGGTAGTGTGATTGGAACTCATTTGGGTGAGGGTAGTGTCGCTTTAGCCTACATTCCGCTGGTCTAGAGTTTTGTAGAGCGGTTAGTCAAGAATAGAGAGAGGTTCTAGATGAGTATAAAAGTCATTATTGCTGGTTTCAAGGGAAAGATGGGACAAGCAGCCTATAAAATGGTAACAGAAGATCCTGAGTTGGCGTTGGCCGGTCTACTAGATCCTTTTACAGATGAAAAGGAAGTAGCGGGAGTTCCAGTTTTTAATACTAAAGAAGAACTTGCCGGTCTTCAGGCAGATGTCTGGATTGACTTTACGACTCCCAAAGTGGCTTATGAAAATACTCGCTTTGCCCTTGAGAATGGATTTGCTCCAGTGATCGGAACGACAGGTTTCACGCCTGAGCAGATTGAAGACTTGACCCAACTATCTCGTCAAAAGAATCTTGGCGGTTTGATTGCGCCGAATTTTGCTCTGGGGGCTGTTTTGCTTATGCAGTTTGCAGCCCAAGCAGCCAAGTATTTTTCAGATGTTGAGATTATTGAACTGCATCATGACAACAAAAAAGATGCACCGAGCGGCACGGCTATCAAAACAGCTGAATTAATCAGTCAAGTTCGGACGAGTAAGCAGCAGGGAGCGGCCGACGAAGAAGAATCGTTGGCTGGTGCCCGTGGGGCAGCCTTTGACGGTATGCGGATTCATTCAGTGCGTTTGCCGGGTTTGGTGGCCCATCAGGAAGTTATCTTTGGTAGTCAAGGAGAAGGACTGACTTTGCGGCATGACTCCTATGATCGGGTTTCCTTTATGACTGGGGTAAATCTGGGTATCAAAGAGGTAGTGAAGCGCTCTGAATTGGTCTATGGATTGGAACATTTGCTATGAGATTAGAGAAGATGCCTTCTGAGTTTCAGGAGGCTTTGCCAGTATTAGAGAAGATTAAAGAGGCCGGTTTTGAGGCTTATTTTGTCGGCGGTTCTGTACGAGATGCTCTGTTGAATCGGCCGATTCACGATGTGGACATTGCCAGCTCAGCCTATCCCGAGGAAATCAAAACAATCTTTCCTCGGACTGTCGATGTTGGCATTGAGCATGGAACGGTTCTGGTCTTGGAAGGCCAGAGAGAATACGAGATAACGACCTTTCGGACTGAGGATGTCTATGTGGACTACCGCAGGCCTAGTCAGGTCTCTTTTGTGCGCTCTTTGGAAGAAGACTTGAAGCGCAGGGATTTTACAATTAATGCTCTTGCTTTAAACCAAGAGGGCGAGATTGTAGACCTTTTTGATGGTTTGGCAGATATGGAAAATCGTACTCTGCGGGCAGTCGGAGTAGCCGCAGAGCGTTTTAATGAAGATGCTCTCCGCATCATGCGGGGTTTCCGTTTTCAGGCTGGTTTAGACTTTGATTTGGAAGAGTTGACCTTTCAGGCTATGGCAGATTGTGCGCCGCTTTTGGAGAAAATATCGGTAGAGCGGATTTTTATCGAGTTTGACAAGCTCCTGATGGCACCTTTCTGGCGGAAAGGCTTGGAGAGTCTGATTAAAGCTGCTGCCTACGACTTTCTTCCTGATATGAAACATTCAGCAGAAGCTTTGCAGGAATTATTAGACCGTCTAGCAGGAGATTTTCAATTTTCTAGTTCCGAGCAGGCTTGGGCTGCGCTTTTGCTGGCTTTGAAGGTAAAAGATGTTCGCAAGTTCTTGAAACATTGGAAAACGTCCAATGACTTTCAAAAGCGAGTGAATCAGCTGGTAGCTGTTTATGAGATTCGGCAGGAACGGAGTCTTTCTAAGCGAGATTGCTATCAGTATGATTTGGATTTGATTCTGCAAGCTGAAAGTTTGAGACAGGCAGCAGGCTTGCCGGTTGAGTTTGAGGCTATTGAAGCGACACATGCTGCTCTGACCATTCATGACAAACATGAGATTGTGATGACGGGCAGTCATTTGATCCGAGATTATGGCTTTAAACCAGGGCCAGAATTGGGACAAATCCTGACTAAAATTGAATGGGCCATTGTCGACGGAGAGTTGGCAAATAGCAAGGAAGAGATTATGAACTTTATTAAGGAGCAAGTTGGATGAGTGACTTTATCGTTGAAAAGCTGACCAAGTCTGTCGGGGATAAGACAGTCTTTCAAGAGATTTCTTTTATCATTCACGACTTGGATCGGATTGGACTGATTGGGGTCAATGGGACAGGAAAAACCACTCTTTTGGATGTCTTGTCTGGCAAATCAGGCTTTGATGGTGATGTATATCCCTTTTCAGCAAAATCTGACTATAAAATCTCCTATTTGACTCAGGAACCAGACTTCGATGAAGAGAAGACGGTCTTGGATACTGTTTTGTCCAGTGATTTGCGAGAAATGCAGCTCATTCGAGAATATGAACTGCTCATGGCAGCTTATGATGAAGCCAAGCAGGTTCGTCTGGACAAGGTCATGGCAGAAATGGATTCGCTGCATGCTTGGGAGATTGAGAGTCAGGTAAAAACAGTCCTATCCAAGCTCGGTATCTCAGATTTGGCAGCAAAAATCAGCCAGCTTTCTGGTGGTCTACGCCGGCGGGTGCAGTTGGCGCAGGTCCTACTTTCAGAAGCGGACTTGCTGTTGCTGGATGAGCCGACCAACCATCTGGATATTGATACGATTGAATGGCTGACAAATTTCCTGAAAAATTCAAAGAAGACCGTCCTCTTTATCACTCACGACCGCTATTTTTTGGACAATATTTCCACGCGGATTTTTGAATTAGACGGCGGGAGCTTGATTGAGTATCAGGGCAACTATCAGGACTATGTCCGACTAAAGGCTGAGCAGGATGAGCGCGATGCTGCCCTGCTACACAAGAAACAGCAGCTTTACAAGCAGGAATTGTCTTGGATGCGCCGTCAGCCTCAAGCGCGGGCGACCAAGCAGCAGGCACGTATCAATCGTTTCCATGACCTTAAAAGTGATTTGGCTGGTCAGACTAATCAGACAGACTTAGAGATGAACTTTGAAACCAGCCGTATTGGGAAGAAGGTTATTGAGTTTCAGGATGTGGATTTTGCATACGGAGACAAGCAGATTTTGTCGCATTTCAATCTCTTGCTGCAAAACAAAGATCGACTAGGCATTGTCGGAGATAATGGAGTGGGTAAGTCTACTTTGCTTAATCTAATTGCTGGTCAGTTGCAGCCTCAATCTGGTCGGGTCATAATCGGTGAGACAGTCCGAGTGGCTTATTTCTCTCAGCAGATTGAAGGCTTGGATGAGTCCAAGCGGGTCATCAATTACTTGCAAGAAGTGGCGGAAGAAGTTAAGACAGGGAGTGGGACAACATCCATTGCTGAGCTCTTGGAGCAGTTTCTCTTTCCTCGCTCAAGCCATGGCACTTTGATTGAAAAGTTGTCTGGCGGAGAAAAGAAGCGGCTTTACCTGCTCAAGCTTTTACTTGAAAAGCCTAATGTCCTGCTTCTGGACGAGCCGACCAATGATTTGGATATCGCAACCTTGACGGTCTTAGAAAATTTCTTGCAGGGCTTTGCAGGGCCGGTAATTACAGTTAGCCACGATCGGTATTTCCTCGATAAGGTAGCCAGCAAGATTTTAGCTTTTGAGGATGGTCAGGTCAAGGAGTTCTTTGGCAACTACACGGATTATCTGGATGAAAAGGCTTTTAGACAATCCAGCGCAGCTATTTCCCAAAAGAAAGAAAAGGAAAAGCCAGTCAAAGCGCGGGAACAGAAGAAACGGATGAGCTACTTTGAAAAGCAAGAGTGGGAGACCATCGAGGCGGATATCGAGGAGCTGGAGGCACGTATCGCCGCCATTGAGACGGAAATGGAGCAGAACGGCTCGGACTTTAGCAAGCTATCGGAACTTCAGAAGGAGCTGGATGACAAGAATGAGCAGCTTCTTGAAAAGTATGAGCGTTATGAGTATCTGAGTGAGTTGGAGTAGGACGGTTACGCAGTACATTCGTTATGGATACAAGTTTGTGAGGGAGAATGATGGAAATACAGATTTATAGCCAGCCTAGACAGGAAATCAAGGATCTGCTCTTTGAGCTGGTTCAAAGCTGTCAGGTAGCAGATGGGACTTATCGTCTTCCTTATCTGGATAACGCCTATAATTTTGATGCGGAAATGCCAGCCTTTTTTCTGGCCAATCTAGATCACCAAACGGTTGGTTTTTTATCGGTTTATGCGGATGAGCCGGGTCAAGCAGAGGTATCTGTCTATGTATTGCCCGACTATCGCAGACAGGGTATAGCGAGCGCTCTTTTGCAGGAATTTTCCAAAATTGCAGAGAAATACGATTTATCCCAAATCGAATACATCAGTGAAGTCAAGTTTTTAGCAGACCATCCGACTTTTGCTGAGAAATTTGACTATGATTTGAAAGAAACGGAAATTTGGCTGGAGCAGGCGGCGGAGACTTTCCCTGAAGAAGAAAAAGAAGGCGTGGAAGTTTTACTTGGGAAAAAAGAAATGGTTGCGGAGATTGCAGCGTTTCAGTCGCAGATTTTTGAAATGCCCATGGATACTGCGCTTCACTATGCCAGTCAAGCGCTGGAGAGCCCAGATAGCCTGCTCTATGTCCTGAAAAAAGATGGTCAAATCGTAGCGTCTTGCTCAGTGGATACAAGTTTTGGAAGTAATTATCTGTTTGCCCTAGCTGTGGATCAGGCCTTTCAGGGACAGGGACTGGGGAGTCACCTAGTCAGTTCTATCCTGAATGACCTTTCTGGCCGAAATGGACAAGTCTGTCAAATCGTAGTAGAAGCTCAAAATACAGGTGCCTTAAGGCTGTATGAAAGATTAGGCTTTAAACGAAAATCGGAAACAGTTTATTTAAAGAGAAAATAGAAGAATTATCTTTCGAAGAAAAGAGCTTTTAAGGTTAGGAGATCTGTTGATGATAAAGAGAAAAGAGCCATACTTGGTTCAGGCGGGCTTGGTGCTAGGCCTACTAGCCTTGGGAAATTTAGTCGGTGATGTCAGTCAGTTCTTGCGCTATCTTTTAGCAGGTCTGGCACTCTTGTTTTTCCTCCATCTAGTGATGGGAATGCTGACGCATACCAAGCAAGTCAAAGAGCAACTAGGTCAAGCGCTAGTGGCCTCGGTCTTCCCGACCTTTTTTATGCAGGGAATGGTAGCTTCGACTTATCTAGCGAGCTGGACTTTCTTGGGGAATTTTGCCCAAATTAGTGCGCAAGTGCTGTGGTGGCTGAGCTTTAGCGGGCTGGTTTTCTTGATGGCTTATTATATTCTAGCTTTTGTATTTCCTTTCAAGTGGGAGAATGTCTTTCCGGCCTGGACGGTCTTATTTGTCGGGATTGGTGTCGCTCCTCTGACAATTGCGGTTCCCCAGCAGTTATTTTTGGGGCAGCTGGTCTTTTGGTACGGGCTTTTAGCGACACTCTTGGTCTTGCCAATCGTCCTTTATAAGACTTATAAAATTGGCTTAGTAGAGAATGTACGCCCGAATACAACAACGATTTGTGCGCCTATTTCCTTGATGACAGCAGCTTATGTGGCTACTTTTCCTCAGCCTAATCCTGTCTTGTTGAGCTTGCTCTTGATTTCGGGTCAATGCTTTTATGCCTTTATTTTGTGGCAACTGCCTCGTTTGATCAATCGTCCTTTTTCAGCAGGATTTTCGGCCTTTACCTTCCCTTTGGTTATTTCGGCTGTAGCCTTGAAGCAATCTTTAAACGTATTGGATTTCGGTCTAGTCGGGCAAATTTTGCTTGCTTTTGAGGTCTTAATAGCTTTGTTTGTCGTACTTTATGTCACATTTTTATATACAAAGGATATTTTGGGCAAATGAGGAAGATTTCAGAGATGTATTTCCAAGAGGAAAGTTGCTGCCCGCCTTTGAGGAAGGCTGATTTTGTGGTATAATTAGGAGTATTTATAAAAGGAAAATGATATGAATATTCAACAATTGCGTTATGTAGTGGCTATTGCCAACAGCGGAACTTTCCGCGAAGCAGCAGAGAAGATGTATGTCAGCCAGCCCAGCCTATCTATCGCGGTGCGAGATTTGGAAAAGGAGCTGGGATTTAAAGTTTTTCGTCGAACCAGTAGCGGAACCTTCTTGACTCGCCGTGGTATGGAATTTTATGAGAGAGCTCAGGAATTGGTCAAAGGATTTGATGTCTTTCAAAATCAGTATGCCAATCCTGAAGAGGAAAAAGATGAATTTTCCATTGCCAGCCAGCACTATGACTTTTTGCCGCCGTTGATTACGGAGTTTTCTCAAAAGTATCCAGAATATAAGAATTTCCGGATTTTTGAATCAACGACCGTGCAGATTTTGGACGAAGTGGCCCAAGGCCACAGCGAGATTGGGATTATTTATCTCAATAATCAGAATAGCAAGGGCATTATGCAGCGGGTGGAGAAGCTCGGCTTGGAGGTCATTGAGCTAATTCCTTTCCAGACCCACATTTATCTGCGGGAAGACCATCCTCTGACTCAAAAGGAGGAACTGGTCATGGAAGATTTGGCCACTTTGCCAACCGTTCGCTTCACTCAGGAAAAGGATGAGTACCTCTATTATTCCGAGAATTTTGTTGATACCAGCGCTAGTTCCCAGATGTTTAATGTAACGGATCGAGCAACGCTGAATGGGATTTTGGAGCGGACGGATGCTTATGCTACTGGATCTGGCTTTTTGGATAGCAACAGTGTAAATGGAATCACTGTCATCAAACTCCGAGACAATTTAGACAATCACATGGTTTATGTCAAGAGGGAAGATGTAGAGTTGAGTCAGGTCGGCGAAGCTTTTGTAGCTGTTATGAAAGAATATTTTGCACAGAAAAGAGAAGTATGAAACGTAAAATTGCGATTCCTTTTTTAGTTATTCTTTTGATTGCTCTTGATCAGGCAGTCAAGTATTATATTGTTTCCAATTTTTCATTGGGCCAAGTTAGAAAGTTTATTCCTAAGATCGTCAGTTTGACCTACCTGCGAAATACTGGTGCAGCCTTTTCTATCTTGGAAAATCAGCAGTGGTTTTTCGCCTTAATTACTTGTACCGTGATTGGAGTTGCCGTTTGGTATTTGATTAAAAATATCCAAGCTTCCAAGTGGATGCTAACGGGACTCATTCTAATTATTGCTGGTGGATTGGGCAATTTTATTGACCGCATTCAGCAAGGATTTGTAGTGGATATGTTCCAGCTAGATTTTGTCAATTTTGCTATTTTTAACGTAGCGGATATGTACCTGACTGTTGGGGTAGCGATTTTATTACTGGTGATGTTGAAGGAAGAAACAAATGGAATTGAAAATTGATGCAGCAGCTGCAGGTCTGCGTTTGGACAAGGCAGTGGCGGACTTAACAGAGTTATCCCGTGGTTTAGCCAATGAACAGATAAAAAATGGTCAGATTTTGGTCAATGGAGAGGCAAAAAAAGCCAAGTATGCCGTCAAACAGGGCGATGTCATTTCCTATGAAGTACCTGAGCCAGAGGTAGTTGAGTATGTGGCAGAGGATCTTCCGCTGGAAATTGTCTATCAGGATGAAGATGTGGCTGTCGTCAACAAGCCTCAAGGCATGGTGGTTCACCCTTCCGCTGGCCATACCAGCGGTACTCTGGTCAATGCTCTCATGTATCACATCAAAGACCTTTCTGGCATCAATGGTGTGTTGCGCCCGGGAATTGTCCATCGGATTGATAAGGATACTTCGGGGCTTTTGATGATTGCTAAGAATGACCAAGCCCATCTGTCACTTGCAGATGAGCTTAAGAACAAAAAATCCCTGCGTAAATACTGGGCGATTGTACATGGCAATCTACCTAACGACCGCGGAGTGATTGAGGCACCGATTGGTCGTAGTGAAAAAGACCGCAAGAAACAGGCGGTTACAGCCAAGGGAAAACCCGCTCTGACACGTTTCCAAGTCTTGGAACGTTTTGGGGACTATACCTTGGTGGAGCTGCAGCTGGAGACAGGGCGGACGCATCAAATCCGTGTCCACATGGCTTATATCGGTCATCCAGTCGCTGGAGATGAGATTTATGGGCCACGTAAGACCCTGAAAGGACATGGCCAATTTCTGCACGCGCGAACACTGGGCTTCACCCATCCTCGGACTGGCGAAGTGCTAGAATTTACGGCTGAAGCGCCAGCTATTTTCCTAGAAACTCTTGAAAATCTCAGAAAAGCCCATGACTAATCATCTCCGTATTTATGAGACTCTAGATAAATGGAAAATTAAGTCGACTGTCTTGGTTACAGTCGTTTTTATTTTCGACAAATCATGATATAATAAATAGAATACCCTAAAAGGAAGAGAAAAATGAAGTTAGAAGATTTGAAAAAACGTCAGGAGAAGATCCGCAATTTCTCCATCATTGCTCACATTGACCACGGGAAATCAACCTTGGCCGACCGGATTTTGGAGGCGACTGAGACAGTTTCCAGCCGGGAAATGCAGGCTCAACTCTTGGACAGCATGGACTTGGAGCGGGAGCGCGGCATCACCATTAAGCTCAATGCTATTGAGCTTAATTACACTGCTAAGGACGGGGAGACCTATATCTTCCACCTCATTGACACGCCGGGACACGTGGACTTTACCTACGAGGTATCGCGGTCTCTAGCGGCCTGCGAAGGGGCGATTTTGGTCGTGGATGCTGCTCAGGGGATTGAGGCTCAGACCTTGGCAAATGTCTATCTAGCGCTGGATAATGACTTGGAAATTCTGCCAGTTATCAATAAGATTGACCTGCCAGCTGCGGATCCAGAACGCGTGCGTACGGAGATTGAGGATGTCATCGGACTTGATGCTAGCGAAGCCGTATTGGCTTCTGCAAAGGCTGGTATCGGAATTGAAGATATTTTAGAGCAGATTGTGGAAAAAGTTCCAGCTCCGACTGGAAATGTTGAAGCACCGCTCAAAGCCTTAATTTTTGACTCAGTCTACGATGCCTATCGTGGGGTAATCCTGCAAGTACGGGTGATGGACGGTGTGGTCAAGCCGGGAGATACCATTCAGCTCATGAGCAATGGCAAGAACTTTGACGTAACTGAGGTCGGTATCTTCACACCGAAAGCTATTGGACGTGATTTCCTAGCGACAGGGGATGTTGGCTATATCGCGGCTTCTATCAAAACGGTACAGGATACCCGGGTCGGAGACACAGTAACTTTGGCGGACAATCCAGCATCTGAGCCTTTGGACGGCTATAAGCAGATGAATCCGATGGTATTTGCTGGTCTCTACCCGATTGAGTCCAATAAATACAATGACCTACGTGAAGCCCTTGAAAAATTGCAGTTGAACGATGCCAGTCTGCAATTTGAACCAGAAACGTCGCAAGCACTAGGATTTGGTTTCCGTTGTGGCTTCTTGGGCTTGCTGCACATGGACGTCATTCAGGAGCGCTTGGAGCGTGAGTTTAATATTGATCTGATCATGACGGCGCCGTCTGTTATCTATAAGGTTAATCTGACAGATGGTGAAGCTATTGATGTCTCTAATCCGAGTGAGTTTCCGGATCCGACCAAGATTGATTCCATTGAAGAGCCTTATGTCAAGGCGCAGATTATGGTGCCGCAGGAATTTGTCGGAGCGGTGATGGAGTTAGCTCAGCGCAAGCGCGGTGACTTTGTGACCATGGACTATATCGATGATAATCGGGTCAATGTCA
>ERZ773009.2439-NODE-2439-length-11812-cov-5.755465_pt1 | contig 11812 bp, 13 predicted proteins | sample MGYA00580663_ERZ773009 | MGnify/ENA primary metagenome ERZ773009 (study PRJEB29015, sample SAMEA2737969) | human oral metagenome | biome: human oral; feature: human-associated habitat; material: dental | place: China | collected 2026 ... | reverse complement strand
GCCGCCCATGAGCTTCGCTTCGTCGCGCACGCCGATCTGCCGCAGCTCGATGCGCGTGCGGAACACGGAGGCGAGATCCTTGACGAGCTCGCGAAAGTCGATGCGCCCGTCCGCCGTGAAGTAGAAGATGATCTTGTTCAAGTCGAACGTGTACTCGACGTCGACGAGCTTCATCGCCAGCCCATGCGTCCGGATCTTCTTCTCGCAGACCTTGAACGCTTCCTTTTCCTGCCGATGATTTTCCTCGACCTTCGAGAGATCCTGCGCCGTCGCCTTGCGCTGCACCGTCTTCAGATTCTGCGAGCCGTTTTCCTCCACATCGCGCGGCCCTAAGACGACGCGCCCGCACTCCATGCCGCGCACCGTCTCGACGATGACATCGTCACCGAGCGCGAGCTCATGTCGGCCGGGGCTGAAATAATATATCTTGCCCGCTTTCTTAAAGCGGACGCCCACGATCGTCTGCAACCCATTGCCTCCTTATTTATAGAAAGCGCGGCTTCCTCCGCCGCGCACCATATCATCTATTCTCAGCGAGCGTCCCGCAGGCGCAGCAAGAGTCCCTCGAAAAGCAGGCGCTGGCTCGCGTTGCTCCTGAACCTTCGGAGCGCCTCGCGCACGAGGGCAAGCGAGGCGAAGACGCGCGCCTCGGGAAAGTCTTCGAGCGCCTCTGCGAGCGCCGCCCGCCTCTCCTCGTGATAGAGGGCAGCACTCCCCGCATAGAGCACGAGCATGTCGCGCAGGAGCCTCGAAAGCGCGAGCAGCCAATCTTCGGCGCGCGCGCGAGAGAGCTTCCCGAGCTCCTCCGCTTTTTCCCAGAGATGCAGCGTATCGAGTGTGCGCAGAGAAAAGAGCGTCCGTGCCGCATCGTCGACGAGCTGCAGACCTTCCTCTTCGTCCAATAGAAGCGCGTGGCTCAGGCTGCCGTCGGCAGCGGCGGCGAGAGAATGTGCCTTCGCCGCCGAGGTGCCGCGCGCGAGCAAGGCTCGCTCGATCGCTTCGGGCGAGAGCGCACCGAAGTGCAGTATACGCACGCGCGAGAGGATCGTCGGCAGGAGCGCCGCGCGCTTCCCGGTCACGAGCAGGAAGAAGACGTCGCCCGCCGGCTCTTCAAGCGTCTTTAAGAGACTGTTCGCCGCCGCCTCGTTCATCGCCTCCGCCTCGTCGATGAGGACGACGAAGCGCCCCGAAAGGAGCGGCTTGCGCGCGACCTTCTTCTCGATCTCGCGCACGGCATCGATGCGTATGACGCGCGCGCCCTTGCCGCGGCTCTCGGGCGCACACTCGATGTAGTCGGGATGCGTACCCGCGAGGAAGGCACGACACGACGGACAGTCGCCGCACGGCGCCTCCTCCCTGCGGCAAAGCAAAGCTGCGGCCAAGATGTGCGCGACCTTTCGCTTGCCCACGCCGGAAAGCCCCGCAAAGAGGAGCGCATGGGGCAGACGGCCGTCGCGCAGCATGGTCCGCAGCCTTTTGATATTCCCTTCGTGCCCGAGGACGTCCTGCCAGCGAATCGAATCCGCCATCACATGTAGAGGTCGACGAGCATGCCGCGAATCGCGTCGTGACTCGCCACGATGTCCAAGGCCTCCGTATGTCCCGTGCGGATCTTCTCCGCGAGCTCTTCGAGCTTGCGGTCGATCTTGCGCACCGTCGTGTAGACCTTCTGCCGTCCCATGCGATCCCAGCCCGCCTGCACATGGAGCTGGTACATGCGACCGACCGCTTCGTCGACGAAGTCCTTGACGAGGTCGCGGTACGCTTTCAGCTCGTCGTACGTCGGCGTATTCGTCAGGCGTGCGCCCTGCTCGTCGATCTTCTTCAAGATTTCCTGCAGCTGGCGATCGGAGAACGCCGTGTGCTGATCGGCAAGCTCCGACCCGAAGTCCGCCTCCGAGCGCGAAACTTCATGCACGGCCGCATCGCGCTCCAAAGACTGCAGCGAGGAGCGCTGTGAGCTCAAAGCATCTATCTTCATAAAGTCCACCTTCCGCCTGCACTGTTACAATCCTATCATAGATTATAAAGGCTTTTTCATTTTCGCGCAAGAAGGCTATTCCTCGCGCATCGACTTCCAGCGGTCGTGCAGCCAGAACCACTCTTCGGGATGCTCGCGGATGTGCTGCTCCAGGACGCGGTTGACCGCCTGCTCTGCCGTGCGGATGTCGGCGCGCTTGTCCTTCGTGCGCGGCACCTCGACGGGCGCGTGCAGGATGATCTTGTGCGTGCCGTCCTTCCTGCGCGTGATATAGCCCGGGATGATGCCGATCCCTGCCGAGCGCGCCATCGCCGCGGGACCCGGCACGCAGTTCGTCGGCTGCCCGAAGAAGTCGAGCACGATGCCGTCGTGCTTGTTCGTATCCTGATCGGCGAGGAGGCCGACGATCCAGCCTTCCTTCATCATGCGGAACATCTCGCGCACGTCGTCCTTGTAGGTGATGTGCATGCCGACGAGACGCCGATACTCGTTGATGAAGCGATCCATCGCCGCATCCCTCTGGCGCATGGCGACGCCGATGATGGGAAAGCCTGCCGAAGAAAGTGCGCCGCCCATAAGTTCCCAGTTGCCCGCATGCGCCGTGGCGATGACGGCGCCCTTGCCCTTTTCGAGCATTGCCCGCAGATGTTCTGCACCCTCGATTTCGACGTAGTCCGCCATGCGGCGCAAGATGACGGGAAAGCGCAGCACCTCGAAGAGCATGGGGCCGAAGCGCACGGCGCTCTCCCTGGCGATACGCCGAGATTCCGCCTCGTCCGTCCCGAGGCACATGGCGACCTGCGACGCCGCGAGCTTCTTCCTGCGCGCGGGCAGAAACGGCCAGAGACAGAGCGCCAGGGCGCGTCCGAGGGCATCTGCGAAGCCGCTCGGCAGGAGGCAGGCGAGGCGGCTTACAAGGCGCACGAGATGGTAGGTCATGCCTTCTTTTCCCTCTCTTTGAGCGCCTTTTCAAGCTCCTTTATCTTCTTGAGCATTTCGGGCAGCCGCTTCATCGCCGCCTGCATGCGCAGCCATTCCTGATGGCTCTGCACGGGGAAGCCCGCGCCGAAGACGCCCTCGGGCATGTCGCCGATGATGCCCGAGCGCGCGGCATAGACGGAATTGCCGCCGATGTGGATGTGCCCGACCGTGCCGACCTGCCCGCCGAAGGTCACGTTCGGCCCCGTCGTCGTCGAGCCGGAGATGCCCGTCTGCGCGACGATGAGATTGCCCGCACCGATCTTGCAGTTGTGCCCGATATGCACGAGGTTGTCGATCTTCGTGCCGTGGCCGATGACGGTCGATCCCGTCGTCGCGCGGTCGATGCCGACGTGCGAACCGATCTCGACATCGTCCTCGATGACGACGTTGCCGACCTGCGGCACCTTCGTATGCACGCCGCCCGCCGTCGTGAAGCCGAAGCCGTCGGAGCCGACGACCGCGTTCGCATGGAGCACACAGCGCCTGCCGACGCGGCAGCGCTCGCGCACCGTCACGCTCGCATGAAGCACGCTCGCCCCGCCGATCTCGGCGTACTGGCCGACGTAGACGTGCGGGTAGAGCACGGCGCCCGCGCCGATCTTCGCATGTTCATCGACGACGGCGAACGGCAGGATGCACGCGGAGTCTGCGACCTCAGCCGTCTTCGCCACGAACGCCTGCGGGCTCACGCCCGCCGGCAGATGCAAAGGCGGCGTGAAAAGCTCGAGGAGCTTCGCGAAGGCGGCGCGCGGCTCCTTCACATGGACGGCGGGCAGAGGGAAGTCCTGCACGTCCTCGGGCAGGAGCACGGCCGCCGCCCTCGATGCTTTCGCCTCCTCGATATGGGGCGGCGCGGCAAAGGTGATCTCCGTCTCGCCCGCCGCTTCGATATTCGTCGCGCCCGTGATCGTGATGCCCTCGTCGCCGGCAAGCCGTCCGCCCAGGAAGCGCGCGATTTCTCCCAACGTCTTTTTCATGGTCATTTCCTCATTGCAGTGCCTTGATCACATCGTCGGTGATGTCCGTGCCACCGAGATGGACGAGCTTCTGCTCCTCCAGATTGTACACGACGGCATCGAGCTTCTTCGTGCGCGCGATCTCGCCGACAGCCGTCTGCAGCTTGATCGTCTTCTGCTGGTCGTAGATGCTGCCCGTCTGCTGCATCTTGCCCATCGCCTGCTGCTGCATCTGCTGCAGCTCCTCCATCGACGCACCCTGCGCCTGCTTCGCCTGCATCTCGTCCGTCGCCTGCTTCTGCACCTCTTCGATCTTCGTCTTCATCTCGGCGTCGATGCTCATGATGGCCGGCGCCTCCTTCTCGACGCGGCTCGGATCGACGTAGCCGATCTCCGCCTTGCCGCAGCCCGCTGCGAGCATCATGGCGGCAAACGCTGCGCCAAGCATTGCCATACGCTTCTTGTTCTGCTTCATGATTTTCCACTTCTTTCTAAAGTATTTCCGGGCGCAAGCTCGGCGATGACTTCCTCCGTCAGATCGAGCGCCCCGGGCGCCGTGACGGAAAACACGAGCGCAGGGGCATCTGCATCCTCGCGGCGCGCGAAAGCGGCTTCGTCCGTCTCCTTCGTGACGACGAGCGAAAGGCGGTGCACGAGTGCGAGCTTTGCTGTCTTGCTCTCGATATCCTTGCGGATGTGCTCGCGAATGATGCGAATCTCTTCCTCCTTGGCTTCCAGTGCAGATTTCTTGCGCCGCACGATCTCATCGATCTCAAGTCCCTGCATCGCCTGCAGCAGCGCCTCGCTGTTGCGCCTCTCCGCCTCTGCCTTCTGCCGCGCGGCGTCCTGCGCCGCAGTTGCCGCAGAGTCTTTGCCGAGCGCCTCATCGCGCCGGGTGAGCATGGCGAGATACCTCTCTCCGGCTTCTTCACGCGCTGCAAAGAGCGCCTTTATGCGCTCGCCGCGCTCTTCGCGCAGGGTTTCAAGCTCCTGCAGCAGAGCGTTCACTTCATCTTCAGACAAGCGCATCGCCTCGCGGTTGTCGATCTTCATCTCTATGTTCACGAGGCGGTTCTGGTAGAGATCCTCGAGCTCTTTCTTCTTCGCCAGGAAATCACCCTTAGTTTCTTCTTCCCAGGCGGCGAGTGCCTTGCGTCTCTCTCTCGCGCGCTCCTCCGCCGCGAGGCGCTCTTGCTGCAGATTCTTCTGCTCCGCTGCGAGGCGGAAAGGCTCGTCAGCGAGCGCGGGCGGCTTCAGAGCGCGGCGCGCGGCGTCAAGTCGCGCGATATCGACTCGAATCTCCTCACGCTGCGCCTGCAGTTCTTCGAGCTGTGCATACGCCTCATGTGCCTTCTCGGCGCGCGCCACATCGACAATGCCGATGCCGCCCTCCTCCTGCGGCACAGGCGTCGGCGGAGGAGCGGGCGCGGTGCGAAAGAGGCAGAAGGCGCCGCCGAGCAGGAGCGCCGCAGCCAAAGCGCCGCAAAGCGCTTTCTTATGCTGCTGCCAAAAGCCGGCCTCACGCTCTTCCTTCTTTTCCTGCATCATCTCGCCCACCTCCTTATCAAAAATACCGGGCAGGAAGCCCGCCCGGTACCTCGTGCGCTCACGCGCTCATATCTAAATTTCTCTTATTTGAACTTCTTCATGACATCGTCTGTGATGTCCTGCCCGCCGTAGACGACAGCGTTCTTGTCGAGGACGACGGAAAGTCCCTTGGCTTCGGCGACCTGCTTGACAGCGTCATCGAGCTTCTTCTGGATGGCTGCGAGGAGATCCTGCTCCTTCTGCTGCAGCTCCATCTGTGCCTGCTGCATCGCCTTCGCCTTTTCCTCGTCGCTCTTGTTCGCCGTGTCCGCCTCGAAGCGCATCTGTGCTTCCTGCATCGCCTTCTGCATCTCGTTCGACGCCGAAGCGTAATCCGGATGGCTCATCATCGCCTTGCGGTAGTCGACGACACCGACGGAAGACGAGGCGGCCGACGCCGTGCTCGTTCCGAGCTGCGAGAGCCCGAGTGCCACGACGGAGCCGATGAACACGAGCGCGAGCGCCACGCAGAAAATCTTGACCTGTGTCTGTTGAAGTTTTACCATTTCTTCAGTCTCCTTTTCTCTTTGAAGAGCCTTGCTGCATAACTCTTCCTCATTTACCCAACGATAGATATTATAGCAAACTCTTCCTTGGGATTCAAGCCCAAGGCTGCGACGAAGCGCTTAAAAATCGCCAATCAGGCGCAGCCAGCCTTCCGAAGAATCGCGCACGAGCTCCACGCGTAGGAAATCGTGCAGGCGGTAGCTGAGCCCCGCCTCCGCCATGGCATCGGCGCGGCGATATTCCCATCGCAGTGCGACGCGCGGCGCGATTTCCGCGCGAAGTCCCGTCGTCCATGCGTGCTCGCGCATGTCGTAACGCAGCTGTGCAAAGAGAAACGGCAGCGCGCGCCTCTCGTAGCCGATCTCCCAGCCCCAGGCAAAGTCCTGCGGCAGCACATCCGCCTGCACGAAGAGCTCATCGGCGCGCGCGAGCATCGCCCCCGCATGGGCGCGGAAGCAGATATCGTCATCACCGTGGCGCTTGCCGATGTCGCCCCAGCCTTCGAGGCGCAGGCGCCAGCGCGTCGTGTCGCTGCGGCTCATGATATCCGTCTGCTCGCCCGCCGTGATCGTCGTCTGCGTCCGCAAACCCAGCGCACGAAACTCCGTTGAAGTGTCCAGCACCTCTTCCAGCCCGCGCGCGAACTGCGCGTCATGGCGCGCCACGAAGGCGACGGGCACGCCGAGCATCTCATCGGCCCGCATCTGCAGCGCGTGCCGCTTTTCGAGCAGCGCGAAGTTCGCGATCGTATCCGAGCGCATCGCGAGGTTCAGCGTGCGCACGACGGGCATCCTCGGATAGACGGTCAGCTTGACATGCGCCTCCTGTGCCGTATCGACGTCGAAGTCGGCACGGAATTCGGGCAGGTGCTCAGCCATGTAGTCATTGAGGCTTTCCTTCAGGACGCCGTTCGTCCAATCGGCAGCAGCCGCCGGAAGACCTTCGAGGCTCCGGCGAAAGACCTCGTCGACGCCCGCGAGGTCTTCCCGCACCATCGCCTCGACGGCAGGAGAAACCCCCTCGACGCTGAGCGCGACCTTGACCTCCTGCACGCGATCCGCCCACGGCACGAGCGTCACGCGAACACGCGCCTTCTCGCCTGCCTCGACGGAAACAGCACGGACGGAGTAGCCGACGAGCACCTTGTCGAAGACCTCGCGAATCGTCGCCTCGTCCGCCGCGCGTCGCCCTTCATAGGAGGCGAGCGCCTTTCCCTCGATGAGCTGGGAAGCGATGGCGGCGACGCTCTTTTCCATGCGCGCCTTGACGGCGGGCGGCAGCGCTCCCGCCTCCGTCGTGACCTCGGCGCTGACCTCCGTGACCTTGGCAAAGGCGAAGGCAGTGCCTGCCCCCGACCAAAAGAGGGCGAGGATGAAGAGCGCGAAGAGGCTCCGCGCACCGACTCCCCGCATAGGCATCAGAAGGAGCCGCCGACGCTGAAGTGGATGCGGCCGCCGTCCGAGCCGCGGCCGTAGTCGAGGCGGATCGGGCCGATCGGCGTCTCAAGCTGGAGCCCTACGCCGACGCTGCCCTTGATCGTGTTGAGCCAGCGCCGATCGCTCCACGCATTGCCCCAGTCGGTGAAGACGGCGCCCTGCACCTTGTTGACGATGGGGAAGCGGTACTCTGCCGTCGCGAGCAGCATGCGCGTGCCGCGGAACTGATCGTCGCGATAGCCGCGCAGCGAGTCCTGCCCGCCGATCTTGTAGAGGTTCGACTCGGAAATCGTGCCGCGCGCGTAGCCGATCTGCGCGCGCAAGGCGACGGTCTGCGCCCTGCCGACCTTGAAGAAACGCTTGTCCTCCGCCGTGAACTTCTGATAGTTGAAGTCGCCGCCGAAGCCCGCGATCTCCAATTCAAGGTTCATGCGACCGCCCGACGTCGGGTTGTAGATATTGTCGCGCGTATCGTTCACGCGCTGCAAAGTAATGCTGCGCGTCGTGCCGAAGTTCGCATCGCGCCACCACTTCCACGCCGGCGTGCTGCGGTTGCCGACATTGCCGCTGCTCTTGTGCCTCTCGTAAGTATCACTGCGGTTCCTCAGCGTGATGAAATTCGTCGCATACTCGTTGACGGGTCTGCCGAGCGTGATCTCGCCGCCCGAATACTTGCGCATGTACTCTTCCTTCAGATCGCCGTCTGTATCGTAATCGTCGTACTCATAGGTGCGGTTGTAAATGCGCAGAGATCCCGTCGTCTCCTTATTGTCGAGCCACGGACGGCGGTAGGAGAACACGAAGCCGCGCGCGTCCGTATCGTCGCCGCTCATCTCATACATGAGGCTCACGGCGTCGCCCGTGCCACGGAAGTTCGTATCGCCGACGTTGATCATGCCGACGAAGCCGTCCGACGAGCTGTAGCCCGCGCCAATGCCGAAGTTGCCCGTGCGCTTCTCGACGACATCGGCTTCGAGGATGACAGAGCCAGGCGCTTCGCCGGGATTGAGCTTCATGTTCACATCTTCGAAGAAGCCGAGGTTATAGATGCGCTGCATGCTGCGGCGCGCCTTCTTGACGTCGAAGGGCTCGCCGATCTTGAGACGCATCTCGCGCAGGATGACGCGATCCTTCGTCTTCGTATTGCCCTTGACAGCGAAGCCCTCGAGCTTGCCCTCGTTGATCTTGAGCGTGAGGTCGCCCGCGGCGTCGATGTTCATATCCTCGATCTTGGCGAGGATGAAGCCGTCCGCCCTGTACTTTTCCTGTATGGCGGAGACGTTCTTTTGCAGCTCGCGGCTGTTCATGACCTTGCCCGTCTCGACCGTGATGAGCTTTTCGAGGTCTTCCGTCTGCTCGACCGTGTTGCCTTCGATTTTCACCGAATGAAGCACGGGATTTTCCAGGACATGATAGGTGAGGACGACGCCCTCGGGCACATACTGCCACGACGGGTAGAGGTCGTAGAAGTAGCCCGTATCGAAGATGGCGGAGCGGTCACCCTGTGCCTTCTGTGCATCGTAGACATCGCCGACGCGCTGCACGAGAGCGGCGCGCGCCGTCGGCATCGTCTCCTTGCCGGCGCCGTCGATGACGATGTCGACGATGGTCTTGCCGTCGGCGATCTTCGCCTCTTCTTCCAGCTTGCGCTCCTCGGGACGCGTGGCTTCCCACGCCTCGACGCGCGCATCCTTCATCTCGGTATTAGCGGAAGCGGCCGCGGTCGCGTCGGCAGACTGCATCTCCACACGCTGAATCTCCTCCGCGTCAGCAGCGGCGTTCTTCATTTCCTGATCGTTCTGCATCGTACCCACGATGGCGACAGCCGCAGAAGCATCTGCAGAAAAAGCGGCAAAGCTCGTGGCGAGTGCAATGGCACCGGCGAGGGCTTGCGTTCTCTTCATATCCAAGTTTCCAACCTCCTATGCTCTTCGTGTCCTTTCTATTCTAACCATGAATGTCAGCGAGGTCAAGAGGGACACGAATGCTCAACGGCAGATTCATCAAATTATAGGAATCATTCGCGCAGCACGCGCCCTGCAGAGAGCATGAGCTTCTGCATGTCCTCCGTCGGCAGCGAGGCGGCAGAGGTCTTCTCCGTCTTCTCCGCTTCTCGCTCCAAGGCAGGCTGATGCGCCGGCGGTTCAGCGAGCGCCGCGTTCCATCTCGCCTCTGCGCCCGTGCTTTCTTCCAGCTGCGAAGGTGCGGGCGGCGTCTTCGCCTCGCGAACTTCGGGCGGGTTCTGTACGGACTCCGAGCGCCCGGCGGGCGCCGCCCCTTCCCGTTCTTCACGAACAGTCATTCCCTGCCTGACGATGGACGCGGGACTCTTCCTCCACGCCCTGCGCCTCTCGACCTCGAACCCGACGACCCGAGGAATGCGCGAGGAGGACATCGCCTACATCGGCTCCCTGCTCGCAAAGCCGCTCACCACCATCCTCTCCCACGAGGAAATCGAAAAGACGCGGCAGGAAATCCTCGCCCTCGTCAAGGATGCCCCCGTCTTCTCCGAAGAGTGGATGGGCGACTCCGAGGGCTGAAATCGCAGAATCGCTATTTGCATAGAACAGCGCCCCACCGAGCAGATCGGTGGGGCGTATTTCGTTGCAGATGAATGCATTTGATGCTATACTGAAAATAAAAAGGAGGTGTGCCCTATGGCAAACGCTTTGGTACAATTTCGCACGGATGAGACGGAGCGGACAAAAGCCGCCGCAATCTGTACCGCACTCGGCATGGATCTCCCGACCTATCTTCGTATGTGCGTGTCCCGCCTCGTCCGTGAGCGCGGAATCCCGTTTCACATGCATCTGGACGACGCGCCGATGATGCGCGGCATCCGCGCAATGCAGCAGGCCTCGATGATTGCACGCGAGCAAGGCATTGCAGACATGAGTCTGGATGAAATCAATGCGGAGATCACCGCAACAAGGGAAAGCCTATAATGCATTATGCGGTCATTGAATTGTGTAACGTGCGATGCTGCGCAGCATATCGTTTTCAGATACGTCCCCGTTCCCTCCTTCATCGTCCCGTCTTTGCAAATCAGGCAATTCATCACTGCTCCCTCCCGATGATTTCCTTCCATATATATCCCTCTCTGACCCCCGAGTCGCTGTAGAGGATGTCCTCGGCGGCGAAGGTGGCGGCGAGTGTGTGCGCGATGACCATGCCGGGGATGATATTGTGGAGGCGGTCGGGTGCGGAGCGCAGGAGAACGGCGGTATCATGCTCACTGAGGGACTGTCCCGTGGAAAACAGGCCGATCATCGCGGGCAGATGACACACGTCGATGAGGCGGTTCTGCTCCTCGGGATAGAGGAGTGCGTGCATGCGGCTCGCACTGCTGAGCACCCCGCCCATGCCGATCATGTGCTGCGCGCGTAAGGCACGCAGGTCGGGTGCGCCCGCGAGGATATCCGCGACTGCCGCGCGGATGCACCCACATTCATCGGGGGTCGGGAGGAGTCCCGCAACATGCGCCTTCGACATGGCAAGTGAGCCGATCGGGAGACTCCAACGCCCCTGCATCTCGTGCGCCGCATAGGAGATGATCTCTGTGCTGCCGCCGCCAATGTCGACCATGATGCCGTCCGCATGCGCAATGCTCGCAGTTGCGCCGATAAAGTCATATGCCGCCTCCTCCTCGCCGCTGATGATGCGGATGGAGACGCCCGTGCGCCGCATGATCTCCTCCGTGGCGGCGCGGCTGTTCGTGGCAGAGCGCAGCGCTGCCGTCGCAAAGGCATGAACGTGCGCGATGCCGAAGGTCTCGATGAACTCCATAAAGCCGCGCAGGATTTTGACCGTCTTTTCGACGCCCTCACGCACGAGCCGGCCGCGCGAGAGATAGCCCGCAAGCCCGACCGTATGCTTGCGCTTCAGCAAAAGGGTAAACTCTCTGCCCTCGATCTGATAGACCGCCATGCGGATGGTGTTCGAGCCGATGTCGATGATTGCGTGCAGCATGGGACTACCGCTTCAGCCCGCTGCCGGGCACGGGGATGATGACGCGATAGTTGTCGGGCATGCCGTCCGCAAAGAAGGCACGCGCGCCCGCAAGCCCCGCCGCTGCGGTCAGCTCGGCGTAGACACCGCGTCGGTTGAGGGTCTTTGCCGCCTTGAGGATCTCGCTGTCCTCGACGGCGATGGCATCGCCCCCACTGCGGCGCAGCGCCTTCAGGATGTCCTCCATACGTGGCGGCGCACCCACGCGGATGGTCTCGGCAATCGTATTCTTGCGCGGTGTCTCGGGCAGATCGTGGAATGCCTCGACCACGGGCGCACATTTCGTACTCTGCACGCCGACGAAATGCGGCAGGCGGCCGAGCTCTGCAAAGCCCTGATAGAGCCCAAGGAGGAGT
>ERZ773009.2433-NODE-2433-length-11831-cov-6.222147_pt1 | contig 11831 bp, 10 predicted proteins | sample MGYA00580663_ERZ773009 | MGnify/ENA primary metagenome ERZ773009 (study PRJEB29015, sample SAMEA2737969) | human oral metagenome | biome: human oral; feature: human-associated habitat; material: dental | place: China | collected 2026 ... | reverse complement strand
GAACGGGCCCGCCTGGAGGCCGGGGCCCGGTGGAAGACCGCCTGGGACCAGGGGAACAACACGGACCAGGCCGGTGACCAGCGGCCCCAGCCCGACCAGCCCCGCGGCCGGCGCGGTACCCGCGCCCCCGGCCCCACGGGACACAAGCCAGTTGGCGCCCCCGGCCCCACGGGGCACAGGCCAGCTGGCGCCCCCGGGGGTACCACGGGGCCCCGGCCAGGTGGCGCCCCCGAGCCCGACCAGGACACTGAGGCCTGAGCCCGCCGGGCCACCGTCCCGGACCCAGGGGACCTGCACCGGGCTAACACCGGGCCCCTCAGCCCTGCGGGAGCGCCGGGCCCCTCAGCCCTGCGGGAGCGCCGGGTCGTGCACCTCCCAGGTACGCACCGGCAGGGGCAGGCGGCGCACGGCCCGCTCCACGGCCTGGGCCTCCCGGGGCGTCAGGGGCTCGGCCCGGGCCACCACGACCAGGTTCCCCGGACGCCGTCCCCGGACCACCGCCGCGTCCCCCACCACCAGGACCCCGCCGAAGACCTCACGGGTCCGTGCCAGGTCCGCCCCCGCCCGCTCCCGGGGCGGGCAGGCCACATTGGCCAGGTACAGCCCTCGAGGCGCCAGGGCGGCGCGACAGGCCGCCAGGAACTCCGTCGTGGCGCACCGCGGGGGCACCCTCCCGGCCGCGAACACGTCCCGCACCACCACGTCCCACTGCCCGCCGCGCAGGTGGGGGACGACCTGGGCGGCGTCACCCACCCGGATCCTCAGGCGCGGGGAGCGGGGCAGGTCGAACCACTGGCGCACCCTGTCCGCCAGGACCGCGTCAACCTCCACGGCCGTCTGGGTACTGCCCGGCCGGGAGGCGTCCCAGGCCCGGGCCAGGGCGCAGCCCGCCCCGCCCAGGTGCACCGCCCGCAGCGGGCCCTCGCCCCACAGCGCCCCCAGGGCGGCGTCCATCTGCTGGTGGTACTCAAAGTCCAGATGGGTGGGGTCCCCCAGGTCGATCCAGGAGGACTCCGTCCCGTCCAGCAGCAGCAGGACCCCGCCGTCACGGACCTGGAGCTCAGCCACCGCCAGGGACGTCGGCACCGGCCCCCGGGGCAGGCCCGCCAGGGACGGGGTCCGGGGACGCGGTGCTCTGGCAGCCTGTCGTGTCACAGGGGCACGCTAGCCTGTTCCCGGCGCCGGTCCCGGCAGCACCACCTGCCGGCCCGCCAGGAGGAGGAAGCATGCGGGTCAATGACCTGCCCCTCCACGCTCAGGACGCTGGCCCCGCCAGGAGGAGGAAGCATGAGCCGAGCCCCACGGGCCCAGGGTGCCCGTCGCAGCTGGGGCACGGACGACTCCGCCACCCCCGTCCTCCACGTGGACATGGACGCCTTCTTCGCCTCCGTGGAGCTCCTGGAGCACCCCGAGCTGCGCGGACGGCCCCTCATCGTAGGAGGCCAGGACGGGCGGGGCGTGGTCTCGGCCGCCTCCTACGAGGCCCGCGCCTACGGGGTCAACTCGGCCATGCCCATGGCCCGGGCCCACCGGCTCTGCCCCCAGGCCGTGGTGCTACCCGTGCGCCACGGGCACTACGGGGCCGTGTCGGCCCGTGTCATGGAGGTCCTGGCCGAGGTCACCCCCCTGCTGGAGCAGGTCAGTATCGACGAGGCCTTCCTGGACGTGTCCGGGGCCAGGCGGCGCATGGGCACCCCGGTCCAGGTCGCCACCTGGATCCGCTCCCAGATCCGCCAGCGGGTGGGTGTGCCGGCCAGCGTCGGGGTGGCCGCCACCAAGTTCGTGGCCAAGCTCGCCTCCTCCCACGCCAAGCCTGACGGCCTCCTGCTCGTCCCCGCCCACGCCACCCAGGACTTCCTGGACGTCCTGCCGGTGGGCGCCATGTGGGGGGTGGGGGAGCGGACCGCCGCCGCCCTGGAGCGCTGGGGCATTACCGACGTGCGCACCCTGGCGGCCACCGACGTGCGCACCCTGGAGAGGATCCTGGGCCAGGCGGCCGCCCACCACCTGGCCGACCTCTCCCACGGCATCGACCCCCGGCCGGTGACCACCAGCCGCCAGGAGAAGTCCGTGGGCACCGAGACCACCTTCTTTGACAACCTCACCGACCACGAGCAGGCCCGCCTGGTCCTGCTCGACCAGTGCCACCAGTGCGCGGCCCGTCTGCGGGCCAGGGCGCTGCGCTCGCGGGTGGTGGTCCTCAAGGCCCGGGGGGCGGACTTCGTGACGGTGACCCGCTCACGGACCCTGCCGGCCTCCACGGATCTGGCCCGGGACGTGTGGCAGACCGTCAGCGCGCTCTTCGAGGCCCTTCCCGTCCCGCCCGGCGGGTACCGGCTCCTGGGGGTGCGCCTGGAGGGCCTGGAGCGCGGTGAGGACGGGATCCAGCTGAGCCTGGACGAGGACCCGCGCCGGGGTGCGCCCGAGCGCGCCGCCGACGCCGTCCGACGGCGCTGGGGGCCGGGCTCCCTGGCCCCGGCGAGCCTGCTGGGGACGGGCAGGCGCCCGCCACCGGGCCGCTGAAGGGGCGGCGGGCGTCCCGGACCGGGCCAGTTCGGGACGGTCCGGTGGCGGTCCGGACCGGGCCCCTCAGTCCAGGCCGGAGGCGTGGACGGCGTCGACGCTAATGACGCCCTCCACCTCCGCGAGCGCGCGCACCAGGGCCTCGGCGTCCTTCCCGCCCTGGAAGGACATGCGCGCGCTCATTACCCGCCCCCGGTCCGAGCGCTGCGAGGAGGTGGAGGAGATCGAGGTCGTGTACCCCAGGGACGTCGCCGTGGAGACCAGGGCCGGCATGACCGCGTGCCCGACCTCGTAGGTGACCTCCACCGCCTGGTGGACCCCCTGCTGCGGCAGGTGCGCCGTCAGGGGCGCGACGGCGAAGACCAGCAGGTAGTGCAGGCCCAGGGCCAGGGCGGCCGCCGGCAGCATCCTGGCGGCGCAGGCCACGCCGATTGCCGCGGAGAGCCAGACCGTGGCCGCGGTCGTCAGCCCCCGGACGGTGTCGTTGTTGACGAAGATGACCCCGGCGCCGATGAACCCGATCCCCGAGACGATCTGGGCCGCGATGCGCGAGGGGTCCGGGTGCGCCCCGCCGGCCCCGGTGCTGAATCCGTAGGCGCTGACCAGGGTGAACAGGCAGGCGCCCAGTCCCACCAGGACGTGGGTCTTGATCCCGGCGTCCTTGAGGTGCAGGTGGCGCTCGAGGCCGAGCAGCAGGCACAGGACGAAGGCCGCGCACAGGGACACCGTCTGCGGCCCGATCCCGGTGGTACTGAACAGGGCGTCGAGGGTGGTTCCGGGGTGGTGGTGCATGTGCGGGTCTTTCCTGCATCGGTGGGTGCGCGGCGGTGTGCTGGCTGCGTCAGGGGCCGCCGGGAGGATCGTATGCCGCCGGCCCGGGTCGGGTCGGCGGGCCCGCCGCACCCGGACGGGTCCTGTCGGCGTGTCGTGGTGGTTGCCACTACCGGCCCCGGCCCCGGTCGGCGCTGCGGCCAGAACCGGGTCGTTGCGGGCTGTCGGGGACGGGATGGTGGTGTCCACCGCTTGACACACGTTTTCGCTCCGGGCCGGTTAAGCGCCTATCCTTGGGATCACGGTCCGGTGACGGCGCCCCGCCCGCGGGACTGACACGGAAGGGAGTCCCGGCATGGCACTGTCAGAGCGCGAGCAGCAGGTCCTACGCGACCTTGAGAAGCAGCTCGGTGCGGAGGACCCGGGTCTGGCCCAGACCATGACCGCCGCGGACAAGCGTCTGGGACGCCCCACGCCCCGGCGTATCGGTGCCGGTATCGCCCTGGTCCTGGGGGGCTTCGCGGTCGTGGTGGCGGGGGTGGCCATCGCCCACGACCTGTGGTCCGTCCTGGTGGGCCTGGTCGGCTTCGCCCTGGCCGTCTGGGGGATCACCCTCATGCTCACCGGCCCCTCCCGCCCCGCTGACGAGTCGTCCTCACCCGCCCGCGGCGGCAGGAACGGCGGGAGCGGCACGGACAGGCCCCGCTCACGTTTTATGCAGCGTCAGGCTGAGCGCTGGGAGCATCGTCGCGACCACTGAGCCCCCGGCCCGCGGGAGCGTGCGCCACCACGGGTACACCAAGGCGTCGGGGCCAGGGGCGGCCTCCGCGGCGCCGTGGGACGGCCTCCGGCGTGGCGCCCCAGTGGCGTGCCCTGGACCCGGCACCGTGAGCGGCCTCCTGGCCGTGCCGGGACGCACCGGGGCCTGCCTCCTGACGCCGTCGGGTGCGCCCGGTGCGGGCGTAAGGAAGAGCGCCGCACGCCCTGACGTCAAGGTCCTCGGCCCCGGCGTGTCGCGTACCCGGGGGCCCGGGGGAGTGCGCACGTCCCCCGGCGTGTCGCGCGCCTATGGCCGGTCTGTCGCCCTTTCCGGGTCCGGGCACGTTCGCGCCCGGTGGTGCGCGCACGTCCTTGACGCCCGGGCTGGCGCGGTTTTCCGGCGGCAGGCAGACCTCTCAGCCCGCAGCGATCTAACTGTGACGTGCCCTCGACCTGTTGCGTGGAGGGAAGTGGAGGGAAGTGGAGTATGGTGGTGCCCGCTGGATAGTTGAGGTGGGAGGAGCGGGCCCATGTTCCTGGGTACCCACTCGCCTCGCCTCGACACCAAGGGTCGACTCATCCTTCCGGCGAAGTTCCGCGAGGAGCTCGCTGGAGGGGTGGTTCTCACCCGCGGCCAGGAGCACTGTCTCTACGTCTTCACCACAACCGAGTTCGAGCGCATGTACGCCCAGCTCCGCGAGGCCCCGTTGACGCAGAAGCAGGCACGCGACTACGTGCGCGTCATGCTCTCGGGCGCGGACTCCCAGGTCCCCGACAAGCAGGGTCGTATTACCCTGCCGGCCCACCTGCGTACCTACGCGGGGCTGGACCGGGACCTCGCCGTCATCGGCGCAGGATCCCGGGTGGAGATCTGGGACGCCGCCGCGTGGCAGGGGTACCTCACCAGTCAGGAGCAGGTCTTCGCCAACACGGCCGAGGAGATCGTCCCGGGCCTCTTCTGAGGCCCGTCGCCTAGCACAACGTGGAGCCCCGCCTGGCGAGGTCCCCTTCCGCCGCCGTCCGACGTCACTTCCCCGACGCCGGAACCTGCGGAAGGAGTCCTGGTCCGACGGCGCCGCCACACCACATCCGTCACCGTGGTGGGCCGCCCACCCGACTCACGCCCGAAGGAGGACAACGTGCGCGAGAACGCCAGCCCCGCCGTCGAGACCGGCGTCGGAGCGGGCTTCGCAGACATCTCCCGGGCCGCGGACCTGGCGGCTGGGCTCCACACCCCCGTCCTCCTGGGGCGCTGCCTGGACCTCCTGGCGCCCGCCCTGGAGGAGGCCGTGGCCCAGGGGCGGGAGCCGGTCATGATCGACGCCACCCTGGGTATGGGCGGGCACGCGGAAGGGGCCCTGAGCCGCTTCCCCGAGCTCACGCTCGTGGGTATCGACCGTGACCCGCAGGCCGTGGCCCTGGCCAGTGCCCGTCTGGCTCGCTTCGGGGGGCGCTTCCACGCCGTGCAGACCACCTACGACGCCGTCGCGCAGGTCGCCGCCCGCTTCAGCACCGACGGGGCGGGCACGGTGGACGCCGTCCTCATGGACCTGGGGGTCTCCTCCCTCCAGCTCGACGAGGACGGGCGCGGCTTCTCCTACTCCCGGCCCGCGCCCCTGGACATGCGCATGGACCCCACCACGGGCCCCAGCGCCCAGGACCTCCTGGACACCTGGGACGCCGCCCAGATCACCCACGTCCTGCGCGCCTACGGTGAGGAGCGCTTCGCCGCGCGCATCGCCGCCGAGGTCGTCCGCCGCCGCCAGGCGGGCACTCCGGTGCGCAGCACCCGGGACCTCAGCGACCTGGTGCGCTCCGCCGTCCCCGCCGCCACCCGGCGTACCGGGGGCCACCCCGCCAAGCGGACCTTCCAGGCCCTGCGCGTGGCCGTCAACGCCGAGCTCGACGTCCTACAGAGGGCCCTGCCCCGGGCCCTGGACTGCCTGCGCGTGGGCGGCCGCCTGGTGGTGGAGTCCTACCAGTCCCTGGAGGACCGGCTCGTCAAGCGGGCTATCGCCGCCGGGACCACCAGCCGGGCCCCCCAGGGCCTGCCCCTGGTCCCCCAGGCCGCCCGGCCCTACCTGGAGGCCCTCACCCACGGCGCCGAGAAGGCCACCCAGGCCGAGATCGACGCCAACCCCCGATCTGCCCCCGTGCGCCTGCGTGCCGCCGTCCGCACCCGTCCCGCCTGCGACGCCCCCGCCTCGCAGACGGGCCAGGAGCGGTGCCGGTACGGGGACCGTGGAACCCAGCACGGTCGACGCCGCCCAGCCGCGTCCGCACGCTCCCGTAGCCGCCACACCGGAAGGAGTTGAAGATGTCCGCCAGCAACGCAGTCAGGGCCACCCGCCCCGCACCGCGTCACACCTCACGAGCCACCGCCTCCTGGGAGGGGGCCGGTCAGGCCCGTCCTTCACGCCCGCGGCGCGGTGAGCCCCGCCGCGCCGAGCGCTCCGAGGCCACCACCCGCCCGCGCCTGTCCGTGGTCCAGGGCCTCGCGGCCTCGCGCTCCACGCTGCCCTTCCTCCTGGGTGTCGTCTTCATCCTGGTGGCCGTCCTGGTCAGCTCCATGGCCCTGAACGCCGCCATGGCGGACACCGCCTACCGTATGCAGGCCGCCCAGGTCCAGCTCGGTGTGGCCAACGACCACGTCGCCACCCTCGCCGACCAGGTCCAGAAGGCCTCCTCGCCCTCCAGCCTGACCCAGGCCGCCCAGCGTCTGGGCATGGTCCCCTCCGGGGCCCCGGGGGTCGTGGACCTGACCACCTCCACCGTCTCGGGCGGGACGCCCGCCGCGGAGAAGTAGGCCTGTGGACCTGAGCCGCCGTCGGATGATGCAGCTGGCCGGAGCCGTCGGGTTCACCGCCCTGGCGGGCAGGACGGCCTGGATCCAGGTCGTCCAGGGCCCGGAGCTGGCCGCCAGGGCCAAGGCCGAGCGCACCGTCTCCTGGGTCAACCGCGCCCCGCGCGGCCAGATCCTGGGGCGTGACGGCACGGTCCTGGCCTCCTCCGTGGTGTCCTACGACGTCGGCGTCAACCAGGTCCTGGTCTCCCAGTACGAGCGCCGCGAGAAGAGGACCGACCCCACCACCGGCGCGGAGGAGGAGGTCGTCGTGGGCTACGGCGCCCTGGCCGCTGCCGAGCTGCTCGCCCCGGTCCTGGGCGTGGACGTCAACGAGCTCGGCGGCGCCATGGTGGGCGACTCCACCTACGTCATTGTCGCCGAGGCGGTCACCCCCGACACCTGGCGCCAGGTCAAGGCCCTGGACATCCAGGGCATCGAGCCCGACCAGCGCAGTCGGCGCACCTACCCGGCCGGCAGGACGGCCGGCAACGTCGTGGGCTACACCAGTGAGAAGGAGCACCGGGTCCTCACCGGTGCCGCCGGCCTGGAGTACAGCCAGAACGACCTGCTGTCGGGGACCGACGGTGAGGGCAGCGTCGAGATCGGTCGCAGCGGCGTCATTATCCCCACCGGTGAGCAGCAGGACACCCCGGCCACCGCCGGGACCACCGTGCGCACCACCATCAACCCCGACCTCCAGGCCCTGGCCCAGGAGGTGATCGACGCCGCCGTGGACTCCCAGAGCGCGGACTGGGGCTCCATCGTGGTCATGGAGCCCTCCACCGGCAAGATCCTGGTCATGGCGGACTCCCACACGGTGGATCCCTCCGACCCCGTCGCCAGCGCCGCGCAGGACCGCGGGGCCCGGGTGGTCCAGGCCGTCTTCGAGCCCGGCAGCGTGGGCAAGGTCGTCACCTTCGCCAGCGCCCTGGAGCAGGGGGCCGTCACCCCGACGACCCCCTGGACCGTCCCCTACAGCTGGGTGTCCCCCGACGGGGAGGAGTTCCACGACTCCCACGAGCACCCTGACCAGTACCTCACCAGCGCCCAGATCCTGGCGGAGTCCTCCAACGTGGGCACCGTCCAGGTCGGTGACACCGTCAGCGACCAGAGCCGCTACGAGCTCATGAAGCGGTTCGGCTGGGGCACCCTGAGCGGGATCGAGCTGCCGGGGGAGTCCTCCGGGCTCCTCTACCCCCCCGACTCCTGGGACGGCCGGACCCGCTACACCACCATGTTCGGCCAGGGCGTGGCCGTCACCGCCCTCCAGGCCGTCCAGGTCCTGGCCGCCATCGCCAACAAGGGCGTGCGCATGCCCCCCCGGGTCATCGACGCCTGGATCGGGGCGGACGGCAAGGAGATCCCCCAGACCCAGCCCGAGGGCGTCCAGGTCATCTCCGAGGCCACCGCCGCCACCCTGACCGACATGCTCATCGGGGTCACCCAGGAGGGGGGCACCGCCGAGACCGCCTCCCTGGACGGCTACCTGGTGGCGGGCAAGACCGGCACCACCGAGATCCTCACCGGGGAGGGCGGGACGGTGGCCTCCTTCGTGGGCTTCACCCCGGCCCGGGCCCCGGCCATCGCGGTCTCGGTGGTCCTGTACCGTCCCGAGGGCGTCTACGGCGGGACCGTCTCGGGCCCCGTCTTCCGCAAGATCGCCACCGCCGCCATGCACGCCCTGGGGATCGCCCCGGATCCCACGGTGGTGGCCGCCCAGGCCGCCGCCCGCGCCGACGCCGAGACCTCCGCACCCCCCGGCCACTCACCGGACGGCGGCTGACACCTCAGTCCTCGCACGTCACACTCCTTCTCCGGGCGAGCCCGACGCCCGTTCCCCGACCCCGAGATAGATTGAGGAGCTATGAGTAACGCCTATGAGTCGGCTGCGGCCCTGCGCCCCCACCACCTGGAGCCCACCGATCTGAGGCAGCTGGTGCGGTCCTTCTCACTGGTCCCGGCGCCAGGCACCAGCCAGGAGGACACGGCCGGCGTCATGGTCACCGGCGTGAGCGTGGACTCCGGTGACGTCGCCCCCGGGGAGCTGTTCGTGGGCCTTCCCGGCTTCAAGGTCCACGGCGCCTCCTTCGCCGCCCAGGCCGTGGAGGCCGGGGCCGTGGCCGTGGTCACCGACAGCCAGGGGGCCCACCTGGCCGCCGGCCTCCTCGGCACCCCGGTCCTGGTCCACGAGGACCCCCGGGCCCTGGTCGGCCCCCTGTCCCAGGAGGTCTACCACCACCCCGCCGAGCACCTGACCACCACCGCGGTGACCGGTACCAACGGCAAGACCACCACCAGCTACTTCCTGGACGCCATGCTCGCGGCCCACCTGGGCGGCTGCATGGTGGCCGGGACCGTCGAGCTGCGCGTGGGAGGCACCTCGGTGGAGTCCCCGCGCACCACCGTGGAGGCCCCGGTCCTGGCCCGCATGATGGCCCTGGCCGTCGAGGAGGGCGTGGGCGCCGCCTCCCTGGAGGCCTCCAGCCACGCCATTGTGCTGCACCGCCTGGACGGCGTCATCTTCGACGTCGTGGGCTTCACCAACCTCCAGCGCGACCACCTGGACTTCCACAAGACCATGGAGGGGTACCTGGAGGCCAAGTCCCGCCTGTTCACCCCCGACCACGCCCGCAGCGCCGTGGTCTGCGTGGACGACAGGTGGGGGGCGTCCCTGGCCCGTACCGCCTCCGCCGCCGGCCTGGAGGTGGAGCGGGTGCGCGCCTACCCCGGTGACGCCGAGTGCGACTGGTGGGTGTCTGACGCCGCGGTCTCCCTGGCGGAGGCGGCCACCACCTTCACCCTCCACGGGCCCGGTGCCCAGGAGATCAGCGCCTCCTGCCCGCTGCCGGGCCTGGTCAACGTCCAGAACGCCGCCCTGGCCCTGGTCATGGCTATCCGGGCGGGCGTCCCCGCGCCCACCGCGGTGGCGGCCCTGGCCGGTGCCCACAACATCCCCGGGCGCATGCAGCGCGTCAGCCAGCGCGACGGGACGCGCGGGCTGTGCATCGTGGACTTCGCCCACACCCCTGACGCCATGGAGCTGGCCCTGGAGGCGGTGCGCCCCATCACACCGGGGCGCCTCATCGTGGTCTTCGGCTCCGACGGCGACCGCGACCAGGGCAAGCGGCCCATGCTGGGCGAGGTGTGCGCCCGCCTGGCCGACGTTCTGGTCGTCACCGACGAGAACCCCCGCAGCGAGGACCCCCAGCTCATCCGCAACGCCATCCTCGAGGGGGTGCGCGGCGTGCGCCCCGACCTGACGGACGTCGAGGAGATCACCACCTGGCGCGGCGACGCCGTGCGCCGGGGTGTCGAGCTGTGCGGACCCGACGACACCGTCATCGTCACCGGGAAGGGCCACGAACCCTTCCTGGAGATGGCCGGGGAGTTCATCCGCTACAACGACGCGCCCGTGATGGCTGAGGCCGTCGAGGAGAAATGGGGACGGGCATGAGGCTCAGCCTGAGTCAGATCGCAGCCGCCGTCGGCGGAAGGCTCATCGGCCCTGACGCGCCGGTGACCGGACCGGTTGTCACCGACTCCCGCCAGGCCGCCGAGGGCTCACTGTTCGTCGCCGTGCACGGCGAGCGCACCGACGGCCACGCCCACCTGGGATCGGCCCGCGACCTGGGCGCCGTCGGCGCCATCGTCTCCGACCTGGAGGCCGCCCGCAGCGGACTGTCCCAGGGGCAGGCCGAGGAGGTGTCCATGGGGCTCGTCCTCGTGGAGGACACCGTGGCGGCCCTCGGCGCGCTGGCCCGCACCCACCTGGAGGCACTGCGCCAGGCGGCAGCCGAGCAAGGCGATCGTCTCACCGTGGTGGCGATGACCGGCTCGGTGGGCAAGACCACCACCAAGGACCTCACTCGTCAGCTCCTGGCCTCCTCCGGTCCCACAGTGGCCCCCAGGGCCAGCTTCAACAATGAGATCGGCCTGCCGCTGACCGTGCTGGAGGCCGACGAGTCCACCCGCTACCTCGTCCTGGAGATGGGGGCCTCCGGACCTGGCCACATCGCCTACCTCACCGACATCGCCCCTCTGGACGCGGCCGGGGTCCTCATGATCGGCCACGCCCACATGGGTGGGTTTGGCTCCATCGAGGGAGTCGCCGCGGCCAAGGCGGAGATCATCGCCGGCCTGCGGCCCGAGGGAATAGCCATCCTCAACGCCGACGACGCCCGCGCCGCCGCCATGGCCGAGCTCGCACCGGCACGCGTCCTGACCTTCTCCGCCCGGGGGCGACAGGCCGACCTGAGGGCCGAGAACGTGGACCTGGACGCGGCTGCCCGAGCGGCCTTCGACCTCCACCTGCCCGGTCTCGCCGAGCCCCGCCGCATCCAGCTCGCCGTGGCCGGCGTGCACAACGTGTCCAACGCCCTGGCCGCCGCGGGGCTGGCCCTGGCCGCGGGAATCGCCCCCGAGCTCATCGCCGACAGACTCGGCTTGGTGAGCATCGAGAGCCCCCACCGGATGGATATTTCGGAACTCAGTGGTGATCTTCTCCTTATCGACGACTCCTACAACGCCAACATCGACTCCATGACGGCGGCGCTGGCGGTGCTGCCGGCTCTGGCCGGGGACCGACGTCGCGTTGTCGTGATTTCCGAGATGCTTGAGCTGGGGGAGTCCTCTGCGGCCGATCACGCGCGCACCGGAGAGCTCGCGGCCCGAGCCGGAGCCGCTATGCTCATCGGCATCGGCTCCACCCAGGAGGCACTCGAGGCGGCCAGGGCGCGAGGGGTCGAGGTCGTCGGTTTCGATGATGCCGCGACCGCCATCTCCCAGATCGACGCCCTGCTCTGCGACGGCGACGCCGTCCTGGTCAAGGGTTCCAACGGCTCGGGCGCCTGGCGCCTGGCCGACCACCTCAAGGAGGTTCGTCCCCGATGACCGCCATCCTCATCTCCGGCGTGGTCGGACTGGTGGGCACCCT
>ERZ773009.2430-NODE-2430-length-11837-cov-12.017145_pt1 | contig 11837 bp, 9 predicted proteins | sample MGYA00580663_ERZ773009 | MGnify/ENA primary metagenome ERZ773009 (study PRJEB29015, sample SAMEA2737969) | human oral metagenome | biome: human oral; feature: human-associated habitat; material: dental | place: China | collected 2026 ... | reverse complement strand
TGATCGTCCCGTTCTCTGCTGTCACATAGATCGGGATGTTCAGTGCGTGGTACTTCTTCATCGTCTCCTTGTGCGGATGCCCGTAGTCATTGTTCACCCCGCAGGAGATGAGTGCCGCCTCGGGTTGAACCGCACGCAAGAAGTCTGCCGAGGAGGAGGTCTTGCTGCCGTGGTGCCCGGATTTCAGAATCGTACTCTTTACATGGGCACTGTCCGCCGCAAGGATGGTCTGCTCCTCCTTTTTCTCCGCATCGCCCGTGAGCATCATGGAGAAATCGCCAAAGACCAGCCGCCCAACCACGGACTCGTTGTTCGGATCGTGCTTATAGCCCTTGACCGAGCCCTCCTTGACCAGCTCCGCCGAGGGGCCAAGCACCTCAAACACGGCACCGCCGCCGAGATCGACACGATCGCCCGCGACAAGCCCCTTGCGCTCGATCTTCTTCTCCTTGAGCTTTTTGACATAGCCGAGGTAGAGTTTCGAGGTCGAGGGCATACCGTTGTCATAGACCACACCGACCGTATACTCGTCGAGCAGGACATCCATACCGCCGATGTGATCGGCGTGCGGATGCGTGAGGATGATTGTGTCGATTTTCTTGACATCCGCCTTTTTCAGCTCCGCACGCAGCTTGTCACGCTCATCCACATCACTCGTATCGACGAGCACCGTCTTCTCCCCCGTCTGGATGAGAATGGAGTCGCCCTGCCCAATATTGAGCACCTTGACCGTGATCTCCCCCTGCGCCGCGTGTTTCGACGCATCGGAGGCGGGTGCAGCCATACAGCCCGCGAAAAACTGTGCGGCGATGAGCACTGCGCCCGCAAGGACGGATGCAATCCATCGTTTCATTTGCAAGCCCCTCCCCGCGCGTTAGGAGCGCAGTGCCAGATTGATGAGGAACGCGATCGAGACCAGATACATGATCCAACTGATCTGCTTATACTGTCCCGCGAAGAGCTTCATCACCGTGTAGCTGATAAAGCCGAATGCGAAACCGTTCGCAATGCTCGACGTGAGCGGCATCATGATGATTGTGAGGAATGCGGGAAGTGCATTCGTGAAGTCCGAGAAGTCAATCTTGCCGACCTCGGACATGAGCAGTGCACCGACGAGGATGAGCGCGGGAGCCGTCGCAAATGCGGGCACAAGCCCGATCAGCGGCGTAAAGAGGAGAGCGGCAAGGAAGAGTACACCCGCCGCGAGTGCCGTGAGCCCCGTGCGGCCGCCGGCGGCAATGCCCGCCGCGCTCTCGATGTAGGACGTAACCGTGGACGTGCCGAACACCGCAGACACCATCGTACCGACCGCGTCCGTCGTCAGAGCCTTGTCGATGTTTTCGATATGTCCGTCAGGTTTCACCATCTTCGCCTTCGTCGTCAGACCGATCAGCGTCCCCATATTATCGAAGAGCTCCACCACTGTGAATGTGAAGATGATCGAGACAAGACCGTAGTTCCACGCACCCGCCAGATCGAGCTGACCGAACGTCCCGCCCATATGCGGCAGCGATGTGCTGACGATATCGCCAAGCCCCTGTGGTGCGGGGGTCATGCCAAGTGCCATCGCAAGCACCGTCGTGACAAAGATGCCGATGAGGATCGAGCCGTGCACATTGCGTGCCATGAGTGCCGCCGTGAAGAGCAGTCCGAACAGCGAGAGCAGCGTCGTCGGTGCAGTCACGTGACCAAGCGAAACATACGTCGCGGAGTTCTCGACAATCAGTCCGGTGCCCTTGAGCCCGATGAAGGCAATGAAAAGTCCGATACCGACGCTGATTGCAAGTTTCAGATCACGCGGCACGGCATTGATGATCGCCTGCCGAATCCCGCCGACCGTCAGAATGAGGAAGAGCACGCCCGAGAAGAAGACCGCACCGAGCGCGACCGTCCAGTGCAATCCGAGAACGCCGCAAACGTAGTAGGCAAAGAATGCGTTGAGGCCCATGCCGGGCGCGAGTGCAACGGGATAGTTCGCAAATACGCCCATCGCCATCGAGGCGAGTGCCGCAATCCAGATCGTCGAGGCAATCGCCGCATCCTTCGGAATCCCCGCGTCGGCAAGAATATTCGGGTTGACGAAGAGAATGTATGCCATTGCAATAAAGGTCGTCAGACCCGCAATAAGTTCCGTGCGGACGGACGAGCCCTTCTCCCGTATCTTGAAATACCGCTCGATAAAGGACGGCGGCGTGCCCTGCATCTCCATGTAAACATCTCCTTAAAAACAAAAAAAGCCCGATAAGGCTTAGAACAAAAATGGCGGAGTGGGAGAGATTCGAACTCTCGCAGCGGTTACCCACTCTAACGATTTAGCAAACCGTCCTCTTCAGCCTCTTGAGTACCACTCCATATTCTTTTTTCGCTTCATCTGCGACATGAGATATATTAACAGAACATATAGAGATTGTCAAGGGAAAATTGACAAGCGGGCGGCTTGCCGCAGATGAATGCAGTTGATTACTTACTTCGCCTACCTTGATCTTCTCCTGACAGCCGTGTCCTCAAAGCAAAAATACTCCGGGTGATGGCGGGACTGCGTGTACTCGAACTGTATGCCCTCGGCATTGTAGGTTCTCCCACTGACCACGGCCAGGCAGTTGTAGTCCCCCATTTCCAGCCAGTGCAAATCCAAATCGGCAGCATACTCCACCGTCATGCGGCGGCGACTGGTGACGATGACCATGCCCAGATCGTTTTCTATGTAGTCATAGATGGAGTGGGAAGCAATTTCCGGGGTGAGATCGGGCACCGCCTCACGCAAAAACAGATTGATATTCAGAATCAGGGCTTTTCCATCCAGATAGCGGATGCGGCGCACATCATAGATGTCGCTGCCCAGGGGAAGCCCTGTTTTTTGTGAAGTTTTTTCATCCACAACGCCCTCGGCGAAATGAATGACGCGGGTAACCGCCTGAAAGTGATTGCGGGCAGCGGCTTCACGGAAGGATTCAATGCCGCCGATCATAAACTCGTTTTGCTCCGTCGGCTGATATATCACCCGCATCCTCCGCCCCTGCCCGGCCTGGATATAGCCCTGCTCGATGAGACGAGCCAGAGCGCGGCGCAGCGTGGCGCGGGAGCAGCCATACGCCTCCGTCAGTTCGTTCTCAGAGGGAAACACCGCTTCGGCGGGATAGATGTTTTCCTCTATTTTTTTTTTCAAGTCCTTGTAGATAATCTCAAACTTTGCCGCCGGCATTCCACTCATCCTTTCTTGTCTATACAGCTTAGTATAAATAATACAAGCGAAAACGTAAAGCATGAATCAGCAATTTCTATGATGAAAAATTTTATTCAAAACATTGCTTCCTATCTTGACTTGTATAGACAAGCTTGTTATTTTGTGTTTATCAGTCTTGTATAGACAAGTTTGCGAGGCAACAGGAGGAGAACACATCATGGGGAAGTACACGGAGGATTCCAGAGAGCTTCTGGAACTGGTGGGCGGCAAGGACAACATTGCCGCCGTCTCTCACTGCATGACGCGGATGCGCTTTGTTCTTGGCGACCCTAAGAAGGCCGATGTCAAGTGCATCGAGGCTATGAAAGCAGTAAAGGGCAGCTTTACACAGGCAGGGCAGTTTCAGGTCATCATCGGGAACACGGTCGCGGAGTTCTACCAGGACTTCATGTCCGTCGCCGGCATCGAGGGCGTGTCCAAGGATGCCGTAAAGCAAGCGGCGCAGCGGAACCAGAACATCTTGCAGCGGGCAGCGGCCATCGCCGCAGAGATTTTCGCACCGCTCATTCCCGCGATCATCACCGGGGGACTTATCCTCGGTTTCCGCAACTGCATCGATCAGCTTTACCTGTTCGAGAACGGAACCAAAACCTTGGTGGAGCTGAGCCAATTCTGGGTGGGCGTGGATCATTTTCTCTGGCTCATCGGCGAGGCGGTATTCCATGTGGGCATACCCGTCGGTATCTGCTGGTCGGTAGTGCGAAAGATGGGCGGCACCCCCATCCTTGGCATCATTCTCGGTCTGACCCTTGTATCAGGGCAGCTGTTGAATGCTTACGCCGTAGCGACAACGCCCATAGACAAGATTCCTCACTGGGATTTCGGGTACTTCACGGTGGACATGATTGGCTATCAGGCGCAGGTGCTCCCGGCGATCTTGGCGGCCTTGACCTTAGTTTATTTGGAACGCTTCTTCAAGCGCCTCGTGCCCTCGGTGGTGCAGATGATTGTGGTTCCTTCTGCAGTCTGGTGCTGGCAGTATGCGCGGCGCATTTCGTCCTGAGGCCGATTGGTTGGGCAGTTGGTTCGGCGATTTCCAGTGTCGTGTTCAGCGGCATCACCGGCTCCTTTCGCGAGGTATTCGGCGCCATCTTCGGCTTCATCTATGCGCCGCTCGTTATCACCGGTCTGCATCACATGACCAACGCCATTGACTTGCAGCTGATCGCCGACTATCACGGCACCATGCTTTGGCCTATGATCGCCCTATCCAACATCGCCCAAGGCAGTGCCGTACTGGGTATGATGTACCTGCAGCGGGGCAATGCCTCCGCGCAGGAAGTCAATGTCCCAGCATGGGTTTCATGCTATCTGGGCGTGACGGAGCCGGCGATTTTCGGTGTCAACCTCAAGTACTTCTTCCACTTTATCTGCGGCATGACCGGCTCGGCCTGCGCCGCTGTCCTCTGCGTCTCCACGGGCACCACGGCCAACGCCATCGGTGTGGGCGGCATCCCCGGCATTCTCTCCATGCAGCCCCAGACCATGCCCACGTTTGCAATGGCGATGATGGTCGCCATTGCAGTGCCCTTTGTCCTGACGGTTATTGTGGGCAAAAAGAAGGGCATCGACAAGCAAGCACAGCCCGAAGCAGCAGAGACCGTCGCTGCAGAGGAGAATGTGACAGAAAACGCAATGGAAAGCGAGCATGACTTCACGGCGTTCCTGGACGGGGAGGTAATTTCTCTCAAAGAAGTGGGCGACGGCGTTTTCTCAGAAGGCATTGTCGGCGAGGGGCTGGCGATCCGCACCAACAAAAACGGCGTGGAGACCTTTGCCTTCCACACGGGTATGGTCGGCAAAACCGGCGAAACGGTGATCGCATCATATTGAGCAGACAAAAAGCAGGAGCATCGTCAAACACATGACGATGCCCCCTGCCTCTGATGTATGGGGAGGAAAACACGATGGCAGACTTCAAGAACAAAGTGGTTTATCAGATTTATCCGAAGTCCTTCAAGGACTCCAACGGGGACGGTATGGGGGATCTGCGGGGCGTTGCCGAAAAGCTGGTTTATTTAGCGGATATGGGCGTGGACTACCTTTGGCTTACCCCCTTTTTCGTCTCGCCGCAAAAGGACAACGGTTATGATGTAGCCGATTATCTGGACATCGACCCTCACTTCGGCACCATGGCGGATTTTGATACACTGGTGCAGGCCGCCGATGCCAAGGGGCTTAAAATCATGCTGGACATGGTGCTGTGCCACACGTCCGACCAGCACGCGCGGTTTCAGCGGGCGCTGTCCGGCGATGAAAAATACCAACGCTACTATATCCTGCGTGACGGCCGCAACAAAAAAAGCGCGGACGACCCGGGTGAGCCGCCGACCAACTGGCAGTGCGCTTTCGGCGGCAGCGCGTGGCAGTGGGAGCCGCGCCTACGCAAATGGTATCTGCATTTGCACGATGTAAGTCAGCCGGATTTGGATTGGACGAATCCAAACGTGCGGGAAGAACTCGCCAATGTGGTGCGGTTTTGGAAGGAGCGGGGCGTGGCTGGATTCCGCTTTGATGTCATCAACCTCATCGCCAAACCGGAGGTTTTTGCAGATGATACCAAGGGACTGGGACGGCGGCTTTTTGCCGACGGGCCGCATATCCACGAATATCTGCGCGAACTTGTGCAAAATGCCGGCATTGACGATATGATGACCGTTGGTGAGATGGCGTCCACGGATCTGGAAAACTGTATCCACTACACTCGCCCTGCCAATCACGAGCTATCCATGGCGTTCAACTTTCATCACCTGAAGGTAGATTACAAGGACGGGGCAAGTCGGCGTTGACGGAGACGGACATGGCTCAGCTCAAACAGCTCTTCTCTGCATGGCAGATGGGCATGGCCGAGGCGGGCGGCTGGAATGCACTCTTTTGGTGCAACCATGACCAGCCCCGCATCGTCTCCCGCATGGGGGATGAGGAAACGTACCGCGTGGAATCTGCCAAAATGCTTGCGGCCTGCATTCACCTGATGCGCGGCACGCCCTACATTTATCAAGGGGAAGAACTGGGCATGACCAATGCGGGCTACACCTCCATCGAAGATTATCGGGACGTGGAAAGCCTGAACTGTTATCGCACCCTTCTGGAGCAGGGCACAGCGGAGACGGATGCCTTGAAGATTCTGGCCGCCCGCTCCCGTGACAATGGACGCACTCCGATGCAGTGGTCTGCCCGGCAATACGCAGGCTTTTCCACGAAAAAGCCCTGGATTCCTCTGGCGAAAAACTATCCCTCGATCAATGTGGAAGCGGCGCAAAAGGACGAAAATTCCATTCTGGCGTTTTATAAGCTCCTGATCAAATTGCGCCATGAAATGCCCATCATTACGGAGGGGGATATTCGATTTGTCGAGGAGGACAATCCCGACGTGATCGCCTATGAGCGCACATGGCAAGGGGAGCGACTGACGGTGTTCTGCAATTTCCGCCCCACGTCCGTTCGGCTGCGCCATGCTTTTCTGCAGGACTTTGCAGGCGCACAAAAACTCGTCGGCAACTATCCCGACATGGAGGAGTGTCTCAGGCCGTATGAAGTTTTGGCCTTTTATCGCCAGATGTGAGTCCTGATCCAATAATTCACCTAGCCACCATCTGAATGTAAAACGGCTCCCGTCACAGTTTTTGTGACAAGAGCCGTTTTTTCATAAGCCTGCAAATAAAAACGCAACCCCCTAGACGAAAAAATGAGACGTTGTGTAGGATTTTAAGAAGAGAATTTCATGCATTTGCAGGGATAAAGGATCAGACAAAATCATTGCCGCACCGATCTACTTATCCTTCTTCTGCTCTCCTTTGATCCATTCATCGAGAAGATTCTCACACAGGCGGACATGGCGCTTGATGATCTCAAAGCTTTGTTCATCGACAACACCGCCACTGTCATGTTCCACCTGTTTCTCCCATTTGTAGACCGCTTCCAGTACACCGTGATAGCCGAGCTTTTGAATTTTTTCGGTCATCTCATCATAGCTGAGGTAATCTTTTTCACCGCGCAAAGCCAAGGAAAGATCCGATATGAACGACTGCATCTCCAAATGAGACAAGCCTTTGACGGCTTCATACCAAGCACGCTGCTGCTCGACCGGAGCGTCATGCGGTGGAAAATATGCAACGTGATCGGCATCATAACGCAGACCGATGAAATACCACCTATACTCCTCGTCGGGAATACCGAGAGGATTCCCGACCTTCGGCTCTTTCTCCGCTGCCTTCTCCATTTGCTCGGACTGAACCGATGAAAGCACCGACGCAAAGTCGCCCACATTATGTTTCTTTGCATCTTGCGTCTGATTCATCCGCCCAAGAACATCCGCTGACGTTTGCTCGATTCTCATGATCTTCTTCCTTTCATTTTTATATAATATTTTGTAGCTCCACTCTATTAAATATATCGTTTTTCAAAAAAAAAATAACCTTAAAATTTTTAAGCAGACTGAATACTCTCTGCATGAGCCTCTCAATACGAGCGCAGTGTATACCAATCAGTAATAGAACATATGAAAAACTTATATAGAAAGTTATTCTTTCTTCATTGTATATCGTTCTTTCTACAGATATAATAGAATACCAGAAAGGAATGACTGAATGGAACTTGCACAATTAAAATACTTTCAAGTTATGGCAAATATCCGCCACTTTACGAGGGCGGCGCGGATGCTCGATGTGACGCAGCCCGCACTCAGCCGCTCGATGGCGAAACTCGAAAAGGATCTGGAGGTCTCGCTGTTCAAACGCAGTGAGGGCGAGATCGAACTGACACCGGAGGGCGAGCGTCTGTTGCGCCGCGTGGATCGCATTCTGCGCGAGGTGGACAGTGCACGCGAGGAAGCGGGCAGTGCAAATGCTGAGGTCTCAAAGGAGTTCCGCCTCTCGTTCATCCACTCGCTCGGCAGCTATGTCCTGCCGCATATCCTGCAGGACTTTCGCGCGCTCTATCCCGATATCCGCATCCAACTGAACCAGCAGGATTCGGCGACACTCGCACAGCAGGTCGCCGCCGGAGAGACGGATCTCTGCCTCTGCTCTACGATTCCGACGACGGAGTACAGCGCATGGGTCTATCTCTGGTCGGAGGAACTCTTTGTCACCGTTCCGCTCGGACACCCGTTTGCCGAGCGGAAGAAAATCAATCTGAATGAACTGGTGGATGAGCCGCTGATCGCAATGAAGAGCAGCTACAGTCTGCGCATCCTCGTCGATCAGTTCTTTGACCTGGCGGGCATTCACCCCGAAATCACGTTCGAGGGCGACGATGTATCGACGATGTCGGGGCTCGTCGCGGCGGGGCTTGGCGTGAGTCTCCTGCCAAAACTCGCGGGGGTCGAGCATCCTGAGCTGCGTTACATCCCAGTCTCGTTCCCGATCTGCAAACGTGCTGTCGGTGTTGCATGGAACACGCAGAGACAACTGCCCCCTGCAGCAATTTGTTTTCAGCAATTCCTGATCCGACGCTTCGACGATACGAGCAAGCAAGCCTGAAAAACCGCTGATAAAACAGATCGTCATAAAAGCAGAGGAGCTGCTGCACGAGGACGTTTCAGTTCTCATGCAGCAGCTCCTATTTTCATGTTTTCTTACGGTTTCGGCTTCTCTGCCTGAAGTCGACCAACACGTACGATGTCGGACACCTGAACCTGATGCGACTTTCCGTTCACATCGGCAATAACGCTTGGCTGACCGTCGGTGATGCTGACACCGATGATCTTTCCCTCGTGATTCTCCGTTTTTACCGTTCCATCGCTGTTCTTGAGCGGTTTTTTATCCTCGCCCATGACTACAGTGTGCCACTGGACGGGCTGACCAATCATGCCGCTCAGCTGCCCGATGAGAACCGAGGAGTTGATGTTGTCGACGATCTTCGACACGTTCTCAAGTCCCTTGGAGACGTTTGTCATCTGCTCGAGCGCAGAGAACTGCGCAAGCTGTGAGAGATACTGGCTGTTGTCCTGGGGATCAAGCGGATCCTGATAGCGCATCTGCGTGACGAGGAGCTTCAGAAAAGCATCCTTTCCGAGTGCGTCATTCTTGCGCTGTTCTGCCGTCTTTGCTGAATTCTTTGCTGCTTCGTACTCAGAGAGCTTCTGCGTAACACCGCCGGTCGTAATGGTATTCAACGGGTTTGAACTTGCCACGATATTTCCTCCTCAACACACGTTAGACGCGATAATCCACACCATCTGTGCCAACTATACCGCCACTCTCTGTTGTTGATGTCACAGGAGTGAGCGGGTCGATCTCATCCAGATAGTCATCGGCATCGCCACGTGTGTATGTCTGCATCTCACCGCGATGACTGCTCTGCTGCTGCCACGCTTCCTGCCCCTGCCCCTGCGGCATCTGTCCATCCGTGAGACCCGCATAGACGCCGACGCGGTCGACCTTGAGTCCCTGGTTGGTCAGTTCCTGTCGAAGCTGGACAAGGGAGTTCTCAATGACGTTCCGCACATGAGCATTGTCGCTGTGGAAGGATGCCTGCACCGCACCGTCCGACCCGACCGCAACACGCAAGGTCAGCTCTCCAAGATGTTCGGGCTTGAGACGAATAACCATCTGCGTATCATTGAGCGTACGCAGAAGGCGTGCCTGTTCGACAATCTGACGCGGAATCTCATAGTCCGGCTGCGGCCGCTGCGCCTCCGGTGTCGGGGTGGGAGCATTGACATCCTGCATGGGAAGCGGACTTGTTCCCGTCTGCGCCGCAATGGGCTGCGCGGCATTCTCCGTCGTGCGCGTCGGAATCTCGAACGTCACATTGGGATTCATGCGGACAGTCTGCTGTATTTCGCTCTGTGTGCGTTGTGCCGCATCCTGCTGTGCACCGCCTTGCTGTCCTGCCATATCCTCCTGCATGGTATCATGGCGCATGGTACGCTGTGCGAGCACGGTGAGAGGGTTTGCTGCATCCACATTCTCGTCGATCGTCAGTTGATTGCGGACGAGTTCTGTAGCCGAACGCATCGTCGGCTGCACAGGCTCTGCCTGTGCACGAAGGAGCGGCGCTGCAATCGTCTCCGTCGTTCCCTGTGTGTTTTGCTCCACAGTGACCTGAATCGTGTTGTTCGGAGGGGACTGCACTCGTTGCTCCTCGATGGGCATATTCATATTGCTCGGATTGCGCTGCACACGCTGCTCCTCGCTGAGCACATTCGTATTGACCGGATTGCGCTGCACACGCTGCTCCTCGCTGAGCACATTCGTATTGACCAGATTACGCAGGACTTGTTGCTCCTCGACGGCCGTATTCGTATTGACAGGATTGCGCTGTACCGTGTTTTCAGCAGCGGTCAATGCAGAAGAAACAGCTTCTGCCGCAATGGCAGGTGCATTTCCCTGCGGCAAAGGAATCTCAGTGTTGACTGTCGCACGCAGCAGAGCCGACGACGCCCCACCAAGTTCCCTAAGACGCAAAACGGGCGCAGCAAGAACGGCCGCATTCTGCGCAGGAAGATCACGCTCCGTTCCCGCAGCAGTGAGTTTCTGCACCAGAGCGCCAAGCTCGGAGGCCGTATTTTCCTGTGCAATCGGCTGCCCCTCCAGTGCAAGGAGGAGATTGCGGCTCTTCGCCGCATCCTCGGACCGTACCGACAGAAGGTTCTGCGCGGCATTCTGCACCTTCGTATCGCCAAGCTGATCTGTCGTCAGACCGTAGCGCTCCAGAATGTCGATGAGCGCATCGTCCAAGCCCTCATGCACATCCGCCGCCAGGGGGGGCATCTCCATGTTTACAATTGCCGCAAACGCTGCAGTGCTGCTCACCGCAGTGACATCATCTGCGGACACTGTCGTTTTCTCTGCACCGCTTTCTGTCGGCTTTGCAGCGGCATTTTTCAGTGTTTTTTTCGTCACATCCTGTGTGTCCTGCGCGGGCACATTGCTCTCCACCTTCGGTGCATTCGTCTGCGCCGGATCGGCGGGAGCGTTGCGCGTCTGTGTTTTTGACGTATCCGCATTCATTCCCTTTTGCAGTGCGTCAAATGTATCGCTGAACGAATTCTTCCCTGAGGTTGTTTGCGCACGATTCCCTACAGAGCCGCTGCGACCCTTCGGTGCACCCGCCCCTGCGGAGATCCCATCGGCTGTGGATACAGCCATGAGATTATTTGCATTCATCTACACATCACCTCTTCTATTTTTTTATCGACACAAATGCGTCCGCTCTTAAATATTTTTTGGCATGGCGCATTTCAGTGCATCTCCGATGGTCTCCGCACCAAAGAGCGCCATATCTGTGAATTTTCCCTCGAGCTGCCGATAGTTCTTCATCGGCAGGAGTGCTGCTCGGAAGCCGAGCCGCCGTGCCTCGGCGACGCGCAGTTCCGCCTGAGAGACGGCACGCACCTCACCCGATAGCCCGACCTCACCACAGACGACCATGTGCGGACGCGGCAGACGGTTGGCAAAGCTGGATGCCATTGCAACGCTGAGCGCTAGGTCGGCGGCGGGTTCGTCGAGACGAATGCCGCCCGCCACCTTCACATAGACATCAGCAGCTCCGATGGGCAGTTTCACACGCTTTTCGAGCACGGCGAGGAGGAGCTGTATGCGCTTCACATCCACGGAGTCCGCCGTGCGGCGCGGCGGCTGATACG
>ERZ773009.2429-NODE-2429-length-11843-cov-3.810400_pt1 | contig 11843 bp, 17 predicted proteins | sample MGYA00580663_ERZ773009 | MGnify/ENA primary metagenome ERZ773009 (study PRJEB29015, sample SAMEA2737969) | human oral metagenome | biome: human oral; feature: human-associated habitat; material: dental | place: China | collected 2026 ... | reverse complement strand
AAACTGAGGAAAAGGGCAGGAACTGGGAGTTTTGTTAGGAGCTAGTGGTCCACTCCTTCGAGTGGACCACTAGCTCGGTCAGAAACTGAGGAAAAGGGCAGGGAATCGGAGTTTTGTCCGGAGCTAGTGGACCACTTTTTCAGCTAGGCCGGAAACCGAGGGGAAAGGGTAGAAACTGGGAGCTTTTCCAGGAACCAGGCCTAATTCTTTTCGAAAAATGGACAAGTTGTGTCTAAATGAGCACGTAGAAAGGGGGCGCTCAGACCCTATTTATATATGTAGCTACAAATCAAAGCAAAGGAGCGAGATACAATGGCACGATCATTCGTTAAGGGCACCCTCCAAATGACCTCTATCGACGAAAACAAGAAGAAAGAAAACGTCAGCTTAGGTCATGTGGTGGCTAATGCCTCACTTGAAGATGTGACGGCGGTGCGTGATGCAGTGGGCACACTGGTTAAGCACCCAATCACTGAAACCAAAGTCACTGAAGTCTATGCCTATAACTAGGCCTAGCGCCCCAATCACTAAACTAGAAGAAAGGAGCCACCCACAATGGCAGAAGTAAAAACAACTAAGAAGCTAGACCTCAACTTCAAGGCAGCCGACGGCAAGTCTAAGAAGATTAGTCTAGCCCACGCCAAGGACAACTTAGATGCCAACACGGTTAAGTCCGCTATGGAGACCATCGTGGCCAAGAACATCTTCGAGAAGGACAGCGTCGACCAATATGCCAGCGCCAAGAACGCCAACATGGTGACACGATCCGTAGAAGAAATCTACAAGGCAGAGAACTAAGCACCGTAGGTGCAGGGGACCCGCGGAGCGGGTCCCTTATTCATATATAAGAAAGGAGATGAGACGGATGAGCTTATTAGAAATTGGAGGCTTGGCATCGGCAACGGTGGCAGTGATCACCCTGATTAGCAAGCTAGTCAACCTCATTACTGCCATCCAGAGCCTCATCCTCCGCATAGATGAGATGCAGCTAGAGATTGAAGCTAATAAGCTAGTGGTCAAGACTATCGACGACCGCCTAGCTTCAATGGATCTGCGCATAACCAAGATAGAAACACTGTTAGAAGAAAGGAAGTAAGCAAATGAACTTAGATAATAAATACTATGATGCGCTTAAATGGCTAGTACTAATCTTCCTGCCGGCCTTGGCCGTCCTAGCTTCAGGCTTGGGCGACCTTTATGCTTGGGCGCCTACTAGCCAGCTAGTGGCCACCATTAACCTAGTCGCCGTCTTCCTAGGCGCACTGCTTCAGAAGTCTAGCCTAGATTATTGGAAGAAGGGCGGTGACGACCATGGGACAGGCCGATAAACTTATCAGAGTAGCACAGAGTTACCTGGGCACTAGTCAATGGTCTGACGACCACCTCGCCATGGTGGACGCCTATAATTCAGTCAGCCCTATCCCAGTTGGCTACGCCGTCCAATACGGAGACGACTGGTGTGATATCTTCGTCACCGTCTGCGGGGATGAGGCTGGCATCAGCCACCTAATCGGCCGCGAGTGCGGTGTGCCCCGCCACCTGGCTTGGTTCCAGGAGCAGGGCATCTGGCTAGGCCAAGAATGGCCACAAGCAGGAGACATTGTCATCTTCAACTTCGACGGTGGGCCAGTAGACCACATTGGCATTGTAGAGCGAGTCCAAGCTGATGGTTCTATCAGTACATTAGAAGGTAATTACAACGGCCGAGTAGCCAGAGCCTACTATGACTGGAACCACGAGGCCATTGCGGGCTACGCAAGACCTAGGTATGACCAGGCGGGCCAGGATACAGCTCCCGCATCATCGGAAGATACCTCACCTAGTGACGACCTGATTACGGCGGTAGCCTGGGATGTCATCCGTGGTGAGTATGGCAATGGGGAAGATCGGGTGCGAGAGTTGACTGAAGCAGGGTATGATTATCAGACCGTGCAGGATAGGGTCAACCAATTATTAAAGTTGTGATCGCATAATACTAAGCTAAAGCTATGTAAGGGACGCAGTTAGATGCGCCCTCTTACATAGCTTTTCATGTGAGCTGAGTATTCCTTGAATGGCAAAGTGAAATGTCATTTCGTATATATTGCTTTTGTAGCCAGAACCCACTCACTCAATGGTTGGTATATTCACATGATATAGAAAATGGATATGAAAATATAAGGCGAAATTCAGAAATTATATAGAAATTATATTTTAAATGTAAATAAACAATATTATAAATGGGCTTTATGATTGTTTTCGTCGATACTAATATAAATAAGTTAAACGCATGATAGTATCTTAGAATGAAAATGATTGAAAAATAACAAAAAGGGCTAGAATTATTGACAAGTCACCAATGTAAACGTATACTTAAAGTGTGGTCGATTAGACTGACAAGTATTTTTTAAAAGTGTATATGAGCTCTGTCTGGGCTGAGTTAAATGGGCAGTATAAGCTTGATAGAAGTCGGTATATTGGGGAAAGCTATATGGTAGTCCATCATATAGCTTTCTTTTCTTAGATAGAAAGCGGGGAAATGGGCATGAAGCGAGTGGTTATTTGCATTTGCACGCTAATTATGGTTTGTGCAGGGTGTACATATTCGAATCAGGGACAAGAACAAAAGCCTGAGCCATCTAGTGTCAACACAACAGCGGTCGATGGATATCAAGAGCTCTTGTCTAAGCTATACATTTCCGATTCGATAGATCGTGGATTTGTAACAAAGCTTCGACAATATGATGTCTCTTTTGGGGATGAGGCTCAGGCTACCCAGACACTGAAAGAATGGTTAGGTGAAGGCACTCAAGAAACGGTTGTCTCTGAGGATGGTAGAGACCATGTAAAACTAACTAAAGATCAAACGACAGCGGAGGCTTCGGTAAACAAAAATGGTACATGGGTCACCCTGACGAATCAGAATAAACGGCCTTTAGTCACTAGTTATAGTGCTTTCTTGGCTGACTCGATAGAAAATAAAGTAGCAATTAGCAAATTCAATGATACTATCAAATTTTCTAGTGAGGTCGCACTCGAAAAAGTGAAGAAGTTTATCGAGGGATATCAGCTGAATTTTAGTGATTATGATTTTGTTGTTGCAACTGTATCTAAAGAATCATTCGAGGCCTATTGGCCTTACTTGAAGGAAAACTTTGTTAAAGAAGGTGCTGATTTTACTTCTTTTGAAGATCAAGCGGAAGATTTATGTGTGATTAGTGTGTTCCCCAAGATTGGAGAACATAGAATTATAGATTCGAACACGAGATTTGGGTCGCCAGAGCAACTTAATATTACTTATGGGACTAACTTTATGTTTGCCGTTACTGAATCCGGAATCATTCATGTTGATATTACGGGTGTCTTTTTGCCAAGTAATATTCGATCAGAAGAAGTAGAGGTGAGTTATGACAAAGCTGTTGAAATGATTCGGAATAAATATCAAGAGACATTGCTGGAAAACCCTGTATATATTGAAAAAATCCAGATTGAATATGCACCACTTCCGGTACAACAAGATGGACAGGTGTACGAGGAACGTCGATACCAACCACTTGTGGCGGTTACTGTTAAAGAGGAGGGGCGGTTTGAAAAATTCTATCTGAATCCTCTAAATTGGAAAGAGGTGCAGTAAAATGCGCAGATTGAAATTCTATATTCAATCCTTCTTGATAGATCGGCGCATTTGGTTAGGTATTTTTGGCGTAGTACTAGTCGCAATGATGATTTCCTATAATGATTTTTATGTCTTATCATATCGAGGGCAAAAGCCAGCAGCTGCATATTATTATTTCTTGGCATTTAATCAGACTGTGGCGATGGCAACATATTTAATTGTAGCGAGTCAATCATCCATTACGCTATTTTGTGAAGACTATGGGCAAAATCGTCTAGCATTTATATTGCCTCGTAGTGGGTATTGGCGTTATGCACTAGGACTAGTTAGCCGAGTAGTCATTAGAGTCTATTTAATAGGAGTTTTGTCGGGTGGACTTTTACTAGCCTATTTCTTATTAGGTGCCCCGGTATCAGGGCCTATGACCTTTGCTTCAGCTATCGTCGATATGTCTAATAGCTGGCTCTTTGTTGATGGACATTACATCTCTTTTTATCTCTTGATGATTAGTAATATTGGCTTAATGTTGTCGTTTTATGCCTTATTAGGTGTGTGGCTCACGGTTTACTATCCTAACAAAATGACCAGTTATATGATACCGATATTTTGGTGGTTTATCTTCACCGAATTTCGATTAGAACAGGTGGTTCCATTTTTCTTATTCCCCCCATCTGTTTTTTCTACCGGAAATACGATGATTGAGGCAATGGACTATTACGGTTTTGGCAGTCAGGCTGTGCGATACGGGATTGGTATGATATACCCCTATTTTTATCTCGTAATTATCAGTCTCCTTATTGCTTGGGCAATCAAGGTTGCTATCCAAAACAGATGGCAATTCTATGAGAAGGAGGGGATTGTATGATGAGCATAATGAGGGCCTTAAGTCTTCATATTCGCCAACAATGGACCTGGAAAAGGCTCCTGCCAATAGGCCTATACTTATTGATGTATAGCCTTATTGTCCTACTACCTTATCGTCGCCTTGCAGCACAGTATCAGGAATCTTATCCCTTAAGTATTGTTGCCATTTTAATGGGAAGCTACTGGTATGTCGCAATCGTCATGATTGGCGCAATTCTCTTTTTTAGCGTATTGCCATTTCGAAATAGTTTCCAATTTTGGCTCGTCATTAAGCTAGGGTATGCCCGCTGGATGATCAGTCAGGTAGTTTATGTGATAGTGAGTAGTTTGGCATTCGTGTGCTTCAATGTGATGCTTATATGGTTACTTCTTCTGCCACATCTAAATATACGCTTGTACACTTGGGGAAAGTTGCTTAATGCATTGGGACAGGCTCGGATTAGACCAAATGAAACGCTTCAAGGGGCTATTCAAGAAGTCGCCATGCAATATTACACGCCGAGTTCTGCGCTGATTCAGACTCTTTTACTCTTTTGGCTTCTTGTAATTTTGCTCGGCCTTATAATTCTCGTATTCAATCAATTAGGACCAAACTTGGGGCTGATGTTAGCTTGCGGGCTAGTGGTGGAATCAATCTTTTTCTCCTTAGCTGCTGGTCACTGGATTTTCTTTCTATCCCCACTCAATTGGTTGAGCATATACCAAATTAAGTATGAACCACATTCAGGATTGCCGAGTTTAGAAAATGTCTGTTTGCGCCTAGCATTTCTATATGTTATTCTCCTTGGTATCCTATCTTTCCGAGTTAAGGCTAGAAAGGTGCGTGTCAAATGACAACCGTACATGTTCATAATATTAGTAAAAAGTTTAAGAATAAGACAATTTTTGAAAATCTTGATCTAACGCTAGAAGGTGGCAAAATCTACGGTGTAGTTGGATATAATGGATCAGGGAAGACGGTTCTTCTTAAATGCCTATGTGGGTTAGAATCTGTATCGAGTGGTCGTATTGAGGTTGATGGTCAAGTGCTAGGGCGTGATTTGCAGTTTCCTCCTAGCCTAGGGCTAATTTTAGAGACACCGGGTTTTTTAGAAGGCTATTCGGGTTTTGACAATCTTAAACAGTTAGCGCTTATTAAGGGGCTAATTGATGATGACACGATACGTCACCATTTAGCATTGGTTGGGTTAGATCCTGTGTCTCGCCAAAAAGTTAAACATTATTCGCTAGGAATGAAGCAGAAGCTAGCTTTGGCTCAAGCATTCATGGAATCACCTGAGATTATTCTACTTGATGAACCTATGAATGGACTTGATAAGCAGTCGGTTAATCGGATTCGCCAACTTTTGCTCGATTACCGTGCTGAAGGTCGCCTAATTCTAATTGCTTCCCATCTAGAACAGGATATTGAATTATTAAGTGACCAAGTGATTCATCTATCATAAGTCACATGGCAGGTCCAAGTGGCCTGTTTTTTTCGTAATACAAGAAATAGCCACCTTAGGGTGGCTATTCCTCATCTCTCTCTTGCCATCTAGCAAATTGCCATATAGAATAGAGACAAGTAGCATTTTATTGAAAACAGAGGAGGCCAAAGCATGGTTGAAGAGAGTATTACGCGCTATATGAGAGAGGGCAAGTTCTATGTCCTGCCGCGCAAACAAAAAAATAGACTCGAAGTCTTTCAATATATCTATCAACACTTGCAGCAATATGCCCAGGAATTCACCGAGCCTGAACTCAATGAGCGAATCAAGGAAGTCTATGAGGATTTCGCGACCATGCGCAGATACCTGGTGGATTACAAGTATCTGATCCGGGACAACTACGGTAAGTCCTACCAGCTCAATCCCCAAGTAGGGCAAGCGCCTCAGATGGAGGAAGCCCATGAATTGGAAAATTAAGAATTTTTATTTGATTATGACGGTGGAGACCATCGCGGAGCAGATGTTTGTGTCCTTGACCTACCTGCTCTTAATCTACCTGGGCTACTCTATGACTGAGATTGGTGTGCTCTTGGCTACCTTTACAGCGACTACCATGGTCGCCGAGATTCCCAGTGGGATCTTAGTCGATTCTATCGGGGAGAAGCGGGTCATGTCCCTGTCCTTTCTCCTGCGGGCCATTGGCCTATTCTTCATGGCCGGGACCCGCAACATTGTCGTCTTGATCCTGACGGCTGTCTTAACCGGCTTGGCCGTCTCCCTCAGCTCTGGGACCCTGCAGTCTTGGATTGTCAATGAAATCAAGGAAGCCAATGCGCCTTACGATATCGCGCAAGTATTTTCTAACCTGAAAATTATTGGTCCTTTCTTCGGCCTCTTGTCAGGCTTTGTTGGCGCGCAAATTCTGGGCAAAGACAACCCGGCCATTCCTTTCTATGTGGCATCGGCCATCTTGATCGGCTTATTGGTCTATGTGCAGCTGGTGCCCAATGTCTTCAAGCCACGCCCGCGTCAGAACCACTGGGGCCAGATTAAGCAGGTCTACCGAGAAACCGTGGTCAACCTAATAGAAGCACTCAAAGACAGCCGTATCCTGCTCTACTTCATCATGTTTTCCATTCCGGCTGTCTTGGACCTAGGACCTTCTAACCAGTGGCAGGTCATCCTGGGGGATGCGGTGCAGGACTATATTGTGGGCTATTATATTATCGGAATTGGCCTCTCCACCATCCTGTCAAACCTCTTCCTCAGCAAGGTCCTCTTGAAGAAGAAAATGGACATGGTGGCCTTAATTGACCGGGTCCTCCTGCTAGATGTGGTGACCCTCCTGGTCATTAGCTTCTATTTGCCGGTCTTCCCTTACTTATTCCTCTTCCATGTCTTCTTAGTAGGCATTAATGGGACGCTGATTATCACCTATATCCACGAAAAGCTGATCAAGCAGGATCACCTGCGAACCTCGCTTGTCTCTTCCTTCTATTCCTTACAGGCCCTCGCCTCCAGCTTGCTCCTAACCGTCAACGGCTACCTGTCAGATCTGATTGGCATCAGCAAGACCTGGATAGCCTTCACGCTAATCTCAATGCTAGTCTTCCTGGCCTTGCGCGGGCTGACGGCAAGGAAAGAAGAGAGCCAGGCATAGGGAGTGGGGCAAGCAATAGGGCTATATGAAGCAATCATTCAGCTAACTCACACAAAAAAAGAGAGGCACTTGTGCCTCTCTTTTATTTTGCGAAATCGAATTAGTTTTCGAGTTCTTGGCCAGCGTTTTGCAATGCTTCGCCAGCAGCGTCTTTAGCATCTTCAGCTTTATCAGCTGCCGCTTCAGCTACATCAGCTGCTGCGTCTTTAGCGTCTTCCGCCTTGTCAGCTGCAGCATCCGCTACATCTTCAGCCTTGTCTTTAGCTGCGCCGCCAAGTTCTTTGGCTTTGTCGAAGACATCGCCCGCTACATCTTTAGCGGTTTCGAAGGCGTTACCTGCTACTTCTTTGGTTTTTTCAAAGACATCACCAGCTACATCCAAGGCTTTTTCGCCGAACTCGCCAGCTTTTTGAGACAAATCTTTTAATAAATCAGACATTTTAATGTCCTCCTTTTCATTTGATGACCTAAGTATAACACAGGAAATTTTGATTGGAAAGTGCTTTAGCTAAAAATCGGTCTTAAGACTGATTTTTTCTAATTTGACTTCACATAAAAATCAAACGGTCATTAGAACAATATAAGTAAATATGTCATATAAACCGATATAAAGGCAATCAGATTATGAGCTATATCTTGATTTCTGGCATGTCAACTTGTGAAATTAATTAAATTAGTTTTAAATCTTGAAATCTCATATAGTCAAAATGGTAAAAAATAGAAAGGGATATTGAACTTGCATTGTAAAGTATCCTGTGTTAAGGTTGAAGATGTAAGGCGGAAATTTGTCCTTACATTGCAATTCTGAACGAAAGGAGCAATATCATGATCTGGTCTATTATCGTAGGTGGCTTGATCGGTTTAGTAGCCGGTAACTTCACTAAAAAACGCGGTTCAATGGGGATCGTGGCTAACGTACTTGCTGGTTTAGTAGGTTCTTCTGTTGGTCAATTTTTCCTCGGGTCTTGGGGTCCTAGCCTTGCAGGTATGGCTTTAATTCCATCTGTATTAGGTGCCGTAGTTGTAGTAGCAGTCGTATCTGCATTACTTGGCAAAAAGGCTTAAGCAACCGATAGGAAACACAAGCAAGTACACAAACATTAAATAGAGTATAGGGAGACTATCATGTCACGAATTAAAAAATCTCTGCTCATCTTACTGTGTATTCCACCGCTTGTTCTATTTTCGATTAACTTGTATCGTAATCAGTCCTATGTCAATCTGGATTGGATAGGAGAGTACCTCAACAAACTGTCTTCATTCGGGTACTACTATAACCAGGCTATCTTCTGGTTATCTCTCGTCCTGACCATTGCGACACTCATTGCGATACTTGTCATCTTGTTCTATCCCCGAGACTACACCCAAGTGGTCTTGTCGGAGGCGAATGGACGGTTGACAGTTAAAAAATCAGCGATTGTCAGCCATGTGAAGTCGGCCATTTCAGCCGCCTCTTACATGGCTTCTCCTAAAGTTAAGGTCAAACTCACCAAGAAAAAGTGTGAAGTAACCGTTAAGGGTGACATTAACCAAGGGGTAGACGTTGCCAATAGAACAAACGCTTTACAAAAGGAAATTATTAATGGCCTCAATTCTTATTTGGGCTTGAACCATAATATTTATCTCAATGTGAAGGTCTTGAATACTGCAGCAGAGCAAACTAGCCAAAAAGCTGAAGAATTTGAAGCTCAGCCACAAGAAAACTTAGAGAACTAGGGGTAAGTCTTATGATCAAGAAAATCAAAAACCTACCTTATCCTATTCTCGGAGGGGCCATTGGCCTTGGCTTGGCAACTGTCATTTTGAATATCGGGTTTTTCAGAACCATCTTTGTTGTCGCGCTTGTAGGAACTGGCGCAGCAGCTGGTTGGTATCTTCAAAATTCTCGCAAATAAAAAGTAGAGAGGGGATAGGGTATGTCAAATAATCAACCTACATCAGATAAGACACTCAATCCAAGTCCTGCTGGCAAGTCTTACAATCGCAAAGCGATCAAAAAGCAGATTGGACAGGCGCTAGCCAATGTTGACGGCCTCTTGGCAGTTGACGGTGGCTTCTTCTCTAACTTAGCGGGCAAGATTGTCAACACCGACAAGTTTACCAGTGGCGTCAAGCTAGTGCTTGGTAAGGAAGAGGCGCGTGTAGACTTAAATGTCATTGCAGAATATAAGAAAAACGTTTCTGATTTATATCATGACATCAAGCATTTAGTGATCGATGTCATTCGGAAGATGACAGGCCTTAGCGTGATTGATGTCAATCTCAAGGTCCTTGAAGTCAAGACTCAAGCCAAGCAAGAAGCTGATTCTGTCAGTCTGCAAGATCATGTAACCCATATGGCTGAAAGCACAGGCGAATTTGCCTCCCATACCTTGGAAAAAGCCAAAGATGGGATTGGCAGTGGTATCGCTGCGGTGACAGGCAAAGTAGGCCAAGGCATTGAGGCGGCCAAGGACGCCATTAGTGGCGGTGCTGAGCAGGCCAAAGATGCAGCCGAGGATACAGCTGATCAAGCCAAGGATGTAGCCGAAGAAGCTGCGGACCAAGCTGAAGAAGCTGAGGAAGAAGTAGCACATGTGGCTGAAGAAACGGCAGAAGATCTTACTGAGGCAGGCCAAGAGACTACTGAGGACGCAAAAGAGCTAGCTCAAGAGGCTAAGGACCTTGCCGAAGATGGCGCCCAAGCTGTCCAAGAAAAGGCAGAAGACCTTGCTGAAGCCAGCCAAAAAGTAGCGGAAGAAGCAGTCAGTAGTAGCTCACAAGCAGCAAACTCAAACCGGGCTTAGTCAGCCTCACTATAATCAAACGTTTGATTAGTCGACCACTCTGGTAAGGGTGGTCGATTTTTTTGACTAGGAAGACTTGACTATCAACTAGGGCACCCAACTAGATTAAATGACAGACTATCGGCGAAGCGATATAATAATAGGGACCGAAGGTTAGATATAAGTTGAGGTGAACGACCATGTTATCAATGCAATACAAAATTCAGTTGCCAGATGATTTTGATATGAATCTTATCCGGCAGCGGGTCAGAGAGAATGGGACCAAGACAGATGGCTTCCAGGATTTAATTTTCAAGGCCTATCTGATTTCGACCAAGGGCGAACACGATGCCCAGGCAAACCAATACGCGCCCCTCTATTTGTGGAGTGGAGTAGACGGGATGAACCAATTCATTTGGCAGGGCTTCTACGACAACATTCTCAAGTCTTTTGGTTGGCAACAGATCCCCATTGGGGTTCCCTTATCCTTCCAAAGAAGTGATGATTTCTTGTCAGCGCGATACTGCATAGAGCTCAAAAGAGCTATCCCAGAGTCTGCCACCATGCAGGAATTGACCTTCTCCTGTGACACTGACCAGGACCTGGCTCGCTTATTAATCTATAACCCCGATAAATGGGAATGCTCAGAATATTATTTCTTCCAAAACTTGCCGGATCAAATTCAAGGTATGAATGTCTACGAGATCCTGCATATTTCGGTATAGCCCGACATAGGCAATCGCCATACGCAGAAGTAGCCGATGACGCCAAGGACGCGGTCGCAGAAGGTGCTCAAACTGTCCAGGAAAAGGCAGAAGACCTTGCTGAAGCCAGCCAAGAAGTGGCGGAAGAAGCAGTCAGTAGTAGCTCAGAAGAAGCAAACTCAAACTAGGCTTAACCAGCCTCACTATAATCAAACACTTGATTAGTCGATCACTCTGGTAAGGGTGGTCGTTTTTTTGCGTGTTTCATAGCTTTATTGAATACGGATAAGCATAGAAGACATGAATGCCTTTACAACCCATTTCGTGAATAGTACAATTAATACAAGTTCTATCATTTCCTTTCCCCTACAAACCCAGCTATATTAAAGGAAAGACTATTCGAAAAGTGGTATTAATAGGGACCGAGGGTTAGATATAAGTTGAGGAGGTCGATCATATTATCAATGCAATACAAAATTTAGTTGCCAGATAATCTTGATATGAATCTTTATTCGGCAGCGGTCAGAGATAATGGGACCAAGACAGACGGTTTTCAGAATTTAACTTTTAAGACCTACCTAATTTCGACCAAGGGTGAACATGATGCCCAGAGAAAACAAATATGCGCCCCACTATTAGTGAGTTTGGGTTGAAGTCTAGGCGTATGACTTGATAACCACCATAATCCGATAGTTGAAAGAAAATTAGATTTATACCATCTTCGTTTATCGTTTTATAAAGAGTAAAATAGTCTTCTTTTAGATTTTCTTGAATACTAAATTCCTGAATTATATTATCGAGTGATTTTCGTAATTCACGAAATATTCG
>ERZ773009.2427-NODE-2427-length-11850-cov-5.706486_pt1 | contig 11850 bp, 17 predicted proteins | sample MGYA00580663_ERZ773009 | MGnify/ENA primary metagenome ERZ773009 (study PRJEB29015, sample SAMEA2737969) | human oral metagenome | biome: human oral; feature: human-associated habitat; material: dental | place: China | collected 2026 ... | reverse complement strand
TACTGGTTGTGACGCTCTGAGATATGCGACTGGAATAACCTTATCTCGAAAGGTTGGCACGAGGATTTTCCGCAATTCGTGATAATACACGCGAACGCTTCCCGGCTGTCGGATTGTATTGTAGGGATGATATGGCACATTCCGTATGACCGCTTGCAAGTCCTCATCGCGAACCGTGATTTCAGGTTTCGTGGCACAGCCGTTTCCCAACCAGTAGCCGTAAAGGTACGGAGCAATGGGAAGGTTCCCCTCTGCAAGCTCTAACGGCTTTGCCACAGGAATTCGGATGATGGAGCGGTGGACTTCTTTCTCGTTCTCCCGATATTTTTCTCTGTGCTTCATGGTGCGGCGATAGATTTCGCCCGTCGTCCAAAGTACGGAGCGAGGCTTCCCGATGATGTAGTCTGCATTCCACAGATGCCGCTCCCCTGCGACGATGGATGAACCATCACGGAAGGTCAGTCTGTACGCTTGTTCCGTATCATCCACATCGCTTTTGGCAACGACGCGACAGGGCTTCCCTTGATCGTCAAAAACCGCATCGTCGATTTGAAGTTCGCCCATGGTCTTGAAACCATTCGGTGTAGGAATCTTCGTATCGAGTGCCAACTGCTTGCCCTGTTTCTTGGGAATCTCCACATATGCCGTGTTGAACTGCCGATAGCCGTTCGGCTTCAGAATGCCGAAGAGGTCGCGGATGATGCGTTCCTGCCAATCGATGAGTTCGAACGGCTTTCCTGCCCACGTTCCCTTCGTGTGGCACAGGCACTCGATAAAGCCCACGGCGTAGTCCGCAGCGTCTTTGTCATAATGCGCGTTTTTCGCCATAAACTTTGTCGGCTTGTAGTCCGTCAGTTTTCGCAAGCCATCACCCCCAATGCAAAAGGAGCCGCCGTGAAGCGACTCCTTGAACTGTATTTCCGTCTCAGCCTTTCGCCTTGCGTCCCCACTCCCATGTGTATCCGTAGGCTTCTTCGAGAATCTTCCGGTCGAAGCCGAAGCGGCAGTAGGCTCTGTAGAGAATGTCGAAGTACTCCATGGAGGGAATGCCGAGCGTTCTTTCCTCGTGCATGATGTACGCCATGCCGCGCGTCGTGCCGTAAACTTCGCCATCTGCGTCGGTTCTGGCTGCCTGAATCGTGCGCTTGTAGTAGAACGTCGGAAAGCCCTCGTAGCGGTCAAGCCGCTCCTCGTCCTTTTCCGAAATACGCCAGAGCAGAATCGGGACGGTCAGCCCCTTTTCTCTCTCAATGGTCGCATAAGCTCCCGTAAGCTCCCGTCTTGATTCCCTTGAACATCAACCGCCAATTCTCCAAACGCCCTGTTCCCAGAAGTTCCGCTTCCGGGCAGCGACGCTGCATCTGCTCCAAGTCCATGTTGGAGCCGTACGCGATGTACATCTTCGTTTTCATCTTCCTCATCCTTTCCGCTTCCGAAGGAACATCCCTTCTACTGCCCGAAGCCCGCCTGTTGGCGGGCGGGGCTAGGCTTTCGGCTCTTATGCCGAAGGGGTGCTCCTGCCGAAGCGGAAAGCGGCGTCGCCTGCAAGGTTCCTCGTGAGGATGTCCCTTGCCGTGGCAAATTCCCAGCCGATGAAGCCGAGGCGCATCAGCCAAGTCCGCATCGCGAATTTGGGGTTTTCCCTCTGCGGTTCTTTGGGGCTTGCGGTCTTGAGACTCTTCGCCGCTTCGGAAAGGGCGAGGCAGAGCTGGATGTAACTCTTGAGTTCGCCTGCGTGGAGGCCGCCCTTGCGCTCTGCCGTGGGGTTCGCGAATTGGAAGAGGCGGAATTCGATGGTGCCTTTCGTGAAGGTCGCGTGGAGGTTCAGGCAATGGTATCTTGAGCCGTTGTAGTGGTGTTCCCTGCCCTCTCTTGCGCTGTTTCCTTCGTACCAGATGTCCGCGAGTTTTTCCATCGTCTGCGGCTTTTCCTTGTTGAGGCGGTCGAGGAAGGTGCGGTTCACCGTGCGGCAGTAGCGTCCGAGGCGGCTCTGGTCGATGCGCATGGCGGCGATCAGGAGGCTTTCGTGGCTTGCCATGAGGTTGGCGAGGTTTCTGAGGGTTTTCGCCGTGTGGCTGCCCTTGCCGATGTGGATGTGCACGCCGCACATGTGGGCGGGGTTGCTCTTCGCTCCCGCGTGGCGCAGCCTGCGCAGGAGTTCCTGCAGGCGCTCGATGTCTTCGTAGTGCAGGATGGGCGTGACCAGTTCGGTCTGCTCGGCGCTGCTTGCGGCTTCGATGCTGACGTCGCGCTGGAATTTCCACTCGCGTCCCTGGTCGTCCCATGCGCTCCAAGTGCAGTAGCCGTTGCGCCTTGCCGTGTCTTTGAAGTCTCCCGTGCCGAAGAAGTCCGCCGCGATTGCCGCTGCGTCCCTGCGGCTGATGCCGTACATCTCGACTTCCACGCCGATGGTCTGCTTCTTCATGTTCTCGATCTGCCTTGCCGTCGCTGCCTTCATTTTTGAAATCCCCTTTCTTTGCTTGCCCTGTTTTCTGTTTTCATGTACATATATGCCTCTGAAAGACACATATAGCAAGCGAATATTTGTGTATACTTGGGGATTTTTCGGGTGATTTTCAGTATATCTTCCGTAACGAGAAGCAGCCCCGCAGGGCTGTTTCTCTGCTCTCTAGCTTTAGATGTGCGCCATGCACCAAGCCATCGCGTGACCGCCGTCCTCGAAAAGCTCCGTGGCGGCTTCGACAAGGTTCAGGCGGCATTCGATGTCCGCGAAGCCTGTCTCTTCCGGCATTTCGACCATCTCGTAGACCGCTGCGTGGAAGCCCCGGCACTCTCTGCCGACCGCCAGGATTTGCTCGCCGTAGCGCAGGATCGCGCCGCTCGTCCCGTACCGCATTTCTTCGAGCTTCTCCATCGTGCTTTCCTTCGGCCATCTTGCTTCTGCGTTTTTCATTTTCGTTTCCTCGCTTTCTTTGTTGCATTGGTTCTTCGTTCATGTGTATATATGCCTCTAAACGCAGAATATAGCAAGCGAATGTGCGTGTATACTTGAGGCGTTTTATGGTTCATTTTTTCGTGATCAAAGGCGGCTCAAAAATTCGTGATCGCCTGGCTCACTTTTTCATTGACATTCACAACTTGCCACTCTGCACGATGCGGAAAGAGTCGATGCCCGGAAGCAAATTCAGCGAGGAGCCTGTTTGCCAATGCACGAGAATCTGCCCCGCGTCGTCTACGCCCTGCACTTCGCCAAGTGTGTGGGGAGGCGGGGCTTGCATGTCCTCCATCGAGATAAGTTCCACCATCGTCCCTTTCGGGTACATTCGCCGAAGCGCGGCGATTCTTTCCCTACTCGGAAACTTCATGGCTTGCCGCCTCCTTCCGATGCCCACATTTGAACGCGCTGCTGCCCGTAAGGTTCTGCAGTAAAATCTTGCGGCTCGTCTTGTAATCATCGCCGATCATGCCAAGGCGCAGGAGGAAGCAGCGGAAGGTGTACTTCTCGTTCTCCGTCGGCTTTTCCTTCGCCACAGCGCGTTTCTGCTTCTGCGCCATTTCGCAGAGCTTGCTGATGAAATCCGTGTAGGCACGCACCGTATCTTCGGCGATCTTCCCATGAAACCATGCGAATTTGATCGTCTCTTCGGTCAGTGTGTACGCCGCTTTCTCGATGTTGAACGCCTTTTGAATCAGCTTCCCTTTGCTGGCAAGGAGCGCGTCTAGATTCTTCCGTCCCGTTTCGGTGAGGAATGTGCGCGGTATGCTGACGATGAGCCTGTCCTCGTCGTCGATTATCGCCTCTTCCTCAGCTTCTGCCGTCGTCATCTCGGATTCCTCTTCCTCCGCAACAAAGCCCGCTTCCCGAAGCGCCGTGCGCACGCGCTCGACTTCCGCCGCATCCTCGCCGCAAATGCTTCCGTCTCGCGTAATTTCGAACGCTCCCACCTTGTAGGCAAACGTCGGTGCGCCGCAATAGACGGGCTGCACGCCAAGCGTCTTGCCGACGATTTCGACCATTTTCTTCCTCTGCTCCTTCGTGATGCTGTAATGAATCTTCATGGTGCAATCCTCCCTTGAAATGGTTTCACTACATACATCCCTCAAAAACAGGAATATAGCAAGTTATTTATGCTTCCTGCGCCGCAAAATGTGCGATGCCGGAGAGCACATAGAACACGCACGGCAGAGCGACGCCGTTGCCCCACATCTTGTATTCTGCCGCATCCGAATGGGGATTCTTGAGCCATTTGCGAATCTGGTTGTCGGTCTTGGGCTTCTTCGCTTTCCCCATGGCTTTTCGATGCGTTTCAAAGACCTCGCGCCAGAATGCCATCTCTTCCTCGGTAGGTTCATCCGTGCCAAGCCTCTCGCACCAGCCGTCGGGAAAGCCTTGCAGGCGACCGCACTCTTTCGGAGTCAATCTGCGGACGGCATACACGGGCTGATTGACGACGGCAGGATCTTTGGAATCCCTCGCCATAAGCGTCGGCGACTTCTCGCACTCCACCTGCGTATGGCATCTCGTCGTCATGGCGTAGACGGCATGACGGTCAATGGTATTGAGCGTGAAGCTCACGTCTTTCGCTATGCCGCTTCCCTGCGGGCCGTTCTTCTCCTGCCGACCAAGCATAGAGCCTTGGATGGCGACGACTGCGACACCACCTTGATTGGAGTCGGACGCGTTTCCTCCCGTGTCCAGGCTTCGCACCGTATTCGTCTCGTAGATGTTCTGCCGTGCATTTCGCGTGCCTTCCGAGGTGGCCGCACATCCATCGTGCCGACGACCGCCGTGCCGCCTTGACAGCACGCAGGATTGCCGCCGCTGCGGTCGAGCGTCCGCACGGAATCTGCCGCATAGATTCCCGCTTTTGGATTCGCCGACAGCATGGCATTGGATTGGAACGAAGAGATGCAAAAGAGCTGCGCATCCTTCATGACAAGCGGCTGATTGTTGCCGCCCGTGCCGTAGTGGCGAACGACGGTCGGACAGATTTTGAGCGGTCCTTCGTACCGTGCATCCGCTCCGTGCGATTCAAACAGGGCGGCGGGAACTCTTCCTGCGCGAAGCGTCGGAGACTTTTCCTCCGCATAGCCGATGCTGTAACTCTTCGCCGAATGCTCGGTGGAAAAGCCCGCGCTCAGCCATTCGCCTGCCGCTCCAAGGCGAGGCGCAAGCTCTCCGGCAGTGCCTTGCCACGAAGCGAAGCGCGGCGCAAGATGCCCGAGCACGCTTTCGGCGTCAAATAGTATTTGTCCGGCGCACGCGCCTCCAAGATCTGCGACAAGGTAGATTCTGCGCCTGCGCTGTGGAACTCCCCAGCCCTGTGCGTCCATGACGCGGTACGCAAGGCTCCATCCGTCTCCCAGAAGAAGGTCGGCGTAAGGCCATGCACCCTTTTCAGGCAGAGGCACCTCGGGAGCCTGCGGCTCCTTGATGCGGACGATTTCCGTGAGGACGGACTGGAAGTCGCGCCCCGCTGAGCTTGAGAACGCGCCCGTGACGTTTTCCCAGACGATGAATCTCGGGGATTTGCCATGCGTTGCACACCTCATTTCCTTGATGATGCGGACGGCTTCATAAAAGAGGCAGGATTGCCTGCCTTCCAGCCCCGCCCGCTTTCCTGCGATGCTCAAGTCTGTGCAGGGAGAGCCGAAGGTGATGATGTCAACCGGCTCGATTTTGCCACCGTCGATGGCGTGGATGTCGCCAAGGTGACAGACAGACGGAAGCCGCTTCGTCGTCACACGGACGGGAAACGGCTCGATCTCCGATGCCCACTTGGGTTGAATCCCGGCAAGCACTCCGCCGAGCGGAAAGCCGCCGCTCCCGTCGAAGAGACTGCCGAGCGTCAGTTTCCCCCTGCCTACATCTGCGTCCGCTCTCATGCCTTTTGCTCTGCCGCCGTCATGCGCTCAAGCATGTTGCCCGCAAGCCAGACTGCCCCCTGCACCACGCCCGGCAGGAACACGCAGTCGCGGAAGCGGCACCAGCCCGTTTCCTTCTCGGCGCTTTCCTTCAAGGCGGCAATGTAGGCGACCGCGATTTCCTTCGCTGCGGGAAGCCCCTTCTCCTTGAGCCAGAGCACTGCCGCCTCTTTCGCTTCCTTCCGCACGAAGTCCACGGCATGAACCTTCATCTCGCTTTGCAGCATTTTCCAATCCACCATCTAAAAAACCTCCTGTTCGTAGTCCGTTACGCCGCGAGCGATCGCCCGTGCAAATTCATCCTGTTTGTCGCGCAGAAGCTGTGCATCCTGCTCGTTGTCGATAAAGGCAAGCTCCACCAAGACCGCTGTCGCGCCCGTGTTGCTCAGAACATACAGCCCGTTGACGCCGGGCTTCGCGCCCTTGCTGCCGCGATCTGCCGTGCCGAGCGCATCGACGATCTGATGGCGGATGCAGTCGGCAAGAAGCTCGCCGTTTGCGCTTCGATGGTAGTACCAAACTTCCGTGCCTCGCGCATTCCCGTTGCAGGCATTGCAATGAATCGAGATGAAAAGGTCGGCTTCGCTCTCGTTGGAGACATCGACGACTTCCTCCAAGCTGTCCGATTGGAGATTGCCAACGACCTCCACGCCTGCGGCAGTGAGATAGCCCGCCACCAAATCTGCGACATTCTTTGCAACGTCGCATTCCCTAAGTCCCCAGCCGCACGCTCCGGGATCCGGCTCTCCATTTGGGGCGTGCCCCGGATTCAAAAATACACGCATCACTCTTCCTCCTTCGACTTCGGCACATTCACATACGGAATGCGTTCTCCATCTCGCTCCAAATACACATCTTCCGTCTCTCCATCTTTGCTCCGGATGTATCTTTCCACCGCCACATCGACGAACTTCGACTCAAGCTCCACGCCGTAGCAGACGCGCCCCAGCTGCTCACAGGCGATGAGCGTCGATGCCGAGCCTAAGAAGCCGTCGAGCACGATGCCGTTCGTCTGCGTGCACTGCCTGATGAGATACGCCAGAAGCGGCACGGGCTTCGAGGACGGATGACCACAGCCGTCCTTCTTCGAGTCCTTGATGCGGTCGAAGGAAAAGACGGTCGTCTGCTTCTGATCGCCGTACCACTTATGCTTGCCGTCCTTGCGCCAACCCCAGATAATCGGCTCGTGGATATACTTCCAGTCCGTGCGCGTGAGCACGAGGCGGTCTTTTTTCCACACGAGTCCCGCACCAACTTTAAAGCCCGCATCTTCATAAGCGTCATGAAAGATACGGGCTTTTGCCGTTGCGTAGAAAACGTAGATGGAAGCATCTGCCGCCATCGCGGCGTGAAACGCCGTGAAGGCACTCTTGAGAAATTCGTAGGCGTCTTTGTCATTCAGATCGTCATTCTTGATTTTCCCTGACGTGCTTTCCAGAGCCACAAAATACGGCGGATCCGTGCAGACGAGATTGACTTTCTCGCCGCCAAGCAGCCGCTCATATGTCTCTGGCAGAGTCGAATCTCCGCAGAGGACGCGATGCTTTCCGAGATGCCAAAGGTCGCCCGCTTGAGCGACACACGGTTTCTGCAATTCTGCATCCACGTCGAAGTCGTCCTCCTGCGCCTCGTCGTCTGCCGAGAGCAAGTCGGCGATTTCCGCTTCATCGAAGCCCGTGAGAGATACATCGAAGTCCATGCCCTGCAAGGCTTCCATCTCGACGCGCAGCATTTCCTCGTCCCATCCCGCATCGAGCGCGAAGCGGTTGTCCGCGAGGATGTAGGCTTTCTTCTGCGCTTCGGTCAGATGCTCGGCAAAGACACAAGGTACGCTCTCCATGCCTTCCGCCTTGGCTGCGGCAACACGTCCGTGCCCTGCAAGGATGCCGCAGTTCTTGTCAATGATGACGGGATTGATGAAGCCGAACTCGCGCAGGCTGCCGCGCAGCTTGTTGATCTGCTCGGGCGAATGCGTCCGTGCATTGTTGGCATAAGGCACGAGTTTGTCGATGGCGACGAGCTTCATCTCGCTTGTAGTTTTGTCCAAAATGTACACCTCCTGCAATAACCTATGAACAAACCTGCGAATTGGTTATTCGATTCGCTAAATCTGTGTAAGGACGACATTTTTTCCAAACTTGAAATTCGATCCATAAAGGCGGTTCAGGAACGCAATTCAGCTGTCCGGCAAACTGCCTGAATAGGCATTGTGCGCCAACATTGTACATTTGGGCGCAGGTGACTGCATCATGTGATTTCCCGAGAATTATTTGCTGCCCGTCAAGCATAATATTGGCTTCATACATTCCATTTTTGCGCTTTTTTACGCCAATGTAGCCAAGCGTATTGGATGAGCGGATTCCCTTGTTGATACAATTCTGATGCTGCGTCGCTACACGCAGATTGCTCTTGCGGCAATCCAGCGGATTGCGGTTTATGTGGTCTACCACGAAAATGTCATCCTCAACACCCAAAAGCAGACGATGCAATCGCAATCGTTTTATCAGCTTTCCATGCGCTTTAATATCCGCAATAACATAATCGCTGTCCGCTTTTTTATACCACCAATATCTCGACACGACATCCACATCTTCAGCGTCGATGAGAAATTTATCACCGCTCGGCAATGTTCCAACAGCTGTACTGCCTTTGACGATAAAATTAAATTCCGGCTTGCATCGACTGCATTTGCCGGAATTTGAATAATGTGTTATCTCATATTGCGTGCGTAGGGAAATGCTGCCGCACCGCTTGCATCTGCACCGATATCGAAAATGTCCCTTGTCATCCTGTCCGCTCTTTTCGAGAACCTCATAGTTTCCGTAGGTTTTCCCGACTAAATCCAATGTGCGTAACTGCGCCTTGATTTTGTTAGCACACCAATGACATTTACAGTCCTTGCGCTTAAACGTCTCCGGGGATGTGTCGTATACTCTGCCACATCGACATTCGACGCGAATTCGCCGTCCCCCGGAGGACGATTTATTTCCTTCGCCCAATACAGTCAGCCAGCCGAACTGCTGACCTGGCAAATAGAATTTCTTGATTTTGCCGCTCATCTCATCCTCTCCTTGAACGAAGAAGCCGCTCCATCAAGTCGTCTTGCGGCGAAACGCCTTTGTATTCCGTTGAGCAGTTATCGCGGACGATGGCGAATATCTCGCTCCACAGTCGATTGGTCTGCTTCATGTAGTTTTGGCTCATGGCGACATAAGGCGATTGTATGGGCTGCGAGCTGATTGGATGCTTGCCCAGATAGCCATATTTGCTGACAGCTTCCTCGCAGTGAATCCAACGAGCCGCGCTCACGGCATATCGCTCCAATAGAGCAGGAGATACCAATTCCGCGCATCCACGCCGCTCCAGCCATTTCCACGCTTCTTTGTAAAGTTCACTCGCCGAGAGTGTTGAGCCGTCACGCTGAGCAGCCGACAGGAATTCCTTGGGAGGCGGCATTTCCACGCCCTCCGGCTCCGTGGCGATTTTCTCAAAATCCAACACCTTCAGCTTGCGCTTGCCGGGATTGCCCTCAGTCACTTTTTCTGCTAAGGATTTTCTCGGTCTTCCTCCCGTGCCGGGTCGCGGACCTCTAAGCCCCATACTTTCGCCTCCTTAAAACTTTTCAAAACTTTTTGAGCATAAGTTTTAGCGTTTTGGGCTGTTTTATCGCGCATTTCCAGTGACTGTCAGCCCCCGCTATGCCTAGCTCTCCGCCCAAAATCACGCGACAAAGCCTGTCTCTCTAACTGCCCGAAAAGTTATGCGAATTTTTCTGTCAAGCCCCTCCCCGGTCCAGTAATGGCGCGGTTTTAGGGATTTGACCGCCCCCTGGGGGTCTAGCAGTCGCCACTGCCACGCCGGTGAATCCGCTCATGACAAGATACGCAGAGCGACATCAAATTGCTCTCGTCATGCGTGCCACCGTCCGAGAGGGGCTTGATGTGATGCACAAGCGTCGCGAGGACGTATCTGCCCTGCTCTTTGCATTGCTCGCAGAGCGGATGCCCCGCCAAGTGACGGTCGCGAATCCCACGCCACGCACTGCCATACCTCTTGTGCTGATCGTACCCGCGCGTGAAGCGGTCATAATGTCGCTGCATGACTTTCTCGTGCGTCTCACAGTAGCAACTCTTTCTGTCCGTCAGGTTCGGGCAGCCCGTCATCCGGCAGGGACGTTTCGGCTTTCTCGGCATTGCACTTCTCCATCAAAAAAGCCCTCGCGGAGAAGTGCTTCTCCGAGAAGGCTGATTCCATATCCTATTCTTGCTGAGTCTATCATATCACTGTCAACCCTATGAACGCAACGTGAACCTTTGTGAACTTATGTGAACTCAGATGCACTCTGCTGTCTTTTTTCCAAAATTTTTTCAATGTCATCCAGAGCCTTGACATGAATCTTATGCACCCACCGAATACTGACGCTCATATCTGCTGCAATATCTTCCCACGATTTGAAGCTGTGGTAGCGACGCTCTAGCACCATCTGAGCGTTTTCATCCGCGACCTGCCAGATCGTATTCATGATCTCAAGTTTCAGACTGACCAGACGGTCAATGTCCGCATTGATCTCCTCTTCCGTGTCAGTCAGTCGCGCAATGATGTTTTCCATCCGCTGATTGTTCGGACTCGGACTCCTCGGCATATCGCTGATGACGGCGCTCACATTCATCGCCATGTCACGCAGCTGCGACACATGGGCAACCTTATCATTGATGCGCCGATCAATGTTCCATGCCTGACTGAGATATTCTTTCGCCGTCATGCAAATTCCCCCTCCAACTTTTCAAGCAGCCACTCTCCATCGAGACTGGTCAACTGTCCAAACCATGCGGAACGGAAGAACCACTCCGTCTCAGAGCGCATCGCTGCCGCTGCAACATTCTCTGCGTCTTTGGCAAGAGCCGTTCGTGCCCACCGATAGTCTTTCGCCGCCTGCTCGACGATGGCGTTTGCCAGAATCTCATAACTCATCATGTCACCTCTGCTTTGACGGCTTCAATCAGAGCCGCCTGTGTCTTGTCCTTCTGCTTTAGGGAACGAAGGATTCTCTCATCAATCGTGCCCTCGGCGATGATGTGCTGCACCACCACGGTCTTTGCACTCTGTCCCTGCCGATAGAGCCGCGCCACGGTCTGCTGATAGAGTTCCAAGCTCCATGTGATACCGAACCACACGAGGGTCGAGCCGCCGCTCTGAAGATTGAGTCCATGTCCCGCACTCGCAGGATGAATAAGGGCGACGGGGATTTCTCCGCGATTCCAACGGGCGATTGCCTCGTCCGTATCCAGTCGGACACATGGCACTCGCTTTTCGATGCGCTCTGCATCATGCCTGAACCAATACGCCACCAGAAGAGGCTTGCCGTTCATGCTCTCGATGATGTCTTCCAAGGCATCAAGTTTGCGGTCATGTATATGCAGCGTAGCTCCATCGTCAGTGTAAACCGCACCATTCGCCATCTGCGCGAGTTTCCCGGACAGGACACCTGCGTTTGCCGCCGTCACCTCATCGCCTTTCAGTTGGAGGACAAGCTGCTCGCACATCGCAGCATACATCTTTCGTTCAGTATCGCTCATCTTCACCGTGTACTCACTCTCGATCAGCTCGGGCATTCTCAGATGATCGGCGGCTTCCATGGAGATGGTTATGTCAGCAATCTTCTCGTAGATCCTCTCCTCAGCTCCGGGCAAGGGTACATAGGAGAACACCACCTGTCCGTTGCGCTTATCCGGTTTGAAGTAATCTTGGCGGTACTTCGTAATGAACCGCCCCAAACGCTGTCCCATGTCGAGCACCTTGAACTCTGCGAACAAGTCCATCAAGCCGTTGCCGGACGGCGTTCCCGTAAGTCCGATGACTCTCTTCGCCAAGGGGCGAATCTTCATGAGTGCCTTGAAGCGTTTACTGCTCCAATTCTTGAAGGACGAGAGTTCGTCAATCACGATGGCATCGTAGGAGAAGTCC
>ERZ773009.2424-NODE-2424-length-11864-cov-9.316284_pt1 | contig 11864 bp, 11 predicted proteins | sample MGYA00580663_ERZ773009 | MGnify/ENA primary metagenome ERZ773009 (study PRJEB29015, sample SAMEA2737969) | human oral metagenome | biome: human oral; feature: human-associated habitat; material: dental | place: China | collected 2026 ... | reverse complement strand
CAATAGTATTTGAAAATAAAATTTTTCTGATTATCTCAGGTTTTTCATCAACAAGGAAAGCACAAGATGCCATAGTTTCCATTCTACCATCTGCCACTCTACTATGAGTATTAAAAATTCCACCTGCAACCTTAATTGCTTTTGCAATATGTCCTAACATTATTATTTTTTTAAACTCTAACTTCACAGCAGCTTCTATCATAAAACCAACAAAGTTACTTATAATAATCATCTGTTCAGTATCTAGTCCAATTTTTTCACAATGTCTTTCTCCATAGTTACCAAAGGCAAAGATAACCCAATCTCTATTCTTATCTTCTCTCATAACTTTAAGTTCAGCAAACATAGATTTTTTTAAGGCATCTTCACTCATAGCCTTAACTATTCCAGTTGTACCTAAAACTGATATCCCACCTATAACTCCCATTTTAGGATTATATGTTTTTAATGCCTTGGCTCTTCCCTCTGGAATATAGATTGTTATTATAGCCTTTTCATCAATGCCACTTAGAATTTCATTTACAACAGAAGTTATCATTTTTTGTGGCCCAGGATTAATAGCTGATTTTCCAATAGCTATCTGTAAACCTTTTTTTGTTACAAGTCCAACCCCTCTACCACCAATAATTACACAATTATCATAGTATGCACCTCTGTCAACTTTTGGAAGTTCTTTTACTAATTGTACTTTTGCACAAATACTTATTCCATTTGTAACATCAGGGTCATCACCTGCATACTTTTGTATGGCACAACTTGCAAAATTATTTCTAATTCTTAGTTTTTGAACTGGTATTTTTAAATTTGTATAATTCAATGTTGTTATATCAACTTCAGTGGCTTTTTTACCATAGACAAGAGCTTCCAGAGCAACTTTTACTGCTGCTGTAGCACAAGTTCCTGTTGTATAACCGTTTTTTAGTTCTTTTTCTTCCATTTTAATCTCTCTCTATTATTTTTTCTTCTTCATATTAGGTCTAAATGAAGTTTTTAAGTCAAAACCTTTACTAAGTATTTTATTTTCATTAGAAACTTCAGGACTAATTTCTTTTTCACTTCTTTTATTAGATAAAAATTCAACTAGACTTTGCCAGACAAAATCTTCATCAATATACACACCTAATTTTGATAAATATGGATTATATGTAAATTTATAAATAGGAGTTCCATTAATCCATCCTTTTTTACTATTTAATCTTCCTATATATTCAATTAAAATCATTGGTTCATTTAAGAAGATGTCATTTTCATCTATATTTTTATTAGATAAAAATCTTCTCCTATTATAAGACAATAATTCTAACCAGTCATATTTGAATGTTGTATTTATAATATATTTTTTATCATCATTAAAAGTTATTTCTTTATGATTTACAAAATTTGAATAAATATTCTTTTCCTTATAATACCACCAACCACTACTATAATATTTACTTAAATCCTCTTTATATTTTACATCAAAATGAGTGTATAATTTATTTTCAGTAAAAAATAAATGTATTAATTTTTCTCCAATAAAAAGTATTTTATGAAAATTATTTTCTTTTAGTAAGCTCACATTATCTTTTAAATTTTTATTAAATTCTTTTTCTGATATTCTATTGAATATATCATAACTATATGAATATTCACAATAAGTCTTTCTAGTATATACTAATTTTTCATCTACTCCATATTTTGCTACTTTATAATCATAAAAATCTTTAAATTTACTAATTATTTTCATTTTTCTCCTTTAATTTATAGGAGTTTATACATGAAAACCTTCTCTTTTATATATTTGATAGATAATTCCATGAAGTATAGCAACACCTATTGTACTTCCACCTTTTCTACCATTTATTGTGATATATGGAATACCTAGTTTTTTAAATTCTTCTTTTGATTCTGCTGCTCCAACAAAACCAACAGGAACACCTATAACTAAGGCTGGTTTTTCTATTTCACCATTTTCTATCATTTCTTTTAATTGATATAGTGCTGTAGGTGCATTTCCTAAAATAAATACCTTTGTTTCAGGGTCTTTTCCTGCTTTTCTCATTCCAACTATTGAACGAGTAAGTCCTTCTTTTTTAGCTTCTTCAATTACTTCCTTATCAGAAACTAAGCAATAAGCAGAACAATTATATTTAGCTAGTGCAGGTTTACTAAGACCATTCACTATCATATTTGTATCACAATAAATTTTACATCCTTTTTCTAATGCTTTTAATCCACTTTCTATTGCATTATTTTGAAATTCTATTAAATCAGCATATTCAAAATCTGCTGAGGTATGGACTATTCTTTTAACTATGAGTAACTCACTTTCAGAGAATTTTTTCACTTTATCTCCTAATTCTTCTTCAATAATTTCAAAACTTCTTTTCTCTATATCTCCTGGTACTTTTATATAACTCATTATTATCACCTCTAATTTCCCTATTATTTTTTTATATATTTTCTTGCTTTATATTCTCCAACAGCTTCTAAAATATTCTCTTTAACTAACTTATTTAAAAATCCTCTTGCTGTTGCTTCTGAGATATCTAACAAGTTTTTAGCGTCTTTATTGTTAATAGAATTATTTTGATTCAAATACTTTATAACTAATTTTGTTCTTTCTTCATTTTTATCAGTCATTTTTTCTGTTTCAATTAATTCTATTAAAGTCTCATTAATAATTCTTAACATAAATAAAATAAATTCTGTAGATTCTCCACTTTAAAATACCTCTTCTATAAATTTATAGCTTCCAAAAAAATGTATATGTGGATAACCAGCATACAGATTCTTTTCATTAAATATACATTCCCAAGTCCTACCATCTTTTTTTACTGCTTTAAATTTTCTTGTATCTTCTAATACTGCTTTTAATTTTGAATAGTGAAATTCATGCCCTCTTGCAATTTCAATATCATTTTTATTATTTATTGATATATAACCAAATCTTGAAATATCCAATCTATTAGTCATATTTACTACACAAGGAACTAATCCACACATCTTAAATATTTTTCCATCTGTTTGCTCTATACCATTACTTAAATACATAAAGCCACCACATTCAGCTAAAATATTTTTTCCTTGTTCATAATTTTCCCTAATTGATTCTATCATTTCTTTATTATTTGATAATTCCTCTGCAAAGTTTTCTGGATAACCTCCTCCAAAGTAGATAGCATCACATTCAGGCACTTTACTATCTTTTATTGGAGAAAAGTATCTAACTTTAAATCCCATATATTCTAAAAACTCTATATTATCATTATAGTAAAATGAGAATGCATTATCTTCTGCTATTGCAATAATCTTTCCTAGATATCTATCTTTTAAATATGATAGATATAAGGGAACTTCTATCTCATCTCTATTTTCATTAAAATTTCTAGTTTGTTCTGTTGCAATCTTCTCTATCTCTTTTAAATCTATATTTTCTAGGACATGATTTCTTAAGATATACAATTTCTCTCTTAAATCTTCAACTTCATTAGCTTGTAAAAGTCCTAAATGTCTACTTGAAATATTTAACTTATCATTTTTCTCAACATAACCTAAACATTTTACACCTGTATAATTTTCAATAGCTTCTTTAAATATGGCATAAGTTTTTGCACTTGAAACCTTATTTATAATAACTCCTGCTATATTTACTCTTGGATCAAGCATTTTATATCCTAGAACTTGTGCAGCTATACTTGTACTTTTACCCACACCATCTAAAACTAAAATAACAGGAATACCTAAAAATCTTGCAATATGTGCTGAACTATTATTATTTAAAGAATTATCCATTCCATCATATAGTCCCATAACACCTTCAATTATTGAAATATCCTTATGATGTTTGTAGAAACTATATTTAACTCCTTGTTCTCCCATCATAAATATATCTAAATTATAACTTTTATTTCCTGTTATAAATTCATGAAAACCTGGATCTATATAGTCAGGTCCAACTTTAAATGGTGAAACATTATTAAAAGCTGACATCAATGCCATAGATATTGTTGTTTTTCCAATCCCACTACTTACACCAGCTAACATAAATGCTTTCATTTTACTTCCCCCTTTTTATTTATATTCAACAAATTCAGTCAATGTTTCTAACATTTTTAAATTTGACTTTCTATCCTTAATTGCAAGTCTAACAAAATGATAATCTAAAAATTTAAAATTTGAAGCATCTCTTATTAATATATTTTTTTCTATCATTTTTTCTCTTAGACTTTCTGAAGTAATATTAGATAATTTTATTAAAATAAAATTACATTCTGTTTTATATGTTTTTATATATTGAAATTTTTGTAATTCTTTATAGATAATTTTTTTTTCTTCTAAAATCCATTTTTCAGTTTTTTCAATATATTCCTTATCATCTAACATTGTAAGCCCTGCAAGATTTGCAAAGGTATTAACTGTCCAAGGCTCTTTTTCTTCCCACATCTTCTTTAAAATCTCTTCATCAAAACCTATTCCATACCCCAATCTAAGTCCAGGTATAGCAAAAAACTTTGTAAATGCTCTCATAATAAAAATTTTTTTATTTTTTAATAAAGAAACTGTTTTTTCTTTCCAGTTCTCTATAAATTCAATAAAAGCTTCATCTATAAAAATTTTTGTGTTTTTATTCTCACAATTTTCTATAATTTCTTTTATATCCTCTAATTTAATAAATTGTCCTGTTGGATTATTAGGATTACAGAATAATAATAAATCATAATTATTATTTTCTATTTCTTTTTTTAAATTTATAATATTAGGATAAAAATTATCACTTTCTTTAAGTTCAAAATATTCTATCTTTGCAGAAACAGATTTTAAAGCTCTCTCATATTCAGCAAAACAAGGAGCTAATATTAATACTTTTTTAGGTTTTAAAGCTCTTATATAAAGAAAAAGTATTTCTGTTGCACCATTCCCAACAATAATATTATCCATATCCAATGAATTAAATTCAGCTATTTTTTTTCTTAATTCAATATAATAAGGGTCAGGATAATTTACTAACTTATCAAAATTTTCTTTTGCTATATCTATAAATTTCTGTGGTACTCCCAAGGGATTTATATTAGAACTGTAATCTAGAATATTATTTTTGCCTTTCCTTTGAAACTTATAAATATTTCCTCCATGTAAATCTTTCATAAATACTCCAAATTTATTAAAATTTTAGTAAGCCATTTTCATCAAATTGAAAATTTGGTCCCCATACTACTTCCCAAAAATAATTATCTAAATCAGAAAAATACGCATGATAGCCTCCCCAAAAAACATTTTGAGGTTCTTTAATAATTTTTCCTCCTGCATTTTTAACTAATTCAATAACTTTATCAACATCTTCTTTTTTCTCAACATTATATGCTAAGGTAAATCCACTAAAACCACTTCCAATTTTAAGACTGCTTTCATCAATATCTTTTACCAATAAATCCAGTGGATATAATTCAAACTTTGTTCCTGGTGTATCAAAGAAACAAACTGGTGGATTGTTCTCTTTGCAATTTGTCTTATATCCTAAACCATCTCTATAAAATTTTATTGACTTCTCCATATTTTTTACACCTAAACAAATACAAGTAATTTTATTCATTTTATCACCCCAATAATGCTATAATAATACTAGTTAGTATAAATGATATAGTTGCTATAAGAGATACAGCATACAAGATATTAACTGCTTTTTTTATATCTTCATAATCAAATTCTTTTAATTTATCTCCTATTTTTGGTTTTTCATAATCTTCACCAAAATAACTGATTTTCCCACCAAATTGTATTCCTAGTGCTCCCGCATAAGCAGATTCACTTTGCCCAGAGTTTGGACTTGAATGTTTATTTCTATCCCTAAAAAATATTTTTAAAGAATTTTTAAAATTATACCCCAATATTAAACTTGATAAAGGTACAAATATTAAACCTGTAAGTCTTGCAGGGATAAAGTTTGCTATATCATCAACTCTTGCAGAAACTTTTCCAAAATCTATATATTTTTCATTCTTATAACCAACCATAGAATCCAAAGTATTTATTGCCTTATATGTCATTGCAAAAGGTAAAGCAAGAGATACTACATTTCCAAATATTTCCATATAAAAGAAACTTCCAATAAAAGCAAAGAATGCTGGAGAGATAAAACCATCTACTGTATTTTCAGCTATTGTTTCAACCACACTCATAATAATTTTTTCAAGTGATAGAGTATTTGTATCTCTACTCACAAGATATGAAAGTTCTTTTTTAGCCTTTTCAATATCACCTGATTTCAATATATTGTAAACTTTTTTCCCTTCATCTGCTAAACTTTTAGTTGCAAATGTTGTATAGAGAAAAAATATTTCTATTACATATCCTGCTCTTGCTAGAAGTAAAGAAACTATAAAAGTTGTACTTAAAGTTAAAATATTTAAAATAGCTCCTGAAAATATTTTATTTCTAGCTTTATATAAAAATTTTTCTAAAAAGCTTATTAACTTCCCTATTATAATAACAGGGTGATATAACCATCTTGGATCACCTAATATTAAATCTATAATATACGCTAATCCAAACTTTACTACAAAATAATTAAACATTTTTATTCTCCATAGAAACTATTTTAATAATTCAAAAATTTCTTCTTTACTTAATGGCTCAACCATAATATATGAAGCATCTATAAATTTATATTTGTTTATTGGTAATTTTTTTATAAAATCATCATAGTCTATTTGTCCTGCAACTTGATAACTGTTTGGATCATTTTCATCCCCATCAATAGTTACTAAACCAATATTCCAACAAGAAACCTCATCATTTTTCACTATATCTGAATTTTCAAATTCAACACTAGGTTTATAAGGAAGAATTGTTCTAAGATTTTCTGTAAGAGTATAAGCTCCCATAATTCTATAATCTTCATTGTTTTTATAAAATTGTTGATGTGCTGAATAAGCATCTAAATATTGAATTTCTCTTACTATATTTGAAAAAGTGTCAATAGGACTATCTGAGTTATTAATTTTATCTATCATTTCTTGATTAAAAGAAACAACTCTATCTATACCAAAAATAGTATAGTTATGTGCTTCTCCAGATTTCATATTTGATGTAATTACTTCTATTCCATAAAGTATATCATTTTCATAATCAAATTTATCAATATTATCAACTGTATATGTTTCTCCTCTTTCATTTACAATTTCTGAGTCAAATTTTTTAGCCAATGCTTTTATGTATTCTAAAGCTAAAAGCCAATCTTCTCTTGAAGAAGGAGTATAAATCCTTACAACATAGGTTTTATTTTTATTATCATAAGATAATTCAAAACCTCTTGCACTTACTTTATCTTCACCAATTAAAAGACATTCATAATTAGAAACAGGAGATAACAATAAATCATTAATATCAATATTTCCAGTATTATAACTATTAAGCTCCTTATCCAATATACTCAATGCACTTTCAACATTTAAAACTGCTTCATACCTAAAAAATTTTTTCTTATTTTTCACATAAAAACTTATACTCATTTTAACCTCCAAAAATTTTTTATTTATTTTAAACCTATAATTTTATATATTTCATCTATATCTACATTTTCTCTAACTAATTTTTCTAATTTATCAAATTCTTTTAATTTATATTCTTCATAAGAAATATTATTATTAACTTCTTCTAAACCTTTTCTTCTTCTAATTTCATTTAAAAGACTATCAGTAAAATCCTTATTATCAAAAATTCCATGTAAATAAGTTGCAATAATATTATCTCTATTTACAAAAATAGTTCTATCATCAGTAGTTAAATTTTTCTCATTTCCTTTTGTAATACCTTGATGGATTTCATAGCCTTTAATTTCAAAATTATTTAAAGATTTTAAAATTCCATTGTCAATAGCTAATTTCCCGTTATACTGAATAAGAGTTTTTTCATTTTCCATAATAGTTTCTAAATCTAAAAGTCCTAAAGCATTTAACTCCTCTATATCTCCCTCAATATGATAAGGGTCTTTGACCTTGTTTCCTAAAATTTGGAAACCTCCACAGATACCAAAAATAATAGTTTCTGTTCTAGCTCTTTTTATAATTTCCTCTGCTATTCCACTTTCTTTTAGATATTTTAAATCATCTATTGTATTTTTAGAACCTGGGATTATTATTAAATCTTCATTTCTCATCTGACTTCTTTCACTTACAAATTGTATTTCAACATCATCATAAATTGATAAGGCATCAATATCTGTTACATTTGAAATATGTTTTAATTTTATTACAGAAATTTTTATTTTATTTGAACTTTTACTTAATTTAAAACTTTTATATTTTTCACTTAAACTATCTTCATCTTCAATATCTATATCTGTATAAGGAATAACTCCTAAAGTTTTAACTCCTGTTAAATTTTCTATTATCTCAAATCCTGGTTTTAAAACTTCTTTATTACCTCTAAATTTATTTATAACTATACCTTTAATTCTTTTTCTGTCTTCTTCTTTTAAAAGCATTATCGTTCCATAGATTGAAGCAAAAACTCCTCCTCTATCTATATCTGCAACTAAAATAACAGGTACATCTGCAATTCTTGCCATAGCAAAATTTGAAATATCTTCTTCTTTTATATTTATTTCTGCTGGACTTCCTGCTCCTTCAATCACAACAATATCATTTTCATTTTCTATTTTAGAATAAGTTTCTTTTAAAATAGGAATTAAATTTTTTTTATATTGGTTGTACTCAATACCTGACATATTACCAATAGATTTTCCACAAACTATTATTTGAATTTTATTCATAGTTGATGGTTTTAAAAGAATTGGATTCATATTTACATCAGGTTCCAAGCCACTTGCTTCTGCTTGAACAACTTGTGCTCTTCCCATTTCTTTTCCATCTTTTGTAATATATGAATTAAGTGCCATATTCTGTGATTTAAAAGGAGAAACTTTATATTTATCCTTATAAAAAATCCTACATAGTGCAGTAACAAATAAACTTTTTCCTGCTCCTGACGAAGTTCCAACAATCATTAAATTAGCTTTTTTCATTTTTCACCTCAATGATATAATTATATAAATTCATACTAAAATAGTCAACTTTTTATTTTACTTTTCAAATTAAATTTTTTCTTTTATAATTTTTTCTTTTATTATTCCTACAAATAAGTTCCACAATGGCAAGAAATATAAGTAGAAAGCAAAAAGTCCTGACATAAATCCAACATCTAATGTTTTTAGTGGAACATTCATTGCAATATTCCAAGGAATAAGACCTACCAATAATACAACAGTATTTTCCAAAATTATTGCTCTCTCTTGTTTATCTACAAGTTCTTCAGATAATTCATTAGTTAAAATTATTCCTAAACTTTGATTACAAGCAATAGCTCCTGAAATAATAGAGCTTAAAAAGATAACAAAGTAATTTGATGTTTTTTCAGAAAAATCTTTTAAATATTCTTTTAATGAAACTAAAAGTTTTGTTTCTTTAAAAATTCCAGAATATGATGAAGAAATTCCTACTATCAAAGCTACATTAAGCATTGATAATATTCCTCCTCCTTTCATCATTATATTTAATTTTTCATTAGAATTATAATAACCATATATACAATATTTAATAATTGAAAGTACACTTTCCTTTTGAATAAATATTGAAATAAAAAAACTTATAACTATGCTCACTAACATAGTTTTCTTTACGTTTATTTTTAATGCAGATAAAATAATTATTAAAATAGCAGGAATTATAACTACTATATTTAGATTATAATTTTGTTTAAAAATTTCTGTAACACCCACACTAACAGATGAAACTGTTGATTTAAAACCTAAAAATAAATAAAATAAAGAAGTTACAATAAAAGGTATTACAGAAGTTTTTATCATCAATTTAATATTTACATATAAATCAGTTTTTGTAAGTTCAGTAATAAGCAAAGCAGAGGTCGACATAGGAGAACATCTATCACCAAAATATATTCCACTTAAAACTGCTCCTCCAACATAGTAAGGATTAATTCCCATAGTCTTTCCAATAGAAACACAAATAACTCCCATAGTAGCAGCTGTTCCTAGGGAAGTTCCTATTAAAACTGAAAGTACAGCACAAAATAAAAAAGTGAGAACTATTAAAATTGAGGGAGAAATTAATTTTGAACCCATATAAACAATAAATGCTATTGTTCCAGAGGCTCTCCATAGTGCAGTAATCATTCCTATAAGAATGAAAACTAATAATATATTTTTTACTGTCATTATCCCTTCAAAAGACTTTTTAATCAAGACTTTTAAGTTATATCCTTTTATAAGTCCATAACTTATAAAAATTATATAACCTATAATAAGAGCATATACAACTGAAACTTTTAATAAAAGACAAACTATAAGTGATAATGAAAATAATGAGATTGTAATAACACTTCCCATGGAAAAATCCCCCTATACTATTATTAATTCTATAATAACAAATTAATATTTTTTTGTAAATTAAACTTTTTCTTTTGAAATTAATATTTATTTATGATAATATTGGAAATAAATTAACTTAAAATTCTTGAGGTTACTTTATGAAAATGAGAAATCATTTGAAAAAAATTATTTAAAAAAATCTACACCAAAATTAAAAAAAATTAAGGTACAGTTTTTTAATTTCTATTATTTAAAATCTCTTTACATTTTTTTAGAAGTTTATTAGATATTTCTAATGGGAAAAAATACTCATCTTCCCTCATTTCTCTACCTAGTTCTTCCATATAGTATATATCATCTTCCATATAAGAGCTTATTTCTTCAATAGTCAAATACTCTGTTTCAGATAGTTCAATAGATTTAGCCCTTTCTAAATAATTTATTAAAAGTTCTTCTTTATAATCTAAAAACATAATTCCTTTTTCTGCATCTAAAAAGAGCAAAGAATATATTAAAAAAGAGATTTTACTAAATTCATTTTTCTTAAAAGATATCTTTTTAAGTCTTTTTCTTATATCTGCTTTGTCAGAATAAGTAATAGCTGCAAAGTTATATAGAATATTTTCTTCTGTACTTTCATTTAAAACCCAATCTTCTATTTCATTAGTATTGTTTTCTAAATAAAAAATACAAGCCATTTTTCCCCATGCATAAACTTTTTTAGCTAATTCATAAATTTCTTTATTAATATCTATGTTTTTTAAAATCTTTATAAAAAGAACCCCTAAAAGTGTAAACTCACTACAAAGTGCTAATATTTTTATGATTTCTAAAAGTTCAATATTGTATTCTAAATTTAAAGAGTTTAATATTATTATTGAAATCTTAATTATAAAAATATTTCTTGATTTAGTTAACATTTTTTTGAAAAAATTATATATATTATTTAGTGATGATATAGAAATTTTATTTTTGCCAAAGTATTTGTATAAAGGTTCTCTATAAATTAAAATTGTATCTCTATAATTTTCAAAATAAATTTCTAATTCTTTTTCAATTTCATCATAATTATTATCTTTAATTTTAAAGATAATATCTAGTAAACCTTCTATATCTGCTTCAATCATGTTATCAATATATTCTAAACATTGAACATCTTCTTGTCCATCATCATTGCTTTTCCAAACATCTTCATCAAGGATTCTAAAATCTTTTTTTAATCTTCCATCAGATTGAATATTTTTTTTGATTAACTCATATATTGACATTTCTTTATTGTTACTATCTATTTTTAAAATAATAACCCACCTCCATATCCTATATCTAGTATCACAAGTGTAACATATATTAAAAAGAACATCAAAAAAATTGAATTACATTATTTTTAAATTTTAATGCAATTCAATTTTTTAATTTTATTTAAAATAAATTTTAATATTTAACTGGTACATATAAAGTTCCTATATCTTTACGATAATAATTATCTTTAAATGAAATT
>ERZ773009.2423-NODE-2423-length-11865-cov-2.614818_pt1 | contig 11865 bp, 10 predicted proteins | sample MGYA00580663_ERZ773009 | MGnify/ENA primary metagenome ERZ773009 (study PRJEB29015, sample SAMEA2737969) | human oral metagenome | biome: human oral; feature: human-associated habitat; material: dental | place: China | collected 2026 ... | reverse complement strand
TTCTCTATTTGATTATATGAAAACTCTCCATTTGCTAAACATTCTCTAAATTCTTTCCAGATATCCCTAATGTTCTTTTCGGTGTTTTTTCTATCATTAAAATTTAAAATTGTATCCATAATCTTATGCTCTCTTTATTTATTATATCTTCTTACTATTACTAACCAATTAAAAGTCTCAATAAATAATCTATATCTCATAATACCATTAAATTTTTGTCTTCAACAAATTCAAGAGCTTCTCTTGTAAATCTTGAAGAAATAACAATTATAAGATTAATTACCCTATATTACATTTAAATCCCATATGCACTGCTTATTACACTTACTTCACCCTTATAATTATCAGCACCGTGTTTACATTTGTGACATATTCCATCAACTCCCTTTGTTCGTTGGGAATCCTTGCATGAGACGTACATCTACTTCACTACTTCGTAACTCGTACAAGTAGTGTTATAATGGATTTCGCAGTTGATTGCATGAATGTCAAATAATCAATTTTAGTGATAGTTCGTTTGTGGGAAAATATCCACGGTATTATATTGCTCCGTGGAAATATGCCAGTTACCATTAATCATAAATTCCTTTCCCAAGGCAACATTTTTTAAATTTCTTTCCGCTTCCACATGGACATAGTTTATTCCTTCCCACCTTTTTCTTTTTGCTTGAATCTGTGCTTTTTATCCCTGGATACTCGTATGGAATGCCGTGTTTTTCAAAATAAATTTTATCAATAAGACTCGAACCATTAGGAGGAAAATAGATTATACTACTCTTTATTTGTTCTTTTACCTGATCATCCAAAAAATACATTTCTATAACATCTAATTCATCTGAAGATAAAACATTGGCATGATTATCAATTCTCCAAACAAGATAGTCTATAAAATCCTGTTTTGATTTATGCAAGTATTTCAAAATTTCTATTATATTTTCAAAATCATGCCAATTACATACCCACGGATAGGGCTGTTTTGCATCTTTTTCTAATATTAAAGATGTATTTACTGCTAAACCTCCAAATTGATTCAAAGTAAGTACTATTGGTAATATAGTCTTTTGCTGAATATTTTGTATACTAAATTTGCTATTCTTATTCTCATATAAAACTATATCATTCTGTTTTTCAATAAGTCTTTTTAGAGTAATTGACTGTGCATAAGCGCCTCCAATTCCACGGTCTGAATTAAAGTGATCTGTAATGCGTTTGTATGCTTTTTGAGGATTAAAAAATGGCTCTCTAACTTTAGATGCTTTTGCTTCTGCTATTAAAATATAGTCATCAAACTCAATTAAAATGTCATGTTCTTTAGTACCTCTCTCTTCACAAACACTTGTATAATATTTTGCCTCGTTTCCAAAAATACTTTTAAAATACTCAAGAAATTGTTTTTCAACAATTTCAGCTTTGACTTTTTTATATTTATCAGCAAATTTATTTTTCGGATTTTCTAAAACTTCTGTTATATGATTATAAATTGCATTTAATAGGAACTGTGGATGAACAATAAATAATGTTTCGTTTCCATCAATCCAGCAAAGTGGATGTTCTGCAAACGGATTTTTTTCATTGTAATATGAGAAATCTCTTTCTTTTCTATATAAACCAAAAATTTCTAACATTTTTGTACCTTTTTCTTTTCCAAAGGTATCATATACTTTTAATGCCTTTATTGAATACAAACTATCCATTGCATTTTGCAAATCTATACCCGCCGAGCCTTGAGCAAATGCCATTAGGCGTTCATATTCTTTTTCTACATCGACTGCATAAGGATTAAGAGAATTTAAAAATTCTTTTATCTTATTCATTGCATATATTGATGAACTCATTGCATTTTCAAATTCATCGCAGACTAATTGATAAAGCGAAATATAATCCTCTGTTGTCAATCCAATCAAATCATCTAATTCTGAATCAAAAGTTCCGTAAAGTGTTTTTATCAAATCAATCGTCTGCTCTGCATATCTTAATATTCCTGTATCAAAGTACGATGTAAATGCATCCATGGATACCAAATTTCTTTTTATATCCTCTGGCTTGAATGTTGAATCAATATTTAGAAAGGTTTTTATATATTCCAGAGTAATATTCTGAATATCATTTTCTAACTCATTATATATTCCACTTTCCTCATCTCTCATAACATGTCCGTTACTTTTGTCATCTGTACTCATAAGCAAGCCCGCCAAATAAGTGTATTGTTTCTGTGGAGAAATTAAATCTGTTTTATTGAATATATCAGATTGCTCAGCGATATCTGATGCTCCATTTGAAAATGTTATAAAATGAATTCCAATCATGCCTAACAAATCCCGTGTGCCAATATGTTGAATTTTTTCTTTTAATGCCTTTATTTTTTTATCCATACACTTGCTCCTTACCAATAGATATTCTTCTGTTTTTTCCCTGCTTTACAACACAAATGCTACTCATACTCGAATGTAAGACTTATACATTTCCTCGCTATTAACAATTCAGGGCTGAAACAACGACAAATTGTAGCAGTTTGAGTTATATTATCATTGTACTTTTTCTTTTGATTCTCATATGTACTCGAAATAAAAGGTTGATTGTATAATCAAGTTGAACAATTAAATAAAAAATCCATAGCGATACTTCTGTGGTAGAATGTAGGTGTCAAATCAACAATCAACCAAAGGAGTTATCACTATGGATCATGTATATTCTACCACAACTAAACACGAAAAAGGGAAACATCTTTCTTATGATGAACGAGTTTTGATTCAGATTCGCTTGAAAGATGGATGGTCAGCTAACAAAATCGCCAAAGAAATCGGCTGTGCTCCAAACACTGTCCGCAATGAGATACGCAGAGGTACTGTCTCCTTGTATGCACCAAAACACTGTATCGTTACGTTGACCTTGGTCTAATGGGTACACGTAACCATAATCTTCCAGAGAAACTAAAAAGAAATACCAAAGCTCATCGCATTCGCAAAAACAAGAAAAAGCTTGGTCGCAGTATTGAAGAACGTCCAAAAGAAGTTGAAAACCGTCAAGAGTTTGGGCACTTGGAAGCAGATTTAGTGGTTGGACAAAAATCTGGAAATGACCAAGTGCTTCTCACCCTTGTTGAACGTAAAAGCCGCGAATACTGGATGTTTCCAATCAAGAATCGTCATGCAGACTCTGTGATGGAAGCCTTTCATGTTCTTCAAAAAACATATAGCGAGCATTTCAGTCAAGTGTTCAAGAAAATCACGACAGACAATGGTTCTGAGTTTTCAAGGTTATCTGAACTTGAAGAATTGTCCGAGACGCTTTTTTTCTATACACATCCATATACGTCATGCGAAAAAGGAACTAATGAACGTCATAACGGTATTATACGAAGATTTATACCGAAAGGTAAACGTATCAGTGACTTTGATGTAGACTATATTGCTGACATAGAAATATGGTGTAACAGCTTGCCACGTAAAATACTAAATTATCGTACACCGGATGAAGTCTTCGAAGATGAGCTTGACCTTATATATCGACAGACAGCTTCGTGATATGGATTTTTAGTTATCAATGTTCAACTTATTATTGCAATTTACGAAAAAACATCAGTTTTTCTTGACATGCAAAAAAATAAATAATATTATGAAAACAGAGCAGGCTTTATGAAAGCCAACTCTGAAGTCACTTATTATATAAATTTAAGTTGTCTAAATTGACAAAATTGCCATAGAAGGCAAATTTACAGAAAAAATTCTACACTCTCGCACAGTTTTTTACACACCCTTATATATTCATTCTAAACTATTTACTATACTCTCGCTTTTTAATATTATTAGCATTATAAGAAAAATATTAACGATATTCTGGAGTCCATTTAAAGTCACGTACGGCTTTTGTCATATCTTTTTCTTTAGCTTGTGCAAGCCCTTGCTCCTTTGCTTTCTTAGCTACTGCTTCAGCAACCTTTAAAGATACTTCTGCTACATACTTAAATGGTGGTAATACAGGTGCTCCTGGTTTAGTCATATCTATAATACCACTCAAAGAATGAGCAGCTTCACCTATCATTTCATCAGTTAAAAGGCTAGCTTCTGAAGCCAACATTCCAAGTCCTAGTCCTGGGTATATTAGAGCATTATTAGCCTGACCAATTACATAGTCAACTCCCTTATAAGTAACTGTATCTGCAGGTATACCTGTAGCAACAAGAGCCTTTCCATCTGACCATGTAATCAAATCCTCAGCCCTTGCTTCTGCTAATTTAGTTGGGTTTGAAAGAGGGAAAATCATTGGTCGGTCTGTATTTTGACACATTGCTTTCACGATCTCTTTAGTGAAGGTATTTGGTTGGGTAGATGTTCCTACCAAAATTGTAGGTTTAACGGTCTTTATAACCTCTAAAAGGCTAGTAAGCTTGTCTGTATTGGCAAAGTCAGCACGATTTTTTGCAAAAGGTCTCTGTTCTGGTGTTAAATCATCCATATCATCAAATAAAAGACCCTGTTTGTCTACCATAAAGAAACGTTTATAGGCTTCTTCCTCTGAAAGACCAAGAGTGACCATTTCACGATGGACCCTAGAGGCAATACCTGCACCAGCAGTTCCACCTCCAAAGCAAAGGTAGGTTTGGTCTGTCAGCTTTTCTCCGGTAACTGCAAGAGATCCAAAGATTCCACCTAGTGTGACTATACCAGTACCTTGTATATCATCATTGAAGGTAGGAATTTGTTTTCGGTAATTTTCAAGTATATTTGCAGCATTAGATCGGCCAAAGTCTTCCCAATGAAGGTAAAGTTTAGGGAAGAGTCTTTCTGCAGTGTTAACAAAATTATCGATAAAATTATAGTAACGATCTCCACGTATGCGTTCATGATGATTACCTAAATAATTTGGGTTATTGCGTAGTTCTTCACGGTTTGTTCCAGCATCAATAACCAATGGTAAAACCATTGAAGGGTCGATACCGGCAGCACCAGTATATACCATTAATTTTCCGACTGATATATCTACACCATTTGTTCCCCAATCGCCAATTCCTAAAATTTCTTCTGCATCTGTTACTACAATAAGTCGTATTTCTCGACCCCCAGCAGCATTTACTAAGCTTGCTTCAATATCTTCAGGATGGTTTATATCTAAATAGCCTGCATATTGAGGGTCAACAAAAAAATTACTATACCCTTCTATAGTTTCTGCAATTGTTGGATCATATACTATAGGATTAAACTCTTCTAAATGTTGAGAAAACAAGTAGTAGAAAAGCCTGCGATTGGTATTAAATATTTCCATAAGGAAAAGTCTTTTTTCTAAATCGCTTGACTTTGTCTGCAACTGGGCATAAGTTTGAGCTGCTTGTTCTTTTATAGTTTGGACATAAGGTGGCAAAAGACCTATTAGTCCAAGCTCTTTTCTTTCTTCCATAGTAAAGGCAGTACCCTTATTAAGGAATGGATCGTTTAAAATTTTATGTGCACTCATATAGTCCACCTCCTTCAATAGAATTATACTACTTTTTTTTTGTTAAATAAAGAGTTTTAGGGTCTACATGGATGAAAGGGAGGGAGTCATCTACAATAGATTTTGATCCAGATAATGGAAATATCGACGTAGAAGAAAGTGTATATTATACAAGGTTAGGTAATATAAGGTATGTAGATAAGTCTACAGGAAATACTGTTGGTAATAGAGTGACATATAATAATGACCCTACAGATGCAACTAAGGCAGCGCCAACGTTTTTACCAGATTTGCCTGAAGGATACAAATATGTCTTAAGTGGACCAAACTCTGAACTTCCACTTGCAAGTACTGAAAAAATAACACGAGCTCGTGGCACTAACAAGGAAGATGTTGAAAAGAGTAATAGTCCTGTTATTATAACTCGTTCAAACGATAAGTTCACTTTTACACCACTAAATGATGAGGTTTCTCCATTTTTAGCAGGTGTGCCATATAGCTACAGTCAGGGCAACAATGTTATTTTCTATATTGAGCAGCCGCAACCACAGCCGCAGTCACAATCGCAGCCACAGCCTGAACCAAAGCCAGAGCCAAAGCCTCAGCCAAAACCTAGATATGAGAAAGAGAAACCAAGGCTAGTTAAGACAGGCATGACAGGAACTTCAACACTTATTCCAGGTTTGAGTCTAACAATTGCGGAAGCCCTACTAAGAAGAAAGAATAAGTAATTTTTGGAATATAAGACTAGAATATGAAATAACACCTCTATAGGTCAAACTATAAGACTTGTATGAGGTGTTTTTTTAATACAAATAATTAATTAAAGTTCAACAATTAAACAATAAAGATAAAGATTTTCATTGACTTTTATATTTGTAAGACTTATAATATCTGTGAATAAATATATAAATATTCATTGATTAGTAGGAGGTTAATGATGGCTAGAGCATTCACTGAAGAAGAAAAGTTAGAAATAAAAGAAAAAATCATGGAAACGGCCCTAGACCTATTTCATGACAAGGGGACCAAGTCTTTAAGTATAGGAGAGCTTACAAGGAGAGTAGGGATAGCCCAGGGTAGCTTCTATAACTTTTGGAAGGACAAGGAGTCGCTAATTATTGACTTAATGGCATATAGGTCAAGACAAAAACTGACTGGAATAGAAGCTATATTTTCACAGTCACTAGAGGATCCTATAGGCTTTTTATCTCAGGTAATATATAAGTACTCGTTAGACCTAATGATAAAAATAAAGACTCAACCCATCTACAAGGACGCCTTTGATATATTAAAAAAAGACAAGCTTAGTGAGGTGGATAGGATAGAAAAACTGTATGGAGATTTTTTAAAAAAGCTTGTAGACTACTGAAATGAAAATTCTGCTGTGAAAAATGCAGACCAAAGAGGCCTATCTAATGCTTTTGTGGGCAGTTTTTTGCTCTGTTCAGAATACAAGCATTTTGATGAAGATTATTTTGAAGGAATACTTGAAACATATATTGTATCTATAGTAAAAAGGTATATTGACCTATAATAGAATTGAGAAAGGGGCAAAAATGCTAGTAGATTTTATTGATCTAAAAAAGGAAGATATTTTGATAGCAGGTGGAAAAGGGGCAAACTTAGGTGAGATGACGGCTGCAAATATAAATGTCCCAAGAGGTTTTGTATTGACGGCTGATTCCTACAGGGACTACCTAAGAGACAACAAAATTGAACCTATTATCAAAAAGAGTATCGAAGATGCAGCAAATGATGAAAATAAGCTATTGGAGGCTACAGCATCTTTTCGCCAGCTTATAAAAAATGGAGAATTTTCAGAAGAGGTTCGAAAGGAAATAGAAAATAAGTATTCCATGCTTGGTGAAAATGTAAGGGTAGCTGTGCGTTCTTCTGCCACAGCGGAGGACCTTCCTGATGCCAGTTTTGCAGGCCAACAGGAAACGTACTTAAATGTAAGAGGAATAGACGACCTCCTAGTCCAGATCCGTAACTGCTATGCATCATTGTGGGGCAAAAGGGCTGTATCTTATAGGCTTCACCAGGGATATGACCAATTGGCTGTTTCCATTGCGGTAGTAATTCAGGAAATGGTAGAAAGTCAAAAGGCAGGTGTTCTCTTTACAGTAAATCCGGTCAGTAAAAAAGATACCGAGATGCAGATAAATGCCAGTTATGGTCTAGGAGAGAGTGTAGTAAGCGGCAGAGTGACTCCTGATACCTATATAGTAGACAAGAGTGGCGAGATTCTGGATATAAGCATAGGCAGTAAGGCGAGACAAATTGTATATGGTGAAAAGGATACCATAGAAGTTCAGGTTGAGGAAGATAAGAGGAATGTAAGAGCCCTAAGTGATGATGAAATAGTTGATCTTGTAAAGACTGGCTTGAGCATCCAAGACCACTATGGTAGACCTATGGATATAGAGTGGGCTATTAGGGATAATGAAATATATATTTTACAGGCTAGGGCTATAACTACCCTTAAAAATAATGAAATTGATGAGGATAAAGTTAAGGCCTACCTAAAGGATATGAAGCTAAGTAAGGGAATACGTGAAAATCTGGGCTTCCTTTTAGAGAAAATGCCTTTTGCCTATAGGCCCCTAGACTATGATTTCATGATTGCTATAAATGATCAAAAGAGCAAGATCTTTGCTGAGGGCGGCCTAGTAATAAATGCAAATCCACAAATGGATCAAGATGGTATTCAGACCCTACCAGATGGTTCTAAGTCTATAAATAAAAATATTTTTAAAGTTTTAAAAATTATAAAGAAGATAAAAGACTTTGATTATTGTTCAAGTAAGTGTGAGGAATTTATGACTCAATATAGGGATGAACTTGATGGGATTAAGAATATTGACTTTAACAAGATGAACTTGGAAGAGAGTAAGAATTTTTTGAAATATAGCTATTTACTTACTAAAAAGCTAGCCTATGACAGGTTTAAGTATGCCATGTTTCCTACTATGATAGTCTTTGATAAATATAGCAAGATAATAAAGAAGGTTAATCCTAGCTATACAGCCTTTGATTTCTACTGGGGACTAGACAATAAGACAGCCTTAGTTAATAATGAAATTTCACTGATAGGACAAAAAGTACTAGATGATTCCAAGTTAAAGGAGTCAATTTTATCGGGTGCAAGTTTTGAGGATCTTTGTGCTAGATTTGGAAATTTTAAAGAAATGACGGATGAATTTCTGAAAAAGAACGGTTTTAAATCCGACTATAATTGTTATTGTTTAGAGGCAAAGACCTTTATTGAAGAACCTGACAGGATAGTCAATATTATCAAACCTATGTTAAATTTGGATAGTAAAGATGACCTAAATAGTGGCGAAAAAGACTTTGATGACTTGATGGAAAAGTTAAAGGATATTTATGGAAATAAGTACAAGCGTCTTGAAAAGGACATTAAACACTTTAGGTACTTCCATATAGTTCGTGAAGAAAGTCAATACTTATGGGAAAGTTTATTCTATTACGTAAGAAAGTGTGTTTCCAGGATAAATATGATATTACTTGGTAGTGAAGACTATAAGACAGGAGTTGCCAACCTATTTTTAAAGGACCTGGTCAAGGCCATGGATAGGGGTTATTTAAGTGAGGAAGACAAGGTAAATATTAGGCGAAGACAAGAAAAATTCCCTCTAGCAACAAGGGTATGGGAGGCATCTAAATTACTGGTTTTTGATGCTAAAGGGGACCTTTTAAAAGGAGTAAGTGGAAGCACCGGTAGTGTTGTTGGTAGGGTTTGTATTATCCGTAATACAGACGAATTCTACAAGATGCAAAAGGGTGATATCCTGGTTTGCCACCTAACTGACCCTGAGTGGACACCACTATTTAAGTTGGCAAGTGGTGTAGTGGCAGATACGGGAGCAGCCCTAAGTCATGCTGCCATAGTTGCAAGGGAATTTAATATTCCGGCAGTTCTCGGAGTAGGATTTGCAACTAGTAGGTTTAAGGACGGAGATATGATACAGGTCGATGGAGATAAGGGTATAGTAAGAGGTTTGTAATATGGTTTCAGGTTATGACAAAAAAGAAGAGAGGAGAAGGGCAATTTTAAATGATCCGATTCTTCCCCTCCTGGTAAAAACTTCCATACCTACTATCATAGGTATGTTGGTAATGGTAATTTACAATTTGACAGATACATTCTTTGTTGGAATTTTGAATAGGTATAGTATTCAGTTTTATGAGCTTTATCCAGGCTATAGGATTTTGGTTTGGTTATGGTAGTGGTAATATCATGTCAAAAAGAATTGGGCAAGGAAATGAATATGAGGCAGAGAAAATATCGTCTATTGGTATCTTATTTGCCCTTGGTTTTGGCATACTTATAGCCTTTATATCTTGGATATTTATTTCACCCCTAGCAAGATTTATAGGTGGTAGTGCCTCTGAAAGCCTTATGAGATTTACAGTTGATTACATGAGGGTAATAGTTCTAAGCATCCCCTTTGCCCTATATTCTATGACCCTGTATAATCAGTTAAGGCTTTGTGGCAATGTCAAAGATGGTATGAGGGGCCTGCTTTCCGGTATGTTAGTCAATATGGCCCTGGACCCTATACTTATGTTTGGATTAGGATTAGGGTTTATAGGGGCTGGATATGCAACTTTGATAGGTCAAATTGTAGGAACTATATTGCTCACAAGACTATCCAGGAAAAATGGGAATATAGGTGTAGATTTAAAAAAGGTCAGGATAAATAAGGAGAGGGTATATCATATTTTGGCTGGTGGAATGCCTAACTTTCTGCGCCAATCTATTACAAGTATAGCCCTGATTCTCCTAAATATTTCAGCCGCAAGATACGGTGATGGCCTATTGGCAGCCCTGACAATCAGTTCAAGGATACTAGCTTTGGCCTATTTGATAATGATAGGTTGGGGGCAGGGATTTCAACCGATTTGCGCCATGAATTATGGGGCTAGCCAATATGATAGGGTGAAAAAAGCCTTTAAACTGGCAGTGCTGGGGGCAACAGCCTTTTTAATTTTATCAGCCTTTGGCCTACATATTTTTGCAAAAGAGCTAATTATGACTATGACGAAAGATAGCCAAGTTATAGCATACACTAGGAAGTTACTAAACCTCCAGTGCTTAACACTACCACTTTTAGGATATTTTGCCCTGTCTAGTATGCTAATGCAAAATATAGGTCAATATTTTTGGTCATCAATTATTTCAATTTCACGCCAGGGTATTTTTTATATTCCACTTTTATATATCCTGACAGGGGCATTTGGTCAGGTCGGGATTTACTTGTTACAACCGATGGCAGACCTAATGTCCTTTATCTTAGCCCTTTTCGTAGTTTGGAAAATAGGACTAGGGACTAGAAGGAATTGTAAGTAATGTGATAAAATTAAATATAGCCAGTATCATAGCTGGTGAATATTTGAAGGGAATCAGACTTGGATATGAAAGGTAGAATTAAATTCCATAGTATTTATTATAGATATCCACTATTTATAATCTTACTGGTTATAGCAGGAGCGAAATTTATATCTAATGGTAAGGATATAAGTATGACTTATTTTGGCGATGTATTAACTATTGGACAGGACCAGCTAACCTATATTACTATTGGCTTTACCCTAGCCATAGTGGTAATTTTTTCTATTGTAGGCTATAAAATTAATATAAGCCAGGAGGGGATATATCTAAGGAAAATAGACCTTATGGTAGACTGGAGTGAAGTAGAAGGGCTTAGCCATGTCTGGATTAATGAGTTTAGGTCTAGGACAGGTAATGCCAACTTTTACAACAGAAAAACCCTGGTTATATATAGGAAAGACTACAAACCAATTTGTGTATATAATATTTCTCTATTGTCTCTTTTTGTGGCAAAATTATATAGTCCTAAGATTAAAACTAATATTGTGTTTGCCAGCCTAGCTACTATGATTAATGTGGGTCTTAATGGCTGGGTATTTTATCAATTGTTTTTTGCCGGCCTAGAGAGTATGAGTATTGGAATATTCTTTTCTTGGATGGGATTGTTTTTCCTAAAGATATTGATACTACCGGTCATAATGACAAGTCTAGAGAACAGGACCCACGGAGACAATCTATTCCATGATACGGCCTATGAGAAAAATCGTTCAAAGGTAGTTCACCTATAGGTGGTTGAAAATGTACAAGAATATTGCTATTGCTGGTAAGGCTTGTTTATATCCAATAGCTGATATAAATGTATAGAACATAAAGTACAAAGCGTAATATAGAAGTGAAAAATAAAATTTTAGTGAGGAACTTTATGGAAAATTTAGACTTATATCCTTGGGCAATTAGCCTAGATAAGGAAAAAACTATTGAATACTATATAAATAATGATCTTTCAGAAGATAAGAGCCTAAACCTAGCTTTAAAGAAGCAATTAGATTCTGAGACTCTTAACTTTATAGAACGCT
>ERZ773009.2421-NODE-2421-length-11866-cov-3.042418_pt1 | contig 11866 bp, 9 predicted proteins | sample MGYA00580663_ERZ773009 | MGnify/ENA primary metagenome ERZ773009 (study PRJEB29015, sample SAMEA2737969) | human oral metagenome | biome: human oral; feature: human-associated habitat; material: dental | place: China | collected 2026 ... | reverse complement strand
TATCACTATACCTTTGCGGTTGCGTTGGGCAAGCCAAAAGATATTAGCATCTTGACTTTCAAAGCCGCGTGTCGCATCAAGCATCAGTATACACACATCAGAGTGCTCAATAGCGCGAATAGAGCGCATCACTGAGTAAAACTCAAGGTCTTCTTTAACCTTCGATTTACGGCGAATACCAGCCGTATCTACCAAGTTAAACTCAAAACCAAAGCGGTTGTATCTCGTGTCAATAGCATCACGAGTAGTCCCTGCTATATCGGTCACTATATAGCGGTCTTCGCCTATAAGAGCATTAATAAACGACGATTTTCCTGCGTTAGGTCTCCCCACTACAGCAAAGCGTGGCAGATTTTCTTCCTCTTTCTGTTCTTTTTCAGGTAGGCTTTTCACTAGCTCGTCTAACAAGTCACCCGTACCACTACCATTAATGCTCGATATAGAAAACAAATGCTCAAAGCCTAAAGCGTAAAACTCGTGGGCATCATCGCGGCGGTTATTGCTATCCACCTTATTAACTACCACAAAAACAGGCTTTTTACTTTTGCGCAATAGGGCAGCTACCGATTCGTCCATACCGGTCAAACCGTCTTCTACATTCACCATAAAGATGATAGCATCAGCTTCGTCAATAGCCAGATTTACCTGTTTATCAATTTCTTTCTGAAAGGTATCATCGCCACCGGCCAAATACCCCCCTGTATCGATAACCGAAAACTCCACACCATTCCAATCCGTTTTGCCATAATGGCGGTCACGGGTTACGCCGCTTACGGCATCAACTATCGCCTCACGGCGTTTTATCAAACGATTAAAAAAGGTCGACTTACCTACATTAGGGCGCCCCACTATTGCTACAATAGCACTCATATTAGTTAAATTATTTTTGCAAAGATAGTAAATAATTATCAAATAACAAATGACCTCAACAGAAAATATTTCTTTTACACCTTCCCTTTACTTTAGATATACTTACACTATACGAACACTATACGAACACTATACGAACACCGAAGGATAAACGTCTATTAAACCACCCTAACCCATAAAAATATCCTACTCCCAGCCTTCTCAGCCTCTCTATACCTCCCAGCCTTCCCAGCTTGTCATTCAAAAAATCCCTAAAAATAACTCTCAATTCAAAAAAAAGTCGTACTTTTGAGCCCTCAAAATACATCTAATCAGAAAAGACTTTGCAACAGTATAAACGCACCATAACATTCATTATTAGCTTATTAGTAATCACTTCTTGCTTTTGGTACGCTGAAACTTTTGCCTTTAGAAAGGGCGGTTTTCAGTATGAATATCCTTTTTCTATAGCCGACACTCTCAAAAAAGATAGCTTAACTCCTAAGTTGCCTGTCCAACTACGCGGCAGGCGACCCAAACCTCAAAAGCCTAAAGCTAAGGTCGATACCCTCAAGAAAAAAGACACTATCAAAAAACCTAAAGGAGCTTTAGAAGATGTAGTGAAATACAAGGCTAAAGATAGTATCGTCTTCAACAAAGCCACCCACGAAATCATCTTGCACAACGAAACCAATGTGCAATATACTGATATTGATATTACTGCAGGGATAGACGTTATCAACTTCCAAAAAGGTGAAGTATATGCTGGGCGACTAAAAGACAGTCTTGGCGAGTATAGCCAGCACCCTGTATTCAAGCAAGGGAATGATGTTATTGAGCCGGACTCTATCCGCTTCAACTACCGCAACCAAAAGGCGATTATCCGCAATGCCTACACTAAGCAGGACGAGAACAATGTAAAGGGCGAAATCATCAAGAAAGAGAACGACTCTACTTACTTTATGCGCAACGCCATTATTACTACGGCTGAAGACCTCGATGACCCTGATTATTACATCAAAGTATACAAAGCTAAGTTCGTACCTAAAAAGAAGATTATCGCAGGTTTTAGCAATATGTACATTGTCGATATCCCTACCCCTATCGCCATTCCGTTTGCTTATTACCCTATGGTATCGGGGCGCTCTTCAGGGCTTATCTTTCCTACCTTTGGCGAGGTGAATAACCGCGGTTATTTCCTTCAGAACATAGGCTATTACTTTGTGGTCAGCAACAATTTCGACCTTGCCCTCACAGCCGATTATTACACTAATGGTAGCTACGGACTGCGTGCCCAATCTGCCTACGTGAAGCGCTACAGATACACAGGTAGTTTCAACCTTACTTATGAGAATAACATCTACAGTATGAGGGGCTTACCCGACTATTCAGGCAGCCAGATGTACAGCATACAGTGGACGCACAGCAAGGACAGCAAGGCAAACCCTAACTCTAACTTTTCAGCCTCTGTAAACCTGTCGAGCAATAGTAGGTACTACCAAGAGTCGTATAACCAAGTCAATACCTCTAACTTCCTAAACAACACGATGATGTCGTCAGTGTCATACTCTAAGACTTTCCCCTCATCGCCTTCGGTGAACTTGTCAGTATCGGCATCGCACTCTCAGAATACGAACACCAAAAGTATAGATATGACCCTGCCTTCGCTGCGCGGAAGTGTAGAGCGTATTTACCCTTTTGCTAAAGAGGGCGAAACCAAAAAAGGACTTATCAAGAGTTTGAACTTACAGTATAGTATGCAGGCTGACAACCGTTTTGCTACCTACGATAGCCTTTTCTTTTCAAAGAAAATGTTCAACGAGGCGCGCAATGGGGTGCAACACTCTATCCCGATTAGCACCACTGCTAAACTGATGAAATACATCACCTTAGGGCTCAACTCATCTATCAACGAAACTTGGCAGTTCAAAACCATACGCAAAAACAACTTCAATAGCACTATTGGCAAGGTAGGCATTGATACCCTTAGCGGCTTCGACCGTTTTATGACGTACAACTTAGGGGCTAGCTTAGGAACTACCATTTATGGTACTTTCCGCTTCAAAAAAGGAGCAGCCATACAAGCTATCCGCCACGTAATGCGCCCTTCAGTAAGCTATGGCTACACTCCATCATTCGACCAGTATTACGATTACTACATATCCGATGCTTATGGCAATCGTATGCAGTACTCGCGCTTCGAAGGGGGTATCTATGGCACCCCAGGACTACACGAATCGCAGTCAATAGGCTTTTCGCTTGCTAACACTTTCGAGGCTAAGATGAAGCAAAAAGACAGTGCCGAAACAGCTCCACGAAAAGTTATGCTGCTAAACAGCCTCAACTTCAGCTCTAACTACAATGTGATAACCAAGCAATTCAGTCCGGTGAACGTTACAGGAGGTACAGCTCTGTTCAACGGCAAGTTAGGGGTTAATTTTGGGGCAACTCTCAATCCGTATGCTATCGACAACAACGGGCGACAGATGGAAAAATGGAATATCAATAATGGTGGTAGTCTCTTTAGGCTGACCAATGCCAACATTTCTACTAACTATTCTTTCTCTAACAAAGACAAAAAGGACAAGAAAGACAAAAACGGCAAGGATAAAAAGAGTACCGGTAATGTATCGGGCGGACGTACTGACGACCTATTTGGGTCTTCTAAGCCGCTAAATGATGTGCAGCATATTGGCGATAAGAAAGAGGAGAAAGACGGAGACGAAAAGCAAAAGTTCTATCAGGCTACTATCCCTTGGGATTTAACGCTTGCACACTCGCTCACTTACAGCAATCAAGCGCGCGAAAGTATGATTTCTAATAACTCGCTGATGTTCTCGGGCAATGTCTCACTCACCCCTAAGTGGCAAGTAGGACTCTCAAGCGGTTACGACTTTGTAAACAAAGGTTTTACATACACCCAGCTCCGTTTCGAGCGCGACCTAAACAGTTTCAAAATGAGTTTTCAATTCACCCCTTTTGGTTACCGCACCTCTTGGTACTTCTTTATTGGTATCAAAGCCTCAATGCTTTCTGACCTAAAATGGGAGAAAAACAAAGAACCAGACCGTATCTTACGATAAAATTGGTTAGCTTTGATACATTACCAAATCTGAATTTGAAAGTATTAATAATGACGCTAATGAAAGAAAAAATACAGCAGCTTCGCGAGGAGCTTAATCAGCATAATTACAATTATTACGTGCTCGACACGCCTACTATTTCCGACTTTGAGTTCGACCAAAAACTCAAAGAGCTACAGGCATTAGAGCAAGCGCACCCCGAGTATTACGACGAGAACTCGCCTACGGTACGCGTGGGGGGTACTATCACCAAAAACTTCCCTACAGTGGTGCACGAGTATCGTATGTACTCGTTAGACAACTCTTATTCTAAAGAAGATTTAGAAGAATGGGAACAACGTATCATCAAGACTTTAGGCAGTGACCAAATCAACTTCACCTGCGAACTAAAGTATGACGGTGCTTCTATTGATTTACTCTACGAGAATGGCAAACTCAAGCAAGCTACTACCCGTGGCGATGGTATTCAAGGCGACGATATTACTGCCAATGTGCGTACCATCGGTTCTGTGCCTCTACAGCTAAAAGGCGATTATCCTGAGCGTTTCTACATCCGCGGCGAAATAGTGATGCCTAAAAAGGCTTTCGAAGCGCTCAACCAAGAGCGCGTTGCTGCAGGCGAAGACCCTTTTATGAATCCGCGCAATACTGCCAGCGGAAGCCTCAAACTGCAAGACACTGCCGAAGTAGCTAAACGCGGCTTAGACTGCTTGTTGTACTTCTTAGTAGGCGACACAGGCATAAAAAGCCAGTTCGAGGGCTTAGAAAAAGCACGTGCTTGGGGGTTCAAAGTGCCCAACATCTCTAAACTATGCCATTCAACTGCCGAAGTTATGGACTTTATCAACGAATGGGATAGCAAGCGCCACGCCCTACCCTACGAAACCGACGGCGTAGTGGTGAAAGTAGACAGCATAGCACAGCAAGAAGAATTAGGCTACACCTCTAAATCACCGCGCTGGGCGATGGCTTACAAGTTCAAAGCCGAGCAGGTAGATACCCTTTTAGAGAGTATCTCTTACCAAGTGGGTCGCACAGGGGCTATTACGCCTGTAGCCAACTTGCAGCCCGTACTTTTAGCCGGTACTATCGTGAAGCGCGCCTCGCTGCACAATGCCGACCAGATAGAAAAACTCGACATACACATAGGCGATTCAGTATATGTAGAAAAAGGCGGAGAGATTATCCCTAAAATAATAGGGGTGAACTTAGAAAAACGCGAAGCCAATGCACAAAAAGTCCAATACATCACCCATTGTCCTGAGTGTGGCACAGCCTTAGTGCGCAACGAGGGCGAAGCGCAACACTACTGCCCTAATAGCAATAGCTGCCCACCTCAAATCACAGGCAAAATACAGCACTTTATTTCACGTAAAGCAATGGATATAGAGGGCTTAGGCGAAGAAACCGTAGAATTACTCTTTAAGGCAGGTATCATACACACCTACGCCGACCTCTACGAAGTAACTGTTGCCAAGTTGCTACCTTTAGAGCGTATGGCACAAAAGAGTGCCGAAAACATAGTAAAAGGCATCGAAAAGTCAAAAGAAATACCGTTTGAGAGGGTGCTTTTTGCCTTAGGTATCAGATATGTAGGCGAGACAGTGGCCAAGAAGTTGGTACGCCACTACAAAACCATAGAAGCCCTCGAAGCAGCTACTATTGAGCAGCTAATAGAAGTAGACGAAATAGGCAACCAGATAGCTAGCAGTGTAGTGAGTTTCTTTGCCGATGCTTATAACCGCGCCCTTATAGAGCGTCTAAAAGGCTACGGACTACAGTTTGCCCTAAGTGAGCAGGTTACCGAAGGGCAGACTGACAAGCTAAAAGGTCTCACTTTTGTAGTGTCAGGGGTATTCCACCTACATTCACGCGATGAACTCAAAACCCTTATAGAGCAACACGGTGGCAAAGTAGGCTCGTCTATCTCATCTAAAACCAGCTATGTAATAGTAGGCGATAATATGGGGCCTAGCAAAAAAGAAAAAGCCGAAAGCTTAGGGGTAAAAATGATAAGTGAAGAGGAGTTTGAAGCGTTAATAATCAGTTAAATATGTAGGGAAGTTTGGCATTGTAAGCTAAAACCGTTATCTTTGCCCCCAATTAAAACAAAAAACTAATTGATGAAACTTTTACGCCTCATACTTTTCTGGTTATGCTGGGCTATTCCCCTGAGTGGGTATGCTCAGAAGACACCTGTTTTCAAAGTAGTTTTAGACGCAGGACACGGAGGAAAAGATCCTGGTAAAGTAGTGAATAAAACTATTTATGAGAAAGACGTAGTGCTAAAAATAGCCCTTCTGGTAGGAAAGAAATTAGAAGCTCACCCTGATATCAAGGTTATTTACACCCGCAAAACCGATGAGCTTATCGACCTATACGAGCGAGGAGCTATTGCCAACAAAAACAAAGCAGATGTATTCGTATCAATACACTGCAACGCCCACGAAACACAAGTAGAGGGTACTGAAACTTATGTGTTAGGGTTAAATGCTAACGAACAAAACTTCGAGGTAGCTAAGGCTGAAAACTCAGTAATCTATTTAGAAGACGATTACAAGAAGAAGTATGCCCAGTACAATATCAACTCTCCCGAGTCGATTATTGGGCTCTCTATTATGCAAGAAGAGTTTTTAGAGCAAAGCATACAATTGGCTAAGATAGTGCAAAGTCAGCTAACAGGAGTTATGAAGCGCGCCAACAGAGGTGTGCGCCAAGCAGGCTTTATCGTGCTGCACCAAACCTATATGCCAAGTATACTTATCGAGACGGCCTTTCTTACTAATAACGAAGAGCGAAAGTTCTTAACCTCAGAGAAAGGGCAAGAAGAGTTTGCCGAAAACATTGCTACTGCTATCCTAACCTATAAAAAATGGATACAAGGGCAAAGTTCATACGTAGCGCCTAGCGACACTGTATCAGTACACGGCACAGGCAGAAAACAGCCTGCAAACCACCCTACCGAAAAGGGGAGTGTATCTTACAAAGTGCAAATTTCGTCTAGCCCCAAACGCTTGGAAGCTAAGCCGTTTAACTTCAAAGGGCTCTCGCCTATTTCAACAGAAAAAGACGGTAAGGTATATGTGTATTATTACGGCAATGCTAAACGACACAAAGAGGCTCTTACCCTACTGAGCAATGCTAAAAAAAAAGGCTACAAAGATGCTTATATAGCCGCTTTTTATCTTGGAAAACGAATCACTATAGAGAAAGCTAAACAAATAGAAAAATAGAACCTATAAATAAAAACTGATGAAATTATCAAAAGAAGTAAAAACAGCCATTATAGTAATAGCAGGTATTGCTGCTTTTTTCGTAGGATTTAACTTCCTAAAATCAAAATCTATATTCAAGAAAACCAATATCTATTACGCTTACTTTCCTCATTCAGGCGGACTAAAAACAGGTACTCAAATAACTGTAAACGGAGTAAAAGTAGGTAGTGTTGAAGCTGTTGATTTAGAAGAGAAAACAGCAAGAATCAAAATCACTATGGAGTGCTCTGACGATTTTTCATTCTCTAAAAATAGTGTAGCCGAGCTGTACAACAGTTTGTTAGGCGGCGCTGGGCTTCAGATTATCCCTGCTTTTGACAATGCCCCTGTAGCGGTATCAGGCGATGTACTCGAAGCGCGTATTCAAGAAGATATGCTCGCGTCTATCTCATCTTCTATTAAGCCTACTCAAGAAAAACTAAACCACTTACTCAATCAGGCTGATACTACCCTTACAGGCGTAAATAAGATTTTAGATGCCAAAACCTCCAACGACCTAAAAGTAGCTATAGCCGGAAATCCAAACTTAGCGAGGAGGAGAAAGAGAGCCACGAAAGCTACCAACATCCAAAAGAGAAGTCCAAAATCAGGGGTGAGGATGGAGGGTAAGTTCAATGACTCCATACTTATTTGTCTTTGGATGAAATGAGGATTCTATTTATTTGATGAGGAATGCGCAAGCTGCAACAGCGAAGAGGGCAACACCTTCTACAAGAGCTGCAACGATAATCATGTTGGTCATAATCTTGCTTGCTGCTTCTGGTTGACGCGCAATGGCTTCCATAGCAGAGCTACCAATCTTACCAATGCCAAGACCAGCACCGATAGTTGCAAGACCAGCACCAAGTGCCATACCGAGTTGAGCAAAACCAGTGGTTGCTTCGAGAAGTGATAACATCATAGTTGTAAATGTTTTGTGAGTTATTCTATTTGAGTTTGTTACTTTTGGAATATCTCTTTGTAGGTCTAGTGTTATGCTTATATACCATTAGCAACAACTACAAAGGACTTATTTCTACTTAGTCTTCGTGGTGTTCGGGCAGAGATAAGCCAATAAAGACAGAAGAGAGTAGAGTGAAAACGTAGGCTTGGAGGAATGCTACCAAGAGTTCAAGGCAGTTCAAGAAAATCATGAGTAATGAACTAAACACTGTGAAGATTGACCCCATGGTAGTGCTAATTTGCCATGTCATGAAAATCACGAAAGTAAAGGAGAGGATGATAGCGTGTCCTGCCATCATGTTGGCAAAAAGACGAATCATCAGAGCAAAAGGCTTAGTAAAGATACCAAAAATCTCGATTACAGGCATCACTGGTGGAATTTTAAGCCACAATGGAACGTTGGGCCAAAGGATTTCTTTCCAATACTCTTTGTTACCAAAGAGGTTTACCATCAGCATCGTGCCTACTGCTAAGAACAATGTAATGTTGATATTGCCCGTCACGTTGGCTCCTCCAGGAAATATAGGGATAAGCCCTAGAAGATTGTTCGTGAAAATGAAGAAAAACACGGTGAGAAGATAAGGAGCATATCGGCGATAATGCTTTTCTCCAATGGAACTTTTGATTACATCATCGTGAATCGCCATCACCAACATCTCCATGATACCAACAAAACCTTTGGGTGCCTCTTGGCGTACGCTGTCGTGTTTCTTATACCATCTTGCACACGTCAAGAAAACAGTTAGAAGAATAAAAACAACGAGCCAAATCTCAATTACGTTTTTGGTAATAGAAATATCCCATGGTTTAACAATCTCACCATTGGGAAGGCGTTCATAAATCTTATTGTGGTGCTCAGGAGAGAAGAAAAAGCCTTGATAATCTTTCCCTTCTTTTGCTGCTTCTTTAATGCGTTCACTACTAAAGACCTGCCAACCAGACGTTTGTCCCCTGACTATCACAGGGAGAGGAATTGAAATATGATGGTCTCCCCAGGTTGTGATGTGCCACTCATAAGAGTCTGCTAGGTGCTCTAGTACAAACTCCGATACATTGATTTCGCCTTTATGTTCTTCTGTAGAGGCAAAAGCTGTTTTAGGCAGAAATAGACTAAATGCCAGCGCGAAGAAGAGCAATAATTTATATTTTATGCGATGTGTCATGAGTCGAATCTATTTGTGTACTCAATTTTGTACGATGCCAAGCAGAAAAAGCTAAAGTCAGTATATAAAACGCTGCCAAGTTGATGAAGATGAGCGTAAAGTCAAAACTATCATTCCGCTTGCATATAAAAAGAATCACAATCGTTAGTATCATGCGCAGCAGAGAAAATCCTAGATTTACACCAATAAAATAGGAGGATTCCTTGTTTTTCAGCGCGTTTGCTATGGACATCTCCAGCAAAGTGAAGGTGAAATATACCACAGAGGCCAGGATTATTGAACGGGCAATCTCAAAGTTTGAGACATTCATAGTCCACAGTTCAATAAAAAATAGAATGACTCCGAAGATAACTTGCACCAATGCTAATAAACATCCGAAACGTAGAATTCTAATCATAGACTATTGTCAACTTCTACGCACAGGGTCACCTCATTATCTTTAACCTCTACAAATCCACTAATAATGTGAAGTTCAAAAGGCTCGTTTCCACGGCATATTATTGTGCCGGCGGTGAGAGAAGAGATAAGAGGAGCGTGGTTGCGAAGTATTTCAAACTGTCCCTTTTCACCAGGCACAATCAGTGCTTCAACATTTGAACTATAGAGCGTGCGTTCTGGAGAAATCACAACAGCGTGAAGTTCGTTAGACTGTGCCATATTGCTTAAGATTTAGCTTGAGAGAGCAAACGTTCTCCCTTTTCAATAGCGTCGTCGATTGTACCAACGTTAAGGAATGCCTGTTCGGGTAAATGGTCCACTTCTCCATCAAGAATCATGTTAAAACCTCGGATTACCTCGTCAATGGGTACCATAACCCCCTTCACACCGGTGAACTTTTCTGCAACTGTAAATGGCTGAGAAAGGAAGCGTTGTACACGACGAGCACGATTAACTGTTTGACGGTCTTCATCTGAAAGTTCGTCCATACCCAAGATGGCAATGATGTCTTGCAGTTCTTTGTACTTCTGAAGTATTTGCTTTACACGTTGTGCACAATCATAGTGTGCTTGACCAATAACATTGGGGTCAAGGATACGCGACGTAGAGTCGAGAGGATCCACTGCAGGATAAATACCTAATTCCGTAATCTTACGAGAAAGTACAGTCGTTGCATCCAAGTGTGTGAAAGTAGTTGCAGGAGCAGGGTCAGTCAAGTCGTCTGCAGGTACATACACCGCTTGGATAGAAGTAATAGATCCATTCTTGGTAGAGGTAATGCGTTCTTGCATGGCACCCATCTCAGATGCAAGGGTAGGTTGATAACCTACAGCAGATGGCATACGACCAAGAAGAGCCGAAACCTCTGAACCAGCTTGAGTAAAGCGGAAAATGTTATCGATAAAGAAAAGAATATCAGTTGCTTTACCACTTTCTACTCCACTGTCTCTAAAGGATTCTGCGATAGAAAGACCAGAAAGAGCTACGGAGGCACGAGCACCAGGAGGTTCGTTCATCTGACCATACACCAAGGTAGCCTGGCTCTTGGCGACTTCGTTGTAGTCTACTTTTGAAAGATCCCACTCACCACGTTCCATGGCTTCGGTAAATGCTTCGCCGTATTTTACAACGCCTGATTCAATCATTTCACGCAGTAAGTCATTACCTTCACGGGTACGTTCACCTACACCTGCAAAAACCGAGAACCCATCATGTCCTTTGGCAATATTATTAATCAGCTCCATGATAAGTACGGTTTTTCCCACACCAGCACCACCAAATAGACCAATCTTACCGCCTTTCATATAAGGTTCGAGCAAGTCAATCACTTTAATACCTGTGTAGAGTACTTCACGACTGGTCTTGAGATCTTCAAACTGAGGGGCTTCACGATGAATAGGGTAGGCTGTATCTGGTGTTTTCACGACATGACTTAGGCCATCAATAGTTTCACCAATAACATTGAGCATACGCCCTTTGACCTGATTGCCAATAGGCATAGAGATGGGCATGCCTGTTTGTCGTACTTCGAGTCCACGTGCTAATCCATCAGTGTTATCCATCGCAACTGTGCGAACAGTGTCTTCACCAATGTGTTGCTGTACCTCGATGACTATAGTGCGACCATCCGGGTGAGATACTTCTAATGCATCGTGAATTTTAGGTAACACTTCGGCTGCATTCTTTTCATCCGTGGAGAAACAAACGTCGACTACTGGGCCGATGATTTGGGAGATATATCCAATATGAGTGCTCATATCTGTGGTTGTCTTTATTAAATGCTCAGTTCGTTGAGAACTTTAATTAGTTGAGGATCCATATTTTTGCGCTTTTGTACCGCTTCGATGAAGGGGACATAAACGATTTCGTGGTTGCGTATACCGACCATCACATTGCGTTGACCTTGAACAAGTGCGTTTATAGCGGCAACACCAACGCGCGAGGCTAGAACGCGGTCACGAGCGGAAGGACGTCCACCACGTTGTAAATGTCCAAGAATAGAAACGCGTACATCAAACTCTGGATACTCCTTATTTACGCGATCAGCATAGTAGAGAGCTCCACATTTGGGACTTTCGCTAACAATAACCATGCAGCTTTTCTTAGATTTTCTAAT
>ERZ773009.2420-NODE-2420-length-11866-cov-20.171112_pt1 | contig 11866 bp, 10 predicted proteins | sample MGYA00580663_ERZ773009 | MGnify/ENA primary metagenome ERZ773009 (study PRJEB29015, sample SAMEA2737969) | human oral metagenome | biome: human oral; feature: human-associated habitat; material: dental | place: China | collected 2026 ... | reverse complement strand
CTGGTTGCGGCGAAACGCCTTATGTTAAGCTCATTTCTCAACTCTATGGCGACCGCGAAATGATTGCCAACGCCACGGGTTGCTCGTCTATCTATTCAGCATCTATCCCCTCAACGCCTTACACAACCAACGAGGCCGGTCAAGGTCCTGCCTTCGATAACTCGCTGTTCGAAGACTTCTGCGAGTTTGGTATGGGTATGGCACTGGGTAACAAGAAGATGCGCGAGCGCATTACGCTGCTGCTTACCGACCTCTTGGCCAACGATAATGTGCCTGCCGACTTTAAGGAGGCTGCCAACGAATGGCTCAACACCAAAGACGACGCCGACGCATCGAAGGAATCGAGTGCAAAACTCAAACCCTTCATCGAGGCTGGTGCTGCCAAAGGTTGCGAAACTTGCGCCGAACTGAAAACGCTCGACCACTATCTCGTTAAGCGTTCGCAATGGATTATCGGTGGCGACGGTGCCTCTTACGACATCGGTTACGGCGGTTTGGACCACGTTATCGCATCGGGCGAAGACGTAAACATCCTTGTTCTCGACACCGAGGTTTACTCTAACACGGGTGGACAAAGCTCTAAGGCCACACCACTAGGTGCAATTGCTCAGTTTGCAGCCCAAGGTAAGCGCATCCGCAAGAAAGACCTTGGCCTCATGGCAACCACCTATGGCTACGTTTACGTGGCGCAGATTGCAATGGGTGCCGACCAAGCTCAGACATTCAAGGCTATTCGCGAGGCCGAGGCTTACCCAGGCCCATCGCTTATTATTGCCTACGCACCTTGTATCAACCACGGATTGAAGGCAGGTATGGGTAAGAGCCAAGCCGAAGAGGCTAACGCCGTTGCTGCCGGCTATTGGCACTTGTGGCGTTACAACCCATTGTTGGCCGACGAAGGCAAGAACCCCTTCACGCTCGACTCTAAGGAGCCCGATTGGAGCAAGTTCCACGACTTCTTGCTAGGCGAGGTTCGTTATCTCTCTGTAAAGAAAGCCTACCCCAACGAAGCCGAAGAACTGTTCAAGGCTGCCGAAGAGATGGCCAAGCTTCGCTACAAGAGCTATGTTCGCAAGTCGCAAGAAGATTGGAGCAAAGACGAAGAAACGGTTGCCTAAACGGTTTCTCGGCTTAATGCCCTTCTAATAAAATGGGTGAGAGTTGTCCTAAACGGGCATGCTCTCACCTTTTTTGTTTGTTTTATAGTCAAACTGAAATGGATTTGGAAAGCCATAGGTGCATCGTAAACAAAAAAAACGTTATTCTTTTCCTCTGCGCAAGGCTTTATGGATGCCATGCTACGCACGTCTTACATTCGTCTAACAACCATTTTCCAAAAGCAATTCTGTTTGACTATAACCCAAATCGGGCATTAGCACTTGTACAGAATTTGTTATCTTAGTGATGCCAACACAAGACAAACTTTCTTCTCACATACGAAGTGCAGGACAAATCAATTCATTGGCTTATAAACACACAAAAATCCAACAACTCCGAAAACATCAACTCATCAACTTACGAACCCACCAAATCACCAAATCACAAGCTCACTAACTCACCAACCCAACAATTCAAAAAGCTTAAATTCTTATCTTTTATTATACAAATTCACTTCAATTTCTACTCCGTTCTAGCGAAAAAACAGGTTATAAAACAGGTAAAAAGCCACTTTTTCTAGCTCTTCACGCCTTTCGTTTTGTCTATTTTCAAGAACAGAACCTGCATTTTGCACCATTTTTCCTTTCTAGTTTGGTTGCCAACGCGTAATTTCTCAAGCCCAACTACCTGCTTTTAGACCCTAAAATCCCACTTTTTAACGGCCATTTTGCCCACTTTGAACCATGTTTTCGATGGTCTGAAAAGGTTTTGTCTATCTCTTTGCAGTGTATATTTATGCTTTTCGCCTTGCGTTTAGCACCAAAATGCACTGCGTTTAGCACCAAAACACACTGCGTTTAGCACCAAAATACACTGCATTTAGCACCAAAATGCACCGCGTTTAGCACCAAAATGCACTATATTTGGCTGCAAATAGCCCAAAGTCTGGTGCAAATTGCGGTTTTATGCAACATGTATTCATTTTGCTTGCATTTACATACTACCCCTTTTTGCATCAAAAATAACCTCCGCGAGAATCGATTTTTTGCGGCAAGGTGGGCGATTGGTGAACAGAAAGGGTACTCAAAATGTTAAAATCAACACCGAAAACTAGACAAAATAAACAATTATGCCGCATACATGCGCGTGGTTAACGGCACGGAAAGCACTTGCGCTTACGACCGCCGGCGAGAGCGGTTGCAAGGCTTGTTGCTCACAGCCAACGGAGACAACATCATGGAAACACAGAAGTAATCTGCCATTGACAACCAGTTTTGCAACTTATAGGGTATGTATTACCCCCAAATAGACCATTAAACCGCTTATCAAATATTTTAAGTTGTTTTCCATTGCTTTCCGTCCTTCTTTCGCTTGCTTGTCGGCTTCTTACCTGCCTTATTCTCTTGACGTAGCGCGCTTCGCCTTTAATACTATGGCATACAATATGCTGAACAACAAACAAAATCTAAGCGGCGCTAATGCCCGATTTGAGTTGAATCACTTCCGCCAGCTTACTTTTTGAAACATAACCATGTTTTTCCACAGACAAATGGGGCTGATTTTCAGATTACATCGTATCTTTGTACAACACCTTCGTACATGAAAGGTGTGTTTACCTTGGTTTTGCACCACAAAGATGATAGACTTCCTCTCAAATTATAGAAATATTAAAAGTCAAGACAACTTCGGACAATTAAGGCTGAACATGCCTTATTATCGCCACTTTTCACTGGATATAGCCGATGTATAGGGCGCATCCTAGTGGGCATTGGCCAATACGTTCTCTGGTTGTAACTAGATAAAGTCCGTATTTCGAGCATGTTTTAGAGCATAACACACCATATACTCACCGCCTTTCACGAGGAAAGTCGGCGTTAGAGGGTTGTTTATAAGGAATAACACCTCATGCACTTGCTGTATTTACGAGCCATAATAGATGTTAGGGGAAAATCTAAGAGTTCAAAAAACAGCCTGTTAGTCGCCGTTTGTCCACGAGATAAAATCGGCCTTAGCGGGTGGTTTGGGACATATTATCCCCAATCGGTCGTTAGAACGCTTATCAATTATTTTATTTTTTCCATCGCTTCTTGTTCACCTTTCGCTTGTTTGTCGGCATCTTGTCTGTCTTGTTCTCTCGACGTAGCCCGCTACGCCTACAAGAATAAGACAGGAAATATGCTCAACAATACACAAAATCTGCACAGGCTCTAACAACCGATTTGGGATTATTGGGGGCATCAACCTATAAATTCCCACTTTTCGGTAGGCCTAATAGGCGTTAGAGTGTGGTTTTAAGGCATAACAACCCTTATTTTCACTGCCTTCCATAAGATATGAGCAGTGATTAGGGCTTAACTATGGGGTTCATCAACCCTTTATTCTCCGTTTGTCACCAGAAAAACAATGTTCGAGAATGTTTTAGGCATGACATCGCACACACTCGCTGCTTTTCACGATGTATAGTCAATCGAAAGGCAGGTTTAGCAAGTGACGATGCGTACACACTTGCTGCTTTTCACGATAGATAGTCAATACGGCCATCGATAGGCGTGATGGCTGTAAGGTACACACTTGCTGCTTTTCACGACATATAGTCAATAAGGCAGATGCTCTAAACCTGCTGAGCTAAGTACACACTTGCTGCTTTTCACGACATATAGTCAATGTTTAGGGCTTATCATAAGGATCATCAGGCTATTATCCTCCACTTATCCCTGGAAAAGTTGGCGTTAGAGGGAGCGTTTTAGGGCATAACGCCCCAGATATGCGCCGCTTTACACCAGAAATGGTAGGTGTTTAGGAGGTTTTAGGCAGGTTTGTCATGATACGTTCAAGTCTTTTGCTTGCCAATAGCCTGTAAGAGCCTGCTTGCAAGGCAAACACCATTGGGCAGCAATCGCGTAGCGGTTGGCACGGCGAATGCGTGCTGTGAATAGTGAGTAGACGTATGCGCAGCATTCTTATCTACCAACTATAGCATCTATTACATAAAGAAAGCGTTAGAAACACCTTGTTTAAACAGTGCTATAAGTACGCCAGACCCTTAATAGGCCAGTAAAATACACTTCAACTTCTACCATCCCTGCTTTCTGGATAGAACGATTCCCATGTTCGGTCGTCGTAAAAGATACGTATCTCCGTAACCTTGCGTTGCGGTTTTTCAATCACTTTCACCTCAACTCGCTCAGGTTCTCTGGGGGCTTGTACCACTTTTGGAGCAACAGCAGGCTGCTCGTTAAAGAGCGAAGGACCAGCAACAGGCGCATCAAAGTTTAATTGAGGTTCCTTATCAGGGAGTGAGTGGGTAGTGGGGGCATTGTTAGCGGTGCCCGTTTCGTCTAAGTACATTTCGCCCTTACCAAAGATTAACCAGTCGGTTGAAATCTTTGGAATTTTATCTTTAATGGCCTCAACGATGTTGAGGGTAGGTTTTGTGCGTCCGTTAAAAATGCTACTGAGCGACGCAGGCGACATTCCAATAGAGAGAGCAAAGGTCTGTTGACTCATGTGTTGGCTCTCCATAACCTTCTTTATTCTATCTTTCATACCCTTATTTTTAGTGTAAGAGGCCTTTTAAGGCCTTTTCGCGTTGATTTTACAAAGGTAAAACAAATTTCGTATTGCTGCAAATATCTAAACAACAATTTAGCAAACAAAAGATTAGGTTTGCAAATCTAAACCATATAAAGATGTAAACCGTAGCGCGGTTGCAAGCAATTTACATTTACAAATCAAAACACAGGCATCTAAAACAGGCATGTAATAAGGTTTAATAAAAATCTGAATTTTACTGGTTCTTAGTACATTATAAGCCTTTAAAAGGCGTTAAGTGCTTATATTCAGGGCTTTTTAAGGCAAAAATGGGGGTTTTTACATGTATAAAGCCTAGAAAACGCCTACAAATAGCTGAAAATCACGTAAAAATAGGCCTGTATATGGCGATGTATAAGTATTCATTTAGATTTTGAAATGTAATTCTTATAGTTTTATAATGTAAATAGATAAACTACGGGTGCATTCTTTGGTTTACATTACTAAACCACAAACGCTTTCTTTTTGTAAACCAACTGCATGATTTACAATTCAAAACCTTAGATCTTCTAGACTAAAATTTGTTAATTGTAAATTGGAGTAGGTCTTAAATGCGAAAACAGAGCGAGAATTGATTATTCTGCAACAAGGGTCGACTTGCTTTCAAATACGCGAGTATTTTGGGGGTTAAAATGGGCTAACTTATTGATTTTATTGGAAGTTAGCCAAAAAAAAGTGCCTCTCAGAGACACTTATTCTAGAACGGAAAAGGCCCGAAAAAGGCCATTTTTAGTGCAAAATAAAGAAGATTAGCTCTTTCATAAGGTCGCCAACAGGGGTATTTGGGTTATCCAACCCCTTAGATTTAGCGTCAATCTCTCTTATCTTATGAATAATGTGCATTGTCTTCATGGCCGAGTAGTTTCTCATCCCCACCATAAAGTCTTTCACACCCCACACCGATTTCAAGTCGAGGAACTTCGCCACCTCTGTTTCGTTGTTTTTGTTTGGCGCGTAATAGGCAATCAACAAGTTTTGGAAGAAACTGAAAAGCAAAGGCAAGAAGGCGAAGATTGACCCGGCCTTTGGGTTCTTGTCGAAATACTGAATAATTTGGTTTGCCTTAAACACGTCGCGGTTTACGATGGCGTTTCGCAATTCAAAACCATTAAACTCTTTGCTAACGCCTATATGCCGTTCCACGATGTCGGGTGTTATGCGCAGGTCGCTTTCAGGCAACGAAATCAAAACTTTGTCTAGTTCCGATGTCAGGCGGTTCAAGTCAGCGCCAATATGTTCGGCAATCATGATGGCCGCCTTGTCTTCCACCGTTGCTTTCTTAGTGGCAAGATAGCCCTTGATAAAAGCGGGCAATTCGTAATCGCGTTTCTTCTTGCTTTCGAAAACAACACCAATAGACTCGGCGCGAGCCAAAAGTTTCTTTCTTCTGTCGATAGTGCCGTTCTTATGGCAAAGCACAAGGATGGTGGTTTCCACAGGATTTTCCAAGTATTTGGCCAAAGCATCTACCAATTTCAGGTTCTGCGCCTCTTTCACCATCACCAATCGCCGTTCGGCCATCATGGGATAAGCCTTACAAAGGTCGGCCACCTGCACCCCGTTGGTATCAACGCCAAAGAGGATGTCTTGGTTAAAGTCGCGCTCTTGCGGCTGCAACACTGTCTCTTCGATTAAGCTTGCAATCTTGTCTATATAATACGACTCTTCGCCCATGAGCACATATACGGGCGAAAAGTTTCGCGCCTTAATGTCTTTAATGATGACTTCGGGGCCAAGCGCGTTTCGTTTTTCTGCCATGAAAGGTTCTTGTTAATGATGAGTGCAGGGCAACAAGTTGCAAAAAAGCACCTCGCCGCCCACATATTTTTAGTAACTTTGCACCATAAGGCACACGGCAAACAGCGACAAGCCAGTCTTGCCGCGCCCTTACCGTTAAGCTTTATTGCGCTTTACACTGCAAAGATAACAAAATGTATTCACTAAACCTACCCTCGTATGCAATAAAAGTGGGAGGCACGAAGGCGCGCCCCACCGTGTTCGATCCACTTCGTGGCAAGTACGTAGCCCTTACTCCCGAAGAATGGGTAAGGCAACATTTCGTTAATTACCTTATCCATCACAAGGGTTATCCGCAGTTGTTGATGGCCAACGAGGTGGCGTTGAGCATCGGCGACAAGAGCCTTCGGGCCGACAGCGTGCTGTACGACCGCGACCTGAAGCCCCAAATGATTCTCGAATACAAGGCACCCACCATCGCACTTACGCAAAAGGTGTTCGACCAAATAACCGTTTACAACATGCTTTTGCACGTAGACTATCTCGTGGTGAGCAACGGGTTGCAACACATCTGCTGCAAAATGAACTACATTGACAACAGCTACACCTTCTTATCCAACCTCCCTCACTATACCGAAATATTGTAGCGCGCGTACATTATATATAATACACACATGAACATCATTGCTTTCTTAAAGAAATGGACGTTGCCCAGCGGTCTTGTTATCGGCGCTGCGGTCTACCTTTTGTTTTCGCGCATCGCCCCACTTCAACCCATTGGCAACGTGGTTGGCCCCTTTTTGGTGAAACTTCTCCCCGTGGTTATCTTCGTGATGCTTTATATCACGTTCTGCAAAATACAGCTGGGCGACCTCCGACCGCGAGCCTGGCACTTCATACTGCAAGCCATTCGCATTGTTCTTTCGGGCTTATTGGTATTGGCCATCTTGCATACAACCGACCCAATGGCCAAGCTTGTGCTCGAAGGAGCCTTCGTTTGCGTGATCTGTCCCACAGCGGCAGCGGCCCCCGTCATCACCGAACGCCTTGGCGGTAGTATCGCCTCGCTCACCATCTACACCATCCTAGCCAACGTGGTTACGTCGGTTATCATCCCCTTGTTCTTCCCTATGGTTGAGAAAAGTGCAGACATCACCTTCCTAACAGCCTTTGTCATGATACTTCGGCGCATCACATTCGTACTTATCGTGCCCCTTTGCCTGGCCCTACTCACGCGAAAATTCCTGCCGAAAGTGGCTGTGCGAATCAAGGAAACCAAGAACTTAGCCTTTTATCTTTGGGGGTTCAACCTCTCCATCATCATGGGACTAACCATCCGCAACATCCTCGCCACCCAAGTTTATGGCACGATTTTGGCTCTACTTCTGTTGCTGCCCCTCGTCATCAGCCTCTTGTTGTTTTCAATTGGCAAAGCCGTGGGCTATCGTTATGGCGACAGCATCAGCGCAGGACAAGCCTTGGGACAGAAGAATACCGTTGTGGGGATATGGCTCACCATCGCCTTTCTCAATCCCATAGCCTCCATCGCGCCTTGCGCTTACGTGGTTTGGCAAAACCTTATCAACGCATGGCAGCTGTGGTATAAGCAGAAGTACGGCACGCTGAAATGGTAAGACGGTGCGCCGAGGGTGCAATACACATTCTAAATGACAACATATAAAGACTTTCACTTATGGCAATAGGAAAATGGATTGGCGGATTTTTGGGCTTTATCGCCGGCGGACCGCTTGGCGGATTAGCAGGATTGGTACTCGGCGCACTCTTCGACGTGGGGCTAGACCAAGTTAACGAGCCCGATCGCAATGGACAACCCTGGAATACGGGCGGCTCAACAGCCAACTTCTACCAACACAACGCTACCGTCAACCAACAACAGCGGCAACAGGGCGAACGCAATTCGTTCCTCTTTTCGTTACTAGTGCTCTCGGCATACATCATTCGTGCCGATGGCAAAGTGATGCACTCGGAAATGGAAACCTTACGTTCCTTCTTGCGAAGGAACTTTGGCGAAGTGGCCGTAGAGCAGGGCGACAGCATCATCCGCAACATTTTCGACCAGCAAAAACAAATGGGCGCAATGGCTTTCGAGAGCATCATACGCGACTGTTGCTTTCAAATCGCCGCCCACATGAATAGCGCGCAGCGTCTGCAACTGCTTAGTTTTCTGGCCGAATTGGCCAAAGCCGACGGGCGCATCGACCCCAGCGAGGTGAATGCCCTCCGCAATTTGGCGCAGTGGTTGGGCTCCGACGCGCGCATTCTCGACTCGATGTTCAACCTCGATAAGCACGATACGCAGTCGGCATACAAGGTTCTGGGCATCTCGCCCAACGCCACCAACGACGAAGTGAAGGCCGCTTATCGCAAGATGGCCCTACAACACCATCCCGACTGCGTTGCAACTCTGGGCGAAGACATACGTTTGGCGGCCGAAAAGAAGTTCAAGGAGATTAACGATGCCAAAGAAAGGATATATAAGGAACGCGGAATGTAGGCAGTTGTGCAACAAAACGCTCACCTAACATAAAGATGCAGAGCCGAAAAACGCATCAGACGGGTGTCGACTGCCAACAACGAGGAACGCACATAACCCGCGTAAAACCAACAACATAACCCAAAACACATCGCAACCACAAGTTCTTCGTGCACAAACAGATTGCATTTAACTGCTAATTTTTGCTAACAAAATGTTGCTGTTTCATTTTAAACTCGTACATTTGCGCCGATAAAATCACTATTTCAAAACAAAAACAAAAAGTAAAAAGTATGAAGAAGATCATTTTCAGCGCAGCTCTTTTCGTTGCTGCAATAGGATTTGCTAACGCACAGAGTGAAGGAACAGCCAAGAAATGCGACAAGGCTAAGACCGAACAATGTGACAAAGCAGGTAAGAAAGGCTGCTGCAAGAAAGATGCAGCCGCCAAAGAATGCTGCAAGAAAGATGCAGCTTGCAAGAAAGATGCAGCTTGCAAGGACAAGAAAGAATGTAACAAGAAATGCGACAAGGCCGCTAAGCAAGACTGCAAGAAGAGCTGTGACAAAAAGGCCAGCAAGTAATTGCTAAAGTAACTGCTTACAAAGAAGTTAAGGCTATCGTGCCAATGCCCAAGGGCAACTAGCAAATTAGCCAGCAAAAAGCAAGCTCCATACACGCCTCATGGTTGTGTATGGAGCTTATTCTATATGCGGAGTTCAGGATTATATTCTATGAACTTAATGCTCAAGAGGACTTTTTAGAGGAAATCTTTAGAAACCACCCTATTGAAACACAAACAAAATTACCAAAGTGCATCTTGAAGATTATCTAAGACAATATCCTCTGGAAGTGCATCAGAAATGTACAGATCGTGCTCTGTCGTTCCCAGTGGCCCATTCACAACAATTCTAGCATGATAAAAATCTAATGTGTCAGGAACCCAGAATTGTTTCTCATTTGGGTCAAGTTCGGCAACATTATTCAATTCCTCCATACTTTCTTCATTATCAGGAAAGACAAAGAAGGACATCTCGCCAACATCCCAACTAAATCCTCCTTCTGATGTATCCTGAACATATGCCTTAGTTGCTGCAAAAGACACTATTTCAATTCCACCAACAACTTTATGCTTAAATTGTCTGTCAGAAATAGGTAGAATATAAGCTTGGTCTTTATTATGGAAGTCTCTGCGTTCAAAAGCTATTGATTTATGGATAGGAATAAGCCCCTTGGGTGTACGAAGAACATCATCATTGAATTCATCCATGTTTGGTGTCCAATATTCACCCTCCTCATATCTACTAGCCAACTGAACCAGTTTCTGAACTAGTTCTTCGGAAAAGGGCAATACAAAGACTTCAGTTTCATCACATTCATCCATAGTGAAACTGAAATACTTCCTTCTGGTCATTCTTTCCAAATGTTCAAATCCTGGGGGTTGCTTCCCTTCATTTGCTTTGACAATGAGAACTTCACCATCTGATTGAGTTGTACTTTGTTCAATGTCAACAATTAGATACTGTCTCATATTTCACTCCAATTGACATTACTTACTCTAGTATGCCCAATGCAACACGTCAATGCCATTATGTACATTTCCACTTCTACCATTGAGTTTCAAGCATCAGACTCCACACTCCAACCTATTCCGTCTCTTCTTTTGTTTTTCGGATGGCGCGTTTGCGCTTAGGTTTCTCGGCAGCAGCCGACTTATCGTTTTTAACGCCAGCCAATTCTGGGTCTACGATGATGCGTCCGCAATACTCGCAAACGATAATCTTCTTGTGCATCTTCACGTCTAGCTGTCTCTGTGGCGGTATTTTGTTGAAGCATCCGCCACAAGCGTCACGTTGAACATACACAATACCTAGTCCGTTGCGTGCGTTTTTACGAATTCTCTTGAAACTGCTCAGCAGTCGCGGCTCGATTTTCGTCTCCAAGTCACGTGCTCTATCGCGTAGTTTTTCTTCCTCTTCTTTCGTTTCGAGCATAATTTCGTCCAGCTCATTACGCTTTTGGTGCAAGTCGTGTTCGCGGTCATATATTTGTTGTCCTGTCACGCTCAGTTCGCGTTCGCACTCGTCAATCTTTACCAGTGCTTCCTTTATCTTCTTGTTGCACAACTCTATTTCAAGCGTTTGGAACTCAATTTCCTTGCTCAGCGTGTCGTATTCGCGGTTGTTCTTCACCTCGTCAAGCTGTCGGTTATAGCGTTCCACGCTAGCCTCAGCCTCAGCTATTTCAGCCCTTTTCTGCGAAATAGCCCTTGAGAAGTCGTCAATTTCCCTGCGAATTTTGTCTTCGCGTATATTCAGACCTTCAATCTCGTCTTCCAAGTCCTGCACTTCCAAGGGCAATTCTCCCCTCAGCGCACGTTTCTCATCAATTGCCGAGAGCGTTGTTTGCAACTGGTAGAGCGCTTTAAGTTTCTCTTCCACCGACAGTTCGGTAATTTCTTTCTTTGCCATAACTTATAAATAGATGATGGGATTGGTGTTGGTCTGCGTCAGAATGCACTTCACGCCCTGGCACCTTTCCTCGATTATTGTTTTAAATATCTCATTCGTAAACTGCTCGCTTTGGTAATGTCCAATCACGGCAATTTGTATTTCCTGTTCATGATCAAAGTAATCATGATAGTGCATCTCGCCCGTCACAAAGGCATCTGCCCCTGCTGCGATGGCGTCGGGCAACAAAAAAGCCCCAGAACCGCCACAAATGGCCACCTTACAGATAGGCCGGCGCAACAGCTGGTTGCACATCACGCACTCCACATCGAACGTTTTTTTAAGCAAAATCACGAAATCGTCGGCTGCCAAAGGCTGCTCAAACACGCCCATCACGCCCGATGCGCCTTCAACACTAACGCTTTCGCCTTTCTCGTTAAGGGCCTCTACACGCTTTCGCGCGCCGAAAAAGTCTGCATTTAGCAGTCCCATCTTC
>ERZ773009.2416-NODE-2416-length-11875-cov-5.251184_pt1 | contig 11875 bp, 8 predicted proteins | sample MGYA00580663_ERZ773009 | MGnify/ENA primary metagenome ERZ773009 (study PRJEB29015, sample SAMEA2737969) | human oral metagenome | biome: human oral; feature: human-associated habitat; material: dental | place: China | collected 2026 ... | reverse complement strand
GTCACAAGGAAAACGAACGACAAAAAATCGTATGGTTTTTCCAAGAGTTGAATTTTTCGGAAAAACGCCGTATAATATAGCCAGTGGAACAGGACGTGAAAATGATCGGAGGGAAATGATATGATTCGCAGCATACCTTTCAATTTCCGAAACAACGCGGAAAAGACGCGCGACACGGTGGAGCGTGTGGTGGATTTCATCATGGAGCAGCCGTTGAATCCCATCGGCAAGGTGACGGGAGCGCTCGCTTCTTTCCGTTGCGACATCCTCGACGAGGAGAATTACTATGAGATCGAGGCGGAGCTGCCGGGCGTCCTCAAGGAGGACGTCTCTCTGACCTACGAGAATGACAAGTATCTGACGATCACCGCCGAACTGCCCGAGCGCGAGAGCCACCTCAAGTATCTGCTGCGCGAGCGGCGCACGGGCCGCTTCGAGCGCTCCTTCGCCGTCGACGGCATCAAGTGGGAGGAGAGCACGGCTTCGATGGAGAACGGCGTTTTGAAGATCATTCTGCCGAAGCTCGGTGTGGAGGACGTGAAGAAGAACAGCATAGAGATCAAGTAAGGGCGAGTCTCGTTCATGGGCTGCTGCTCATCGCAGCAGCCTGTTTTTCCATACGCATCCTTAAAGAAGTACTAAAAACAGGATTATCCTCTCCTCGTGTAGAAGTATACAAATTAGAATCTGCCGTCTTGCCGCAGAGCGGCGGGACGGAGCTTTTCCGTGAAGCGAAATATGAAGTGCGGCGGTGTACGCGACGCTTGCCGCAAGCAGGAGGTAAAACGCATATGTTGGACGATCAGGATTGGGGCTCATTCAAGCGCAAGCTCAAGGCAAAGACGGAAATCGACCTCGATCTTTATAAAGAGCCGCAGATGAAGCGCCGCATCGGCAGTCTCGTGACGCGCAAGGGATACGATTCTTACACAAAGTATTTCGATATAGCGGTGCAGGACAAGACGGAGTTCGATGCCTTCATCGAGTATTTGACGATCAACGTTTCGGAGTTCTTTCGCACGCCCGAGAAATTCTCAAAGCTGGAGACAGATGTCATTCCCGACCTTTTGACGCGCTCGTCCAAGCTCAATATCTGGAGCGCGGGCTGCTCCATCGGCGCGGAGCCGTATTCTCTGGCGATGATCCTCAAGGAGATGACGCCGGGCAAGCAGCACCGCATCCTGGCGACGGATCTCGACATCGAGATCATCGCCAAGGCGAAGAAGGGCGTCTACACGGACAACGAGCTCAAGTGCGTCGAGTCTCCGCGCCTCAGCAAGTACTTCACGAAGGGTAGCGACGGCACATTCGCCGTGCATGAGGACATCAAGAAGCTCATCGAGTTCAAGCGCCACAACCTCCTCAAGGATCCGTTTGAAACGGGCTTCGATCTGATCCTCTGCCGCAACGTCGTCATCTACTTCACCGAGGAAGCGAAGTTCGAGCTTTACACGAACTTCTTCCGTGCGCTGAAACCCGGTGGCATCCTCTTCGTCGGTGCGACGGAGGCGATTTTGAACTTCCGCAAGATCGGCTACACGAGCTACCAGCCGTTTTTCTATCAAAGACCTCTGGCGTAAGGAAAGGGGAAGCTTTGAGGAAGGGGGGCGGGGCGGATGTTTGCAAACGAAAGAATCGAGTGCATGAGCCGCAGTGATCTGCACGATCTGCAGCTCGTGCGGCTGAAGAAGGCAGTTGCCTGGGCGAAAGAGAAGAGCGCATTCTATCAAAAGAAGTTTGCGAATGTCTGCGCGTCGCAGATCGAGAAGCTCGAAGACATCGAGAAGCTGCCGTTCACGGCGTTGCCCGATATCCTGAACACATCGCCGTTTGATTTTCTCACACTGCCTTTGAGCGGTGTCCTGCGCATCAGCAGCCGCAATCATACGGGCACGGTTGTCAAGATGTATACGAACGGCGACATCGCACACAATGTCGATATGCTGACGCGCGCCCTCGTGGCGACGGGCGTCCATCGCGCTTCCGTCGTCGGCATCCTCGGCGATATGTCGGACGGTCGCCTGCTCGACTTGCAGATGGCGGCAGAGGTCATCGGCGCGACGACCGTGCTGCTCGGCGAGGACATGCAGTCGGCGGTCGAGCTCGTGCGTATGACGGGCATGGATACGCTCCTCGCGAGCCAGCCGCTCGTCATGCAGCTGATCGTGCACGCGCAGATGAAGAATATCGAGCCGTCGACTTTGCCCTTGCAGACGGTCGTCTGTCTGAACGAGGCGATCTCAAATCCGATGAAGCGACATATCTGCGACAGGCTGCAGACGGCGGTGCACGACCTCTTCGCTTCGACGGAGCTCGGCACGGCGGGACTTTTCTTCCCGTGCGGCAAGGGGCAGGGACATCATGTGCAGGAGGATTACTGCTACACGGAGCTCATCGAGTTCAGCGGCGCGAAGGTGATTCATGAGGCGGGACGCATGGGCGAGCTCGTCGTCACGATGCTCGCCGCAGAGGCGATGCCGCTCATCCGCTATCGCACGGGGCAGGCGGTCATGCGCCTCGACGAGCCGTGCGAATGCGGCCGCGCGCTCGTGCGCCTGGCGACGCCGTTCGGACTGACGCGCTGAGTATAGGAGAAATGCCGCGGGTATTGTCGAGATGACATGCCGCGCGGTATTTTTGTTGGCACGGAAGAGTTTGAGGGAGAGAAGATAAGATATGATCGAGTTCATCCTGGGGCGCGCGGGCACGGGCAAGACGCACGCCTGCCTCACCGCCATGGCGGCGCGCATGAAGGAGGCGCCCGAGGGAAACGCCCTCGTGCTGCTCTTGCCCGAGCATGCGACGTATCATGCGGAGCGCCGCCTCGCCGCTCTGATGGCAGGCGAGGGCGAGGGCTTCGTGCGCAGTCTCGTATTCGGCTTCAAGCGCTTCGCGCGCCATATTTTACAGGAAACGGGCGGCGCAGCAGCCGCACGCATCACGAGCGTGGGGCGTCGCCTGCTTTTGAAGCGCATCCTCGCCGAAGAGGAGGCGAATCTGAAAGCCTTCACGCGCGCGGCAAAGCAGCGCGGCTTCACGGAGACGCTGGAGAATGCTCTGGAGGAGATGCGAAGCTACGGTCTTGATGACGAAGCGCTACAGAAAGCAAAAGTCTCGCTTGCCGATGAATACCTTTGCGAGAAGCTCGACGATATCGCGCTCATTTACAGACGTTATCGCGAAAAGATGGCGGGACGCTACACCGATACGGGCGATATGCTCGCGGCGCTCGCAGAGAAAATTCCCGCCTCGCACCTTCTGGACGGTGCAGAGATCTGGATCGACGGCTTTTCCTTCTTTCATCCGCAGGAAAGGAGCATCCTTGCGGCGCTCTTTCAGAAGGCAAAGGCGGTGCACATCACGCTGACCTTCGATCCTGCGGGAGAGGCGAAGGCGCAGCGCGAGGGCAGTCTCTTCTACCGGCAGGCGCAGACTTTGCAGCAGCTCAGGCGACTGGCAGACGAGCTGCATCTTCCCGTGCGCGTGCGCGCTATGACAGAAAATCAGCGCTTTCAAACTGCAGCGCTCGCCGCCATCGAGCGCCATGCGTTTTCCTTCCCGCTTGCCGCACAGCAGGGCGCCGAGGGGCTCAGTCTCGTCGAGGCGGCGACGCGGCGGCTTGAGATGGAGGCGGCCGCCGCCGACATCGTGAGTCTTTGCCGCGAGGAGGGATTGCGCTGGCGCGACATCGCCATTTTGACGCGCGATGAAGCTGCCTACGGCGACATGCTCGCTCTGACGCTTGAGGACTGCGGCATCCCGTATTTTCGCGACAACAAGCGCCCCGGTGTGCATCATCCGCTCGCCGAGCTCATTCGCTCCGCCTTCGAGGTGCTGCGCGGCTGGCGCTACGACGCCATGTTCCGTGCGCTCAAGACGGGCTTTTTTCCGCAGACGCGCGAGGCGATCGACCTCCTTGAAAACTATGTATTGGAGTTCGGCATCCGCGGCTCGCGCTGGACGATGGAGGAGGAGTGGCGCTGGCATCGTCAGCGCAGCCTGGAGGAGACGGAAGAGGGTGCGAGCGAAAAGGAGAGGGAGCGCCTCGCGCAGATCGACTACTATCGCCGCGCCGTCGCCAAGCCTCTGCAGGCATTCGCCGAGAACGTCAAGAGTGCGGCGAACGTGCGCGGCTATGCCGAGGCGCTCTATCGCCTGCTGCTCGCGCTCGATGTGCCGCAGCAGCTTGAGCGCTGGGCGGACGAGGCGGAAAAAGACGGCCGCCTCGCCGAGGCGCGCGAGCATCGGCAGATCTGGAACGACATCATCTCTTTGCTCGATCAGATGGTGGAAACGAGCGGCGACGAGGCGATCAAGGTGCGCGAGTTTGAGGACGTGTTAAACGACGGACTCGATGCGCTGCAGATCTCGCTGATTCCTCCGGGGCTCGACTATGTGACCGTCGCCGACTTTGAGCAAAACAGCGTCGAAAATGCGCGCGCCGTCTACATCCTCGGCGCGAACGAGGGCATCATGCCGCGCCGCAGCCGTGAGAAGGGGCTGCTTTCCGACGCCGACCGCCTGCACCTGAAAGAGGCGGGGCTTGAGCTGCCCATGGGCTCTGTCGAGGGCAGCTTCGGCGAGCGCTTCCTGCTCTACAAGGGCTTCACGGAGGCGCGTGACCGTCTTTGGGTGTCCTATGCGCTCACCGATACGGAGGGCAACGCCCTGCTGCCGTCCTCGCTCGTCGCACAGCTTCGCACTGTCCTGCCCGCCGTCCGCCTGCGCTCCATCCCGTTGGAAGTGACGCAGAGCCGCCTCTTTGCGGGCGGCCGCCAGGCGGTGACAGCGCTGGCGGCGGCGCTTCGCGTCTATCGCGAGAAAAAGGCGCTCGCACCCTTCTGGCACGATGTCTACAACTGGGCGCTGCAGGAGGAAAAGACGTATGGCGTCCTGCAAAAGGTACTGGCGGGGCTCTTTTCCCATGCGCGAGACGAGCTCTTGCCGCAGGAAATTGCCAGGGCGCTCTACACGAAGAAGCGCCGCCTGCGCGGCAGCGTCACGCGCTTCGAAGCCTTTCGCGCCTGTCCCTTCCGCCACTTCGCGCGCTACGGTCTGCGCCTGGCGGAGCGGCCCGAGCGCAGCTTCCGTGTGCCCGACCTCGGCATCCTGCTGCACGCCGCCCTGAAAGAATTCGGCGAGCGTCTGAAAAGTGAGGGCAGGCGTTGGCGCGAAGTGAGCGAGGAGGAGTGCGGCGAGACACTGCATGAAATCCTCGCGGCGCTCGCCCCAAGGCTGCAGAATGAAATCCTTCTGAGCACGAAGCAGTATCAAAATCTTTTAGAGCGCATCGAGGAGACGGCGAGAAGGGCGCTCTTGCGCCTCATCGAGCTCGACAAGGCGAGCGACTTCCGCCCCGTCGCCTTCGAGCGCGCCTTCGGTCTGGGCGCGGGCAGCCTGCCGCCCCTGACGTATGCGCTCGAAGATGGCTGCTCGCTTGAAATCACTGGACAGATCGACCGCATCGACATGGACGAGGCGGGGCGCTACTTCCTCATCATGGATTACAAGACGGGCGCGGCTTACATCAACCTCATCGAGGTCTACTACGGGCTGCGCCTGCAGCTTCTGACCTATTTGCTCGTCGCCAGAAATCTTCTCGCGCACACGGAGGAAGAGGCGCTGCTGCCTGCGGCAATGCTCTACTGCTTCTTGAAAAATCCGCTCGTCACGGCGCAGCACCGCATCGACGAGGCGGAGGCGAAGAAGCTCCTGCAGGGCAAGCTCAAGATGCCCGGCTGGGTGCTCGCGGACGCCGACGTCATACGCGCACTCGACAAGACCTTCAGCTTCACGAAGGTCGCCCTGACGAAGGCAGGCGAGATCGACAAGCGCAGGCTCGATTACGTCAAGACGGAGGAGGAGTTCGCCATCCTGCTCGACTACATCGCCTACATTCTGACGGACACGGGAAGACAGATCCTCGCGGGCGAGGTGCGCGCTTTGCCGTACCGTTTGAAGGACAGGACGGCGTGCAGCTATTGCCCGTACATCGCCGTCTGCGGCTTCGACCCGCTCGTGCCGGGCTTCGCTTACCGCAGGCTGCAGAGCCATGAAGATGCGGAGCTGATGGACAGTATGGAACTGAAAGGAAAGGAGGCTGCCGCATGGAAAGCGAGCGCAAATGGTCCCAAGCACAGTTGAAAGCAATCGAAGAGAGGGGCAAGAATCTGCTCGTCGCGGCGGCAGCCGGCTCGGGCAAGACCTCCGTGCTCGTCGAGCGCATCATCCGCCGCATCCTGAGCGGGGAAACGGACGTCGATCGACTCCTCGTCGTCACCTTCACGAACGCTGCCGCTGCCGAGATGCGCGAGCGCATCGAAGCGGCTCTGGCGCAGGAGATCGCCAGGGGGGCGTCGTCGCCGCGACTTGAGCGCCAGCTCGCGCTTCTTTCCAACGCCTCGATCTCGACGCTCCATGCCTTCTGTCAAAATGTCATTCGCCGCAACTTCGCCGCCATCGACCTCGATCCGAAGTTCCGCCTGGCGGGCGAGCAGGAAATTCGCCTGCTGCAGCAGGAAGTGCTCGAAGAGATATTTGAAAGGAAGTACGACGAGGCAGAGGAGGGCTTCCTCGCCTTTGCCGACGCTTACGGCACGGAGCGCGGCGACGAAGCGCTCTACGCCATGGTGCTGCGGCTCCACGCCTTTTCCTGCAGCCAGCCGTTCCCGGGGCTTTGGCTCGACTCCCTCGCCGCGCGCTTCGATCTTGCGGCGGACGCGCGCCTTCTCGATACGCCGTGGGCAAGCACCGTGCTCGCGCAGATTTCCGTCGTCCTCTCGGGTTGTCTTGCCGCCGTGCAGCGCCTCTCTGAAAAGGCGGGCGCGCTCGGCTACGCAGCGTGCCACGATGCCTTGCAAGAGGACGAAACGCTCGTGGAAAATTTGCTCGCCTCCGTGAAGGGCGGCGACTGGGAGGCAATGCGGCAGGCATTTTCTTCTTATAAGCATGCGACGATGCGCTTTCCCAAGGGCATGGACGAAGAAGAGAAGGAGACGGCAAAGCGTCTCTTCACACTGCCGCGCGACCGCGTGAAGCAAAGGCTCAAGCGGCTTAAAGAAACGTATTTTCACTCGGCGGAAGCTGAGCTGCTCGACGATCTGCGCGCGCTTTCGGGCACGGCGCACGCCATCGTCGGCGTCGTCAGGGATTTTGCCGCCGCTTTTCAGGCGGCGAAGAAGGAGCGCGGCATCGTGGACTTCAATGACCTTGAGCACTTCGCGCTCGCAGTTCTGAGAGACGATGCCGCGCCCGCAGGCGAGCTGCGCCCTTCGGCGCGCGCCCTCGCGCTGCAGGAGAAGTACGAGGAGGTCATGGTCGACGAGTATCAGGATACGAACGGCGTGCAGGAGGCGATCCTTTCGCTCGTTGCGCGCGCGGACAACCTCTTCACCGTCGGCGACGTGAAGCAGAGCATCTACCGCTTCCGCCTCGCTGACCCGCGCCTTTTCCTCAAGAAGCACAGCGAGTACCCGACGGCAGGCGGGCAGTATGCGCGCATCGACCTCTCGGAGAACTACCGCAGCCGCGCGGGCGTGCTCGCAGCCGTGAACTGGCTCTTCTCGCAGCTCATGACGCCCGAGGCGATGGAGCTTCTGTACGACGAGGCAGCGGCGCTGCACTTCGCCGCGCAATATCCCGAGGATGTGCCGCAGAGCCTCGCGGGCGCGACCGAGCTTCACATCATCGAAAGCGATGCCGTGCCCGACGCTGCCGCAGTGCAGGAAGATGCAGATGCGCCCGCCTCTGAGGCGGGCGCAGAAAACGGGGCGGATGAGGAAGAGCTCAAGGGATTCGCTCTGGAAGCGGCGTTCATCGCGCGGCGCGTGCGCACCTTGATGGCGAGCGGCGCGCTTGTCGCCGACAAGGGCGGCTATCGCCCCTTGCGCTGGCGCGACATCGTGATCCTCCTGCGCGCCGCGCGCGGCCGTGCGGACATCCTGCTCGAAACCTTGCGCGACGCCGACATCCCGTCGTACGCGGCGCTCGATGCGGGCTACTTTCAGGCGACGGAGGTGCGCGTGCTGCTCGCCGTGCTCGCCGTCATTGACAACGCGCGACAGGACGTGCCGCTCGCGGCGGTGCTTTGTTCGCCGATCGTCGGCCTGACGTTCAGCGAGCTGGCGGAGCTGCGTCTCGCCGCGCCCGAGGACGACATCTTCGGCGCGCTGCTCGTCGTCAATACGCCCGGCGCCGGCTTTTCTGCCCCCTTGCGCGAAAAGGTCGGAGCGTTTCTGGAACTGTTGAGCGCCTGGCGAAAGCTCGTGCGGCGCGTCAGCGTGCCCGAGCTCATCTGGCAGATCTACCGCGATACGGGCTACTACGACTATGTCGGCGGCATGACGGGCGGGCTTCTGAGGCAGGCGAATCTGCGCATGCTCGCCGACCGCGCGCGCGACTACGAGGAGACGAATTTTCGCGGCCTCTTCCGCTTCCTGCGCTTCATCGAGAAGATGCAGCAGATGGAGACCGATCTTTCCGCCGCGCGCACCCTCGGCGAGGGCGAGGATGTCGTGCGCATCATGACGATCCACAAGAGCAAGGGTCTCGAATTTCCCGTCGTCATCGTCGCAGGGCTCGGCTCGAAGTTCAACATGCGCGACGCGGCGGACGACCTGCTCATGCACCGCGAGCTGGGGCTTGGACTCTACCGCACGGAGCGCGAAAAGTCGCTGCGCTACTCGACCTTCGCGCGCGAGGCGGTCGCCGAGCGCATCCGCGAGGAGAGCAAGGCGGAGGAGCTGCGCGTCCTCTACGTGGCGATGACGCGCGCGCGCGAAAAGCTCATTCTCGTGGGTTCGACGAAGAAGCTCGCCGCGCGCGCGGCAGGCTGGTGCAGCTACGTCACGCTGACGAAGCGTGAGCTGCCTGCCTACGCGGCGCTTGAGGCGGACTCCTTCCTCGACTGGCTCGGCATGACGGTCGCTCGCCACGCGGACGGCGCCCCCCTTTGGGAGTGCGCCTCTCTCGTGGAAAAGCGCGTCGCGCCCGCAGGCGAGGACGACTCGCGCTGGCAGGTCGAGATCGTATCCGCCGCCGCTGTCACGAGCGTCAGCGCTGCCGTGCCCGCAGAGGATGACGTCTTCGAGAAGCTGCGAAAAGGAGAGCCTTTGCCTGCGAGCGATGAGAAGGAGGCTGTGGAGCGACTGCTCTCGTGGCAGTACCCGCCGCACGGCGTCGCCGACGTGCCGGCGAAGCTCTCCGTCACGGAGCTCAAGCGTCGCTTCGCCGCCGAGGATGCGGCGGCGGAGAAGCCTTACATGCCGCTCGCGGAAAGGCACGGCGGCTTCGCGCGCACCGTCTTCAAGCGCCCCGACTTCCTGCAGGAGAAGACGGGTCTGTCGGCGGCGGAGTACGGCACGCTCATGCACCTCGTGCTGCAGCACATCGACCTCGCCGGCGACAGCAGCCGCAAGGGACTGGCTGTGCAGCTCGCGGCGATGGCGGAAAGGGAGCTGCTCCTGCCCGAGCAGGCGGCGTTCGTTCGCCTCGAGATGGTCGAAGCCTTCCTGCACTCGCCGCTCGGCAGCCGTATGAAAGGGGCGCGCCGCCTCTGGCGCGAGCTGCCCTTCAGCCGCAGGCTCGAAGCGCGCCGCTTCTACCCCGCAGCTGAGCCCGAGGCGCGCATCTTCGTCCAGGGCATCATCGACGTGCTCTTCGAAGATGAAAACGGTGTCCTCGTACTTCTGGACTACAAGACGGACAGGGACACGAATCCTGCCGCTGTGCGCAAAAAGTACCGCCTGCAGATTGATCTCTACACGGAGGCGGTAGAAGCGATCCTCAGGAGCAGGGTCGCTGAGCGCTATCTCTATTTGCTGCAGGACGGCGGGATTGTGAAGCTCTGAAAGGTAAGGAACCACGGATAAATTCAGCCACCCATCTTCACGCATCTACGCTGTCCTCTCGTCGTCGACAAATCCTCGACGTAGCACCGCTACGCCTCCGGTTTGTCTCCTCGATAGAACCAGCGCATCTGCGCAAATCTGGGCGACTTCATTTTATCAGCGTTTCCTTAGGCGGAGGTTTTGTCTGCAGAATTGCTCATTGCGGCGCGCATGGCGAGCATATTCGCGTCAAGCAGGCAGAGTATATCGCCTTTCTCTGTCCGAAGAGCGTCAATCGCACTGGGAAGGGGGAGGGATGCTTCGTCCTGTTCCATGCCCCACAGGTGAAGGGCAAGCCCTTCTTTTGCGGCAAGCATGGCTTCATTGGCAGTTGCCCCCGTGGCGATGCAGCCGGGTAGATCGGGGAAGTAAACGCCATAATTTGTTTTGGTCTTTTGAAGAATCGCGGGATAGGTGTAGTGATCGGGCAGATGCGCCATAATAAATGCCTCCTTATGGATCGAGCAATCCTGCTTGTGTCAGGATGGATTTCTCCATGGCGGGAGAAACGTCGTCACTTTCACGATGTCCAGATACCGTGACGCGTCCGGGCTTCGTTGGATGCTTGAATTGACGGTGCGAGCCTTTTTGCGCAACGAGCTTCCAGCCGTCTGCTTTGATTATGCGCAGGAGATCACGCACTTTTCGTGGCATAATTCCCTCCTGATGATTTATGTATAGATGTTTTCTTGTCGCTTCTATTGTACCAGAAAATGAGCGTTTACACCTTTTTATTTTTTGGATATATGGATATGATTTTGCTTCAATGATATAATGGACGAAACAGGAAATTTTTCATGCTTGAAAGGCTATCGCTTTCATGGGAGGGGCGGGCGTATGCAGTATTTCTACTTGATTTTTGCAATCGCTGCCTTGGCCGGCGGCGCCTGGCTCGGCTATGAGGGGGCGTTTTGGAAGGCGGGTGTGACGCTTTTTCTGAGCGCTTTTGCGTTTTTTCACGCCAAGAAGCTGCGCGGCAGGAAGCAGCGGCTGCAGCTGAAGCGCTCCGCTCTGCAGAAGCTGCCCGATGCGCGCGCCGAGCTTCTGGAGGCGAGCTTTGCCAAGGCGGTGGGCGACTACGACAGCCTGCAGGCATTGCGCCCGCAGATCAAGGATCGCGAGATGACGCAGGAGCTCGTCGCCCTGCAGCATGTCGCGGACAACATGCTGCGCTATTTGGAGCGCAACCCGGAGCGCATGGCGGCGGCGGAAGACTTCATCGAGATTTATCAGGAGAAGGCGGTCGTCATGCTGCGCCAGTACATCGACCTTGAGGAATCGCAGCTCACTTCCGACGAGGTGCTGCAGGCGAAGGCGCGCGTCAAGACGATGCTTTCCTCCCTGCGTGCGACGTACGAGGAGGAGTTCAGGCGCGTCCTCAACTATCAGATACTGGATCTCAACGCCGAGCTCGATGTGCTGCAGCACTCGATGAAGGGGCAGACGGCGGGCGCGGCGCGCGTTGTGCCCGCCGTGCAAGAGGCGCCTTTCGTGCGCCGTGGCGCGGTGCGCCCGCTGCAGGAGGCGGCTAAGATGCCCCTCATTCTGCAGAAGGTATCGAGCCTTGCGCGCGGTACGAGCGCCATACCGCAGGAGCTTTACTGGCAGATCGTGCGCCGCAAGTTCAAGGCGTCGCTGCTCGGCATATTCTTCGGCGGCATCGGCGCGCATAAGTTCTTCCTCGGCAAGAATTTTCAGGGCGTCAGTTACATCCTTTTCCTCTGGACGGGGCTGCCGATCTTCGTCGGCTTCATCGAGGGTGTGCGCTGGCTCTTCATGTCTGTGGATGATTTTTACTTCGATTATTGTGATGAGATGGATTAGACGGAGGAGAGGGAGACATGGCGGAAATCAATCTGGAAGACCTATTGAGCAAGAAGCAGGCGCAGCCGCAGGAAAAGGCGCTCGACCTCGCGCCCGAAAAGGAGCTTGCGCGCATCGCGCAGGCGGTCGAGGAACTGACGCCTGCGGAGCGTGCCGAGGTGGAG
>ERZ773009.2415-NODE-2415-length-11876-cov-10.627781_pt1 | contig 11876 bp, 10 predicted proteins | sample MGYA00580663_ERZ773009 | MGnify/ENA primary metagenome ERZ773009 (study PRJEB29015, sample SAMEA2737969) | human oral metagenome | biome: human oral; feature: human-associated habitat; material: dental | place: China | collected 2026 ... | reverse complement strand
GCTGCGCCGTCTGCATCGCCGCCAAAGCCTTCTCCGTATATCTTTCTTCACCCATGATGTTTCCTCCCTATATATATGATGACTTCGCTTTTCATGATATGCAGGACGCCTTTCACCTTGCCCCGCTGATTCTTATTATAACGCAAAAAGTCAAAAAGTCAAATACTTTTTGACTTTTTGACTAATTATTTTGCCGCCGCAAGGATGCGAGATACGCTTTATATTGCCGGTGGTTTATGGTATAGTAAGGGTAAAAGTTTTGGAGAGATTTATATGACAACTTGGGCAGAATTTCTTGAAGAACAACTCAAGAATCCCACCTTCAAGCGTGAATACGACGCCCTCGAAGACTGGTATCAAGAACAGCTTGCCCGGCAAGACGCGCTGGCGCGTGCAGAAAAAGCAGTCTCGCCAAGTCAGACGCACCATCCACGCAAAAAGTCAGCAGCTCCCTCTTTCTAAGACATCTATTTCTTACCTTCAGAAACTCGGAGAACCTCCATGACAAACATCATTCTTCTCCTATGCCTCATCCTCCTCGTCCTTCTCTTCATCCTGCAGATGCGCCGCTCGCTCAGGCGCTCGACGCTCATCAACTCGCTCATCAACGAGTACATCGAGCATCTTGACGATCCCGCGCTCATCGATGCAATCTACGCGCACTGCACCTCGGACTGGCGACTGCGCCGCATCATGAAGCGGTTCGGCGGTACGCGCGCCGACATTGAGATGCTTTTCAAGAAGCTGCTCATCTGGGCAAACTTCAAGAAAGGTCGTCGCTTCGTCCCCATCTCCTCCTTCTTCTTCGCAGGCTCCCTCGCCTACCTCCTGCGCAACAAGGACGCTGAGCCGAAAAAGCTCGCGATGCGGATGATGAATTTCTTCCATATTTGATAAAATCTGCAAAGGCTTGCACATTCCCTCGCTTGCATTACGCCGGAAGACATTGCTTCCATACAGGAAAATCCACGGAAACATTGATGTCCTCAAAACTACTCACCCACATCCAAGGAGGAATCCATCATGCCAACACCACATAACTCCGCCGAGGTCGGCGATATTGCCGAGCGCATCCTGCTGCCGGGCGATCCCCTGCGTGCGAAGTACATCGCCGAAAACTTTCTCTCAGATGCCACGGAGTATTCGCATGTGCGCAACGTGCTCGGCTATACGGGAAGCTACAAGGGCACGCGCGTTTCCGTACAGGGCACGGGCATGGGCATGCCGTCCATCGCCATCTATGTGCATGAACTCATCAGCGTCTACGGCGTGAAGAAGCTCATCCGCGTCGGCAGCTGCGGTGCGCTCGCCAAAAGCCTCCACATTCGCAACGTCGTCATCGCACAGGGGACGACGACCGACTCTTCCATGCCGCGCAATATCTTCGGCTCCTCCGTCAGCTTCGCACCGCTCGCTGACTTCGCTCTCTTAGAAAGCGCCGTGCGGCACGCGCGCGAAAAGGATCTCGTCGTCCATGTCGGCAACGTGCTGTCGCAGGATCGCTTCTACGACGACGAGATCGACTTCGCCAAGCTCCTCAGCTACGGCGTGCTCGCCGCCGAGATGGAAACGGCTGCGCTCTACCTGCTTGCCGCAAAGTTCGGCGTGCAGGCACTCGGTATCTTCACCGTCAGCGACCACATCACCTGCGACGAACCGCGCGCGACGCCCGAAGAGCGCGAGCGCTCCTTCAACGATATGATTGAGCTTGCGTTAGAAAGCATCATCCATGAATAGAAACCACCTTTCTGTGTCTGTCCTATTTATCGAAATAACACAGTAAAGCGAAATACCAATGAAAAGACGGTGCACAAGCCGCTGAGGTTTGTGCACCGTCTTTTTCTTTTGCCGAAGCAGTTTCAGCGTGCGAAGTCGAGTGCGCTCTTCAAGATCACGCGATCCTTGAAGCGCGTGTCGCTCCTGTCGCCGATGCGCATCATGGCGGTCTTTTCCTGCCACTTGGGAAGGTTCGTCTTGTTCCAGTCGAGCAGGCAGCGAAGCTCCTTCATGCTCTTCTCGAAGGCTTCTTTCCCTTCGCCCAGATGCTCTTCGCGCCACCGGCGGAAGGCGGCGAGGCATTCTTCGCCCGTGCTCTCTTCGAGGCTTTCACGCCATGCGCCGTCCGTAAAGAGTCCCGCGAACTGTTCTTCCGTGTCTTCGAGCAGGAGACGCGCCTTGAGGCGCACCGAGCCGAGGCCGAGGGATTTTCCCTGCCCGATCTTGAAGCATATATCCTCGCCCGACTCGCCGAGGGAGAAGACTTCGAGCAGAGCGCCGAGTTCTTCGGGGCGCAGGTTCTTGAAGCGGATAGAGCCGGAAAAATGTGCGCCGGCGGCGATGGGGCGGATCTCCTGCGTGCCCTTGACGACCTTGTCACGCTCGGGGTCGAGCCGCCACGAATCGGCGCTCGCCTTCTGATGCCAGTAGAGCTTGTAGCCGCGGATCGGCGCATCACTGTCCCAGTGCTGCGGCTCTTTTCCCGTCTGCTTCAAGTAGAGCTGGAAGGATGTGGGGTTCGGCGTCATCAGCGGATGGGAGCGCGACGGCGCGAGCTGATTGGCCGTGCCTTGGAGCACGGCGTCTTCGAAGATGACGCGCCCCGCCCAAAGCGCCTTGCAGCCGAAGATGGCGTCGGCGAAGTCGATCGTATCCTTTTGAAGCGCAGCAGGCACATGGTCGGCGATGGACTTCTCATAAGGGATGCGGTAGTAGCGTCCGTGACCGAAGTGCTGCACGACGCCGTCTTCCGCCATGTAGAAGCACGGGGCGCAGAAGTCGACGTCTTTGCTGTTTGCAAATCTTTGAGCGCGTCCACCCGTGAGTGCTCGTGGTTTTTCGTTGGAGCGCGCTGTTTGCAGCAAATTGAAACGTCCGCGACTCTTGTCTTCGCGGTATCCTTTGAGGACGTTTTCGGGTACGGGCAGACGGTGTTCTGGCTTCCAATCAGCATTTTGGATGCGATAATAAACCCTTTTTATCTTCGGGGACTTCCCCGTGATGACATCGGCACTGTGTTCCTTTTCATCCCAATCAATCCGAGCCTTTACCTGCGGATCATCGGACGGTATCGACATTCCTTTCTTGTCGGCGGGGCACACGTAGTATTTGCCGCGCACTCGGATGAGGAAGCCCGCATTCGCCTTGGAGACTGGACGGGTGACTTCCTCTTCTCCGCCGTCTTCGGTCTTCTTCTTGACGGTGATATTCTCCACCATGCGCTCCTTGTAGTAGTCGGCAAGGTTGCTGCCTTGCTCGACAAGGGCACGGAAGTACAGGTGTCGCTCGGTGAATTCCGTGCCCGGACGCATCGCGCCGCCCGATACCATGCGCACCATGTGCTTGATGAAGCCGCGCAGCGTGCTGCCCGGCACGATCGGCTCGCCCGTCGGCGAGAAGAATTCATTCGTATCGCCGCTGCTGCCGCTGCCGATGAAGAGCGGGGTCAGCGTCTCAAGGGAAAGTTCGATGCGTCCGCTCTTCGCGCCGTCCTCGCATACATATTTGCGGTAGAGACGAAGGCGCTCCTTCTCCTCCATCTTGTGCCAGTCGAGTCCCTGGTCGAGCGGCGCGGGCACGATGGCCTCGGGCAGCGACACGAAGTTGTAGGGTGCGCTCGCAGGCTCCGTCGTCTTGGGGCGCGGCGATGCGCCGCCGCCCTGTCCGCGATAACCGCCGCGTCCGCCGTAGCCGCCTTGCCCGCGATGGCCGCCGCCCTGTCTGCCGTAGCCGCCGCCTTGGTTTCCGCGTCCGCCGCCATAGCCGCCGCTTCTTTCGCCGCCGCGTCTCGGGCGGCGGCTTTCCGCCTTTTCATACTTCTCATAGGCGGCGTCCCAGTCCTTCGGTTTCTCTTTTTCCTCGGGCAATTCCAATTTGTATCTTTTCGCAGCTTCTGCCCACGGATTGTCATTGGCCATCGTTATCCCTCCTCCAGCGGCACGACCGCCTTGTAGCGCATATCCTCGTAGCCCGCCTGCTGCGTCTCGGGGTCATAGCCGATGTAGCAGCGCGTGACGAGAGCGAAGCGCTCCCCCTCTTTCTCAGCGGGAACGGTCAGAGAGAGGCCGCGCCCCGCATCGGCGAGCGTCACATAGCCGTCCGCGCACGTCGTGCGCTCGCCCCAGAGCGGCGCGGCGCTGTCGACGGCTTCCGTGCCTTCGCCGTCCTTGTCAAAGATGTAGCGGCCGCGGAACTTGCCGCGCTTTTTCACAAGATGCAGTTCCTCCGTCTCGTTGAAGGCGCGCATTTCCCCGATGAGCGAGGTGTCGAGTGCGCCGTCGTCGGCGAGATGGATCGCGCCCGCCTGCCAACGCCCCCAGACGATGCGGTGGAATTGCCAGACGATGAGAAGCGCGTCCCCCTTCATGTGCGTTCTGAGCGCTTCTTCGAGCGCCTGCTCGGAAAGGCCGACGCAAAGTCCCGACGTCTTTTCGGAAGAGAGACCGACGATCTTGAGCGGAGCGCTGAAATCCGTGTTCTTCATGCTTCTTTCGCCTCCTCTTCCATGTCGCGCAGAGCTTTGGCGAAGGCTTCGAGCTTTTCTGCAGCTGCTTTTTCCACCGCGCCCGCCGCGCCGATTTCAAGGACTTCATCATCGAACGAGACGGTCGCTGCTACGCCTTCCAAGAGTCCGCGCCCGACGGAGCTTTCGCCGCCGAGGGGGATCGCGCCCTGCCAGAGGTCGCGCAGCAGGTAGAGGGCGAGTCCCGCCTCCCACGGCGCATAGTTCTCGATTTCGTAGTGGAGACGGAGCGTCGCCTCGCCCGGCTTCTCCTGCCAGACAGGTTCATCGGTGAAGAGGACGCTGTCGACCGTGCCGCCCGTGAAGCAGTCGAGGCGGTTTCGCGCGTGCGCTTGAGGCTTGACGCCCTTTCGGAAGTAGGCCTCGTCGACGAGGAAGCGGCTCTTCTGCCGCCGCGCGTCCGTGCTGCAGCCCATGAGGCTGTCAAGCGCGGCGGCGGGCTTCTTGAGAATCGTCAGGATTTCGAGGGCGCGGTGGCGAAGGGCGCCCTTGATGCTCGTGCCCGGAATGAGGAAATCCGCGCCGCTCTTCTTCTGCTGCGACTTGACCTTGCGTTCTGCCGCTTTTTCATCGACGTCGTTTTCGCGCACGATGAGCGAGCGGCGGATGGCGAAGGCGGCATCGACGGAGAAGACGCCCGCACGCTTTTTGCCCGCCGCTTTGCTGCCGTGGGCGATGCATTTGGCGTCCTCGCGGAAGAGCCAGCGGCGCACGTCGTCGAAGTCGCTGAAATCGTAGGTGGAAATGCGGACGTCCGCCGCCGAGACCTTGCCGAATCCCTTGGCGGTCAGCGCACCGAGGCGCACGCCTGCGGCAAGGCGGTCGGCGAGCGTCTGCACCGCTTCTTCCAGCCCCTTTTCCGCATGGGCGCGGCGCACGGTGACGGTCATGCGAAGCCGTCCCTTCGCGCCGCGCTCGACGGCTTCGTAGTTGTACTTGCGCCCTGCAAGACTCGTGCGTGCGAAGTCCGCGATTCCCACGCCGTCGCGCACGACGATGGCGGCGTCGTCGAGGAGCACGTCCTCGACGTCGATGGCGCTCTGTGCGCCGCCTGCCTTCTCGCCGCGCTCTGCCGAGCCGAAGAGGAGTGCCGCCTCTTCATCTTCGAGCAGCGTGCGCAGCACGCCCGCGAGCGATGTGCCGGGAATGAAGGGACGTTCCTTTTTATCTTTCAAAACCTGCATGTCGGTTTCCTGCCGGGCCTCGCGAGCCGTCAGCCCCGTGCCGATGAGCAGCGGGGAGTCGAGCGAGAGCGTGCCTTCGAGGAGGATCTTCTTCGTGACGCACGCCATCTGGCCGTTTGTTGAAACGCTTGCCTCTGCCATCAGTCAGCCGCCTCCTTTCGCTGCTGCACGGCTCTCTTTCGCGCGTGGCGGAAGAACCAGAGCCAGTAATCGTAGAAGATTTCCCCGTCGTCTTTCAGCGCGGGACGCGAAAAGCCTGCATCTTCGGCAAGCTCTTGCGGCACTTCCGCCGAAAGGTCGAGCGAAGCGTAGGGCGAAAGTTCAGGACGCTCGCCTCGGAGGATGTCGCGCAGCTCCGCCGCGCCGAGCTTCACGCCTTCGAGATGGCGGGCGAGCGGCGTGCGCTTTGCGCCGACCTCGGCGGCGAACTTCGCGCGAAAACGTGCCGGTGCGCCTTCGAGGTTTTCGCGCGGCCCGAGCATCGCTTCAAGACGCGCGAAAGCGTGGGTCATGCCCGCGAGCCTTCCCGTGAGGGCAGAGGCGTCCTTGTACGCCGCGAGGCGAACGCTTTGGGCGATGCGCCGGCGCAGGACGGCGCGGACGATGGCGCGCGCGCGTTCGCTCTTGACGGGGCGGCGCTCGGGTCTTTCCTGCGTCGCTTCAAAGAGCGTCGGCGCGTCGACCGTCCACAGGGCGAGCCTGCCGAAGCCCTCCTCCGTGCGAGAGCCTGCGCCCTCGGCGAGGAGCGCGGCGAGAGCCGCCGCGTCGCGGCTCGTCCACGGCGAAGCCTTCTTCAACTCGAAGATGGAGCCTGCGTCCAGCCCGAACTGCGTGGGACGGCGCATGTTCCAGACGCCGACGAAGTTCGACGCCGAGGCGGAAGCCGCGAAGATGCGCCCGAGGGAGAAGTCGTCGGATTCGGCGCTTTCTTTGAGCGGTGCGAGGAATTCCTCATCGAGCACCTCGCGTGCGTTCCGCGAGAATGCGGCGTCCGAGAGGAGCGGCGTCGCGAGGCGCAGGCGCAGAGTGCTCGAAAGGAGCGATTGGGCAAGGGGTTCGAGCGGTGCGGGCGCATCGAGCGCGATGCGGCACAGTCCGTACTGCGTGGAGCGCGACTTGCCGATCTGGCTGAGGAAAGCGCCGTCCTCGCAGTCGATGCTCGTCAAGAGCTCTTGAATGTCCGCCGCTTCGCCGATGATTTCGCCGCAGAACGCCTGCCCCGGAAGCAGCGATTCGTAGCTGTAGATGCCGCCTTCCGTGCTCTTTCCTGCGAGACGTTCGCCGTCCTTGTCGCGCCTCATGTGGAGCGAGATGTTCTTCGCCGTCTCCACGCGCTCGATTGCCGCGCCGCGCACGATGCCGCAGCCCTTGAGCGGCTTGTAGCCCTTGAGCGCCGTGCCGTCCGACGCTGCAAGGTCGGCGAGCGCGGAGGAAAGCTTGTCCTTTTGCAGCGAGAGCGGCAGGCGCATGGCGCTTTCGCCGCCTTTCGACGGATAGGCGGCGGAGAATTTCAGCGCTCCCGCGAAAAGGCGGCGGAAGGCTTCGGACTCGTGGGCATCTCTGCCGAGGTTCTGCGCCTCGATGAAGCGCGCGGCGATCATGCCGCGCACGATCGAGCCGCTGATGGCGTCGCCCGATTCCGTCAGGATCGCGCCCTGGCTGCCCGCCGTGAGGACGAGCGGCGAAAGCGCCTCGATCGTCAAGGGGATTTTCCGCATCTCTTTCAATCAGCCCACATCCTTTCCGAGCGCTGCCAAGAGAAGTTCCTCGCCGCCCGAAAGCGTGCAGCGGATCTTGCCGAAGCCGCGGTTGCGCTTGAGTCCCGCCGTGCGCAGGTTGGCGCAGGCGAGCGCGAGCGCTTCAGCGTGACGCGCCTCGCCGCCCGTCAGCGTGATCTCGCCGCAGAAGACGAGGTCGTCGGCGAGCGCGGCCTGCATGTTGTGCAGCGAATTGTCGCGAGCCGTGCCGCTCTCCTTGTCGATCTCCGTCTGGAAGCGCACGGTGGTGTACTCTTCGAGGACGTCGAGCGGCGAGAGCGCCGCCTCGTAACGTGCCATCAGATAGGCGAGATCCGCGCTCAGTTCCTCGTAGCCCTCGGGATGAAGGTCGTGCAGCGAGAGGCGCACGAGAGAGCCTTGACCTTCGCCGTGGCGGAAAAGCTCCGCGACCGTCCGGCGCGTGAGGAAGCTGCGCCCCGAAAGCTCCGACATCTCCGCGACCTCGACGGCGCTCTCATAGAGAAGCCCGCGAAGCCGCTTGGCCGGAAAGAGCGGGATGCCGTACTTGTCATGCACGATGGCGGAGTCGAGCGTCACGTCCGCCTTGCCCGAGGTCAGGGCGAGCGGCGAGAGCGCTTCGATGCGCAGGGTGTAGCGAGCCATCATGACGCCTCCTTTCCATCATGCGCGCTCTTCGGCGGCAAAAATTCCAACAGCTCGATCGCCTCGACAAACGGCGTTCGCATGCGGCCGCCGTGCTCCTGCCAAAGATGCGCGGCGTAGGCCTCCCAGCCCGCAGGCTGCGGCAGAGCGTAGCCGTCGTGGCGAATCTGTTCGAGGTATTTTTCCGCCTCGTGCTCCCCGTGCTGCAGGACGGCGCGCAGATCCTTGAGCTTGCCGCTCGGCAGACTCTTCGAGAGGTCTTCGGCGAGCTCGCGCAGCCGGGCGAAAGCGTAGTGGGATTCGCCGTCGATGCGATACGGGCCGAAGTGCATGCTGCCGAGTGCCGCGCGGTACTCTTGGCGGCGAATCTCATCGAGCGTCGGCGCCTGCTCGCCGTGCAGACGCAGGAAATCGAGCCAGCAGCTCGCCTCCTCGCGCAGGCCTTCGCGCTCGTTCGCGAGCTTTCTCATGCGCCCCTTTGCCGAGTCGCAAAGCTGCTCGGCGATCTCGTAGCCGCGGAAGAAGGGATAGGCGGTCGGCAGGATCGCGACGCCCGCGCATGTGTCGACGCCCTTTTCCAGCAGCGACTTCATGATGAACGCCGTGCAGTCGAAGGCGACCTTCGCCGCGCAGACGAAGGTCATGTCGTCGCCGCCGAGGATCAGCGGGCGCACGGGCAGATAGCGGCGCTTTTCGCCGTCCTTCCTCTGCGCGAGGAAGGGGAAGCTGTCCTCTTTCATGGAGAGGACAAGCTCGGCAAAGGCGCGGATCGTCGCCGTGCGGATCTCCTGCGACTTGTTCTTGTAGGCGGAAAGCGTCGTGAGATCGGCGAACTTCTTGCCCATGTTGTTGCCGTCGATATGGACGACGGCGATGTAATTTTCTGTCTCTTTCTGCCCGAGCTTGTCCAATTCGCTCGGAAACACCGCGTTTTCCATGAAGCGCGATTTCTCTTCGTCCGTGAGGACGCTCGTGAGCTTCTCCAAAAGCGCCTTCTCCGCTCTGGCCGGCTGCAGTGCGCCGCCGTCGTGACGCGGCGTCGCGACGCGCAGCTTCGCGGCCTCGCTCTCTGCAATATAGCGCTTGCGGCTCGCATCGTAGGAGGTCGCCGTCTCATCCGCGCCGTCAGCGGCAAGCGTCAGACCCGTGTAGGGAATCGTCGTCCGAGGAAATGCGGTGTTCTGCTGCTCCTTGAGCTTCAAGACGAGCGCGGTGCGGTTCGCCGTCTCGGACAGCCAACTGCCGTCGGATGCGAGATCGACCGTGCCGATGGCGGCTCCCGTCTGCAGTCCCGGGCAGCGCACGAGAAGCTCCTTCGAGAAGCGGCGCACGATCTCCGCCGCCGCCTCGCCTGCATCGGCTCGCAGCAGGATCAGCGCGTTGCCGCCGCCGATGTAGGCGACACGCGCCTTCTGCGGCATCGCCGTCCAGTCGGGCGAGGCGACCTCGCGCCAAGTCGCATCGTCAAGCTCCGCCGCGCCGCAGACCTCGCGGATGACGGGAAGCAGCACATCGTCAAAGACGCGGTCGACGAGATAGGAAGCGCCGATCTGCGTCTTGAGACGGCTGCTGGAAAAGATGTACTTCTGAATCGAGCGTGTGTCGAAAAGCAGTGCTTTCAGCTCCATCAAAAAGCCTCCTTTGCGGAATTTATTTACTTTTAATATTCGACTAGTTGAGGAAGATTCCTGCTAAAATGAGAAGAAATATTTCTCCAGTGATAGAAAGCGCGAGAGAACTGAAGATTCGGATTTGACAAAGAGCCGGAGTCATGCTACATTACGGGAAACGGAAAACCGCATTTGAGCCTTCTGTTCCTGCGGCTTCCCGGACACAGGTTCACATGTGATCGCATACTGCTTGCAGTATTGAAACTTGGCTTGCGCCTTTTTGGTCGCCGTTTCCTTCTGGAGTCACATGCGACCTTATACCGCTTGCGGTATTGAAACATGTTTACAAAGATGTCGGCAGGTCACTCGTTGGCGGGGCACATGTAACCTCATACCGCTTGCGGTTTGTTATACAAAAAGAGAGCCGTTCGGCTCTCTTTTTGTATGTCTGATTCGAAGCAGGTCGCTGCCCTCGCCCATTGTCCTGTGCAGGAGTGGAACATCGCCTTTTCCATCCGCACTTTTTTTGACACGCACGAGCGCTTTCTTCCGGCTATAATATGCTTACGAGAAAATATGGAAGGAACGTGAATCGAGAGGAGGATGCTCTTATGTGCGTGTTGTATCTTCTTTCGCCCGGGGCGAAGCTGCGGCAGGATGGCGGGCGTATCGTGCTGGAAAGGGACGGCGAGCGCCTGCGCAGCTTGCATCCGCAGGAAATCGAATGCGTCGTGCAGGGTCGTCGGGCGAGCATCACGACGCCTGTCATCTATGTGCTCTTGGAGCAGGGAGCGAGCGTCTTCTTTGTCGATGGACGCGGCGCTTTGGTCGGCCAGCTCGGCGACGGCGCAAAGAGCTTTGCACGCAGCCGCCGCCAGTACGAGGCATTCACGGACGAGGCGGTGCAGCTTGTCCTCGCGCGGGAGGTCGTGCGCCGCAAGCTGACGGGACAGCGCCGCATCCTGCTCGGCTACGCAAAGACGCATCGCGACTTGGAGCTTGCCCGCCTCGCAGAAGAGATCAAGAAGTACCGCGACCGCCTCGCTTATGCTGAAGACGCCGATGAACTGCGCGGTCTGGAAGGCATCGCCTCGCGCCGCTACTTCGACGGCTTTCCGCATATCTTGGATTCGCACGTTTGGCGCTGGCAGGGACGCAGCCGTCGTCCGCCGCGCGATGGCGTCAACGCGCTCCTGAGCTACGGCTACGCTTTCTTGGAGCGCGAAGTGCGCCTCGCCCTCTTGGCGGCAGGGCTTGAAGCGCAAATCGGCTTCTTCCACACGAACGACGGGAGGCGGGAAAGCCTCGTGCTCGACCTCATGGAGCCGTTCCGCCCCGTGGTCATCGACCGCTTCGTTTTGAAGCTTATGAACCGAGGGCAGGTCCACCCCGAGGATTTTGACGGGAACGAGAAGGACGGTTTTCATCTGAAGCCGCACGCGCGTCGTCACTGGATCGAAGTTTATGAAGAATATATGCAGCATCCGTGTCAGGAATATGAGGGGCGTTCTCCGCGCGAACAGCTCATCGCCGACATCCGTGCATTTGCCGCTGAAATTTTCCGCAATGCCCGCTCCGTCGTATGAAGTACATCATCTGCTACGACATTCCGGAAGAGCGCATCCGCCGCAAGGCAGCGAAGCTGCTCGAAAGCAAGGCATACCGTGTGCAGTACAGCGTCTTTATTGGAGATCTGTCAGAGTTCGAGGCAAGGGCATTGCGGGAGGAACTTCTGGCTGTCACCGAAGCGTCGGAAAAGCGCTTGCTGCTCATGGCGCCGATATGCGCCGCCTGTGAAGCGAAGTCATGGCGCGTGGGAACGCCGCTCGAAGATGCAGCGGGCGCCTGCATCGTAGCGTAGCGAGAACTGGCCTCTGCCCCTTTATGCGGCAGGGGTCTTTGCTTTGCGGTATAGGAAGGTTTGTCGCAATGAAGTCGCCTGGATTTGCAATAGATACACTGTATCTATTGCAGTCAATGTCGGACAGTCATGTGATGTTGTGTCCAGGATTTGTCGCCTCTGGTCTATACTGTTATGATCAATCATCTGCGTCCTGCGATTTTCCTTCTTGGAGATGTTTGACAAATGTGAAAAAGCATGATACAGTAAAAATCGGAAAACCTCCTAGAGGCGAAAAAACGGGGTAGGTTTTCCGATTTTCCTCGAATCGCCGCAAGCCTT
>ERZ773009.2412-NODE-2412-length-11888-cov-5.006254_pt1 | contig 11888 bp, 14 predicted proteins | sample MGYA00580663_ERZ773009 | MGnify/ENA primary metagenome ERZ773009 (study PRJEB29015, sample SAMEA2737969) | human oral metagenome | biome: human oral; feature: human-associated habitat; material: dental | place: China | collected 2026 ... | reverse complement strand
CGCGCTTGCATTCTTGGGACGTTTTCGCATACGAGCCGTTGCCCAATCGCCTGCGCCCTTCGGACTTGGCTCTTGGACGGCTCAGCAGCGGTCAACGTCAGCCAATCAAAAGCATATCAAATGAAATTGTCCGATGTGTATATAAAAACGGACGAAGAAATAAATTTGGAACTAAAAGTGAATTTTTATAACATTGCCTATGATAATATCAAAAAAATCTTGCAAAAAAGCCGTTCGCTTCACGACTATAGCTTCTTCATCGACCGCATCAAACAAAACATTGTAAATGATATGGATCGATCACAGGCTATCCGTGAAGCTATGCGATATTGTGAAGCGCATAATATCATGAAAGAATTTCTTCGACAACACGAAGGGGAGGTCCTCGATATGGTGAATTTTGAATGGAATCAAAAAGATTTTGAAGAAGCTATCCTTGAAGAGGGCATGGAGCGCGGACGTGCTGAGGGCATGGAGCGTGGACGTGCTGAGGGCATGGAGCGCGGACGTGCTGAGGGCATGGAGCGCGGACGCGAGCAGGGGAAGGTCGACATTGTCTTGGAAATGCTGCGCGACAAGCTGCCGCTTGAAACTATTGCACGTGTGTCGAAGTTCTCTCTTGAACGCGTGCAGGAACTCGGTAGGATGCACAGCTTGCTGTAAGGAAGCGCTGATCAATTCAGCCACCCATCTGTGCAAATGTTTCGGTAGATATGCGAGAGAAAATGTTGACGTATTTTGGAGGATTAGCCGATGGTTGATTTAACGTATGCAAAATGGTTGCCGAACCGCTTTGGCGGCTCAGAGAGCAAGTGGACTGTGCAGTACAACGATAAGCTTTACATGGTGAAATTTCCCGATCCCAGGCGTGCACAAAAACGAACGTTCCTGCCATATATCAACAACCATTTCTCTGAATATATCGGCTGCCATATCTTTCAGATCCTGGGGATTCCGGCGCAAAATACCTTTTTGGCACGTGCTACGCCGCCGAACAGCACGAGAGAGAGGCTTGTCGTGGCGTGTGAGGTCTTTTCTCCGAAGGAAGACGGGATTCTCATTGAGTTCAGTAAATTCTTTTTGCATGAAACAGACACGCAAAAGAGGAATGAGACCATGATGGATGATATCCTGTACATCATTGATACCGATGTGACGATCAAGGACAGGCTGTATCTGAAAAAATTCTTCTGGGACATGTTTGTGGTAGATGCCTTTATCGGCAATACGGATCGCCATTTGGATAATTGGGGCGTGATAGCGTCGCTCGATGGTGAAATATCTCCCGCTCCCGTATACGATTGCGGTTCAGGTCTTTCGCCTCTGCTATCGGATGAAGAAAAACAAGAACTGCTGGAGGAGGCCTCGGCTTTTAAGAGAGCAGAATATAATATTTGCTCGGTTTATCGGTATCACGGAAAACGAGTCTTCTATCACGAAATTTTCAAAGCGCCCCCGGACGATCTGCATCGATCGATCTTGGAGATCGTTCCAAGAATCCAGCTTTCTGCACCTCGCATTGATGCGCTGATCGATGCCACCGAGGAAATGACCGATATATCAAAAACCTACATGAAGAAATCCCTCGCCATGCGTTTGCATCAGATCTTGCTTCCTGCCTTGAAGAAGGCGCAGGAACGCCGGGCACGTGAGAGTTGAGAAAGACGTGGCTTCGGCCACTGAAACGACCGGAAAGGAGCAGTCGATGAGCAGCATATACAGCTACAACGATTACTTGCGCGATCTCTTGAGGGGCGCACCCTGCATCCTCGCCTATGATACGGCTGCGGATTATTTGGGGCTGTCCAATGGAAGCAGCTTTCATGGGGCTGCACATATTTATGTACAGTCGCCTTTGCGTATAGAAGGAACACAAGAACATATCATTCCTTATTTTACAGAGGTAGATCACGAACTGCGGAATGGGCTTCTTTGTACGACGGTCAACCAAACCATCAACGATCTCCTGCGCGCCGATGGCGATAACCAAGTCATACAGGAAAGTTTGGCCGATATATACTTCTCTCACGGCGAATCCTTTGATTCATTACAGATCGAAGAGGCGCTTCTGCCACGTTTTGAGAAGTACAAGGTATGGGCAATGGAATATTATGATGAGACTTGAACAATATGGAAAAGATTATGCTGTGCTGAGATAAATTACAAAGAGGAGAAAGGCATGCCCAAAGGAAGGGATGTTTTCTAAATTTTAGGGCAAATCCCCTATTGTGGAAGAATGGCGCGTTTGCTACAATATAAGGAGAATGTAATGATGTTTACAGGGAAGACAAAGAATCTCGCGGTCATCGGCTCGCCGATTGAGCATTCGCTTTCACCGGCGATGCAGAATGCCGCGCTTTGTGCGGCGGGGTTGGACTTTGCCTACGTCGCGCTGCCCGTTTCGCCGGAGGCGCTCGGCGACGCTGTACGCGGTCTGCGAGCTTTGGGCTTTCGCGGCTTCAATGTGACGATTCCGCACAAGGCGGCGATTTTGCCGCTTTTGGACGAAGTGTCCGAGGCGGCGCGCGCCATCGGCGCCGTCAATACGGTCGTGCAGGAGGCGGGCAGCCTCAAGGGCTTCAACACCGATGTCGAGGGCTTCCTCGATGCGCTCGAAGCGCGTGATTTTTCACCGCAGGGAAAGGCTGTCGTGCTCCTCGGTGCGGGCGGTGCGGCGCGCGCTGCGCTCTACGGGCTGCTGCAGGCGGGCGCGGTGAACGTCACGCTCGGCGTGCGAAACTGCGAGAAGGCGCGCCCATTAGCGCAGGAGTTCGGGCAGTACGGCGAGGTTCGCGTTTTCGATTGGCACGAGAAGGCGTTTGCCGCAGCCGTCGAGGAAGCGGCGCTCGTCGTCAATACGACGCCGCTCGGCATGGCGCCGCAGACGGCGGCGATGCCTCCCGTGCCGTGGGAAGCGGTGCGTGCACGGACGTTTTTCTACGACATCATCTATACGCCGCAGCAGACGGAGTTTTTGGCGCGCGCGGCAGCGCTCGGCTGCCCGACGCTCAACGGCGAGGCGATGCTCGTGGGGCAGGGGGCGGCGGCGTTTTCCCTGTGGACAGGCGTGAAGCCTGATTTCGCCGTGATGATGAGCGCCTTGCGCGCGGTGCTCGCAGAAAGAGAGAAGTAGTGCAAAAGCAAGACAAATGAATTAAGGAAACGAAAGTCAGCACGAAAGCCGAAGCAAGATGTTTCAACAGGAAGTCTTTTGGAGGCTCTATGATGCAAAGGTATGCAGAGGATTCGTATCAGATGCTGCTCAATCGTCTGGTTCAGAGCGTGCGCGGCAAAGGCGCAGATCATGCTTTGCTCACGCCGGGCGATCCGGGGCGCGTGCCCGTCGTGGAGTTCATCGATCGCATGATCGCTGAGGCTCTGGAACTGCGGGCGAGCGACATCCATATCGAGCCATATCGGGACGCTGTCCGCATCCGTTACCGTGTTGATGGAAGTTTATTGGAAACGCATGGATTGCTCCCGCGGGAGGTTCATGCGTTTTTGCTTGCGCGCCTGAAGGTCATGGCGCATCTTGAGAGCGTGGAGCGCCGCACAGCGCAGGATGGGCGCATTTCTTACAAGCTGCCTGGGGGCGGCGCCGTCGATCTCAGGCTGGCGACCTTGCCGCTTCTGGCAGGGGAGAAGGCGGTGCTTCGCATCCTGAACCGCTCGCATGAGCTCCTTGCCATAGAGAATCTCGGCTTTTCCGCGCGCAACGAGGTGCTTTTTCGCCGCTTCTGTCACATGCCCGGCGGCATGGTTTTGATTGCAGGGCCGGTGAACTCGGGCAAGACGACGACGCTCTATGCCGCGCTGTCCGAGATCAATACGCCCGCGCACAACATCATGACGATCGAGGATCCGCCCGAATACCGCATCGAGGGCATCAATCAGATTCAGGTGAACAAGAAGACGGGCATGACGTATGCCGCGGGGCTTCGCGCCATGCTGCGCTCGGATATCGATGAGATCGTGCTCGGCGAGATCCGCGACACGGAAACGGCGGCGATGGCGGTGCGCGCGGCCTTGACGGGTCATCTGCTCTTTTCCACGCTCCATACGAAGGAGGCGGTCGGCGCCGTCGTGCGCCTGCTCGACATGGGGGTGGAGCGGTACCTCCTCGCGGCGGCGCTCGCGGGCGTCGTTGCCCAGCGCCTCGTGCGCCGCCTCTGCCCGCATTGCCGCGCTCTGTCAGAAGAGGCGCTGCCTGCGTGGACGGAGTGCGGGCAGGCGGGAAGCGTGCAGCTTTGGCGGCCCGTGGGCTGCGCGGCCTGCGGCGGCACGGGCTTTTTGGGGCGCTTGGCGCTGCACGAGCTGCTCGTCTTCGATGCGCCCCTGCAGCAGGCAGTCTTGCAGCGCGCAGGGCTCGATGAACTGCGCGCGCTCGCCGCTCGGCAGGGCATGAAGACGCTCCGCGAGGACGGCGTCGAAAAGGCGCGACAGGGCTTGACAACGCTCGCAGAGGTGGCGCGCGTGCTCTATGGCGGGGATGGTGCGCCGGAGCTTGGGACAGTCGATATGGCAGAGCTGTGTACCGTGGGGGCGGCGGCAAGCGGTGGAGGGCGGTCGTATGGCAGCGTCTAAGCTCCTGCGCATCCTCGCCGCTGGCTTCGCGCGCGGGGCGTCGGACGTGCATCTTGCGGTGGGACAGCGCCCGTTTTGGCGGCTCGACGGCGAGATGGCACCGCTTGCGGAGGAGCCTCTGACGGAGGCGGAGATGGCGGAGGCTCTTTCGCAAATCTTGACGGAGGAGGAGCGCGTGCGTCTGCGGCAGGATGGCGGTCTGGATTTTTCCTTCACGCTCGAAGAGCGACGCTGCCGTGCGCATGCGTACTGTATGAGCGGCTCCCGGGCGCTTGCACTGCGCCTCCTGCCGCGCGACGTGCCGCCCCTTGCGAATCTCGGCGCGCCCGCCGTGCTCTCGTCGCTTCTTTCGGCGCGTGACGGACTGATCCTCGTCGGTGGACGCACGGGCTCGGGCAAGTCGACGACGCTCGCCGCATTTTTGGAGGAGATGAACGCGAGGCGCGCCGCGCACATCGTCACGCTCGAAGATCCCGTCGAGTACACGTTTTTGCCGAAGCGCTGCTTCATCAGTCAGCGGGCGCTCGGCAGGGATTTTCCGTCGTTTCCGGCGGGGCTGCGGGACGCCCTGCGCGAGGACCCCGACGTGATCTTCGTCGGCGAGATGCGCGAGCCGCAGACGGTGCGCATCGCCTTGCAGGCGGCAGAAGCGGGCGCACTCGTGCTCGCGACCTTGCATACGAAGGACGCGGCGGAGGCGGTGCTTCGCATCGAGGGAATGTTCCCTGGCGAGGAGCAGCAGCTGCGCAGCCAGCTCGCGCTCGTGCTGCGCGCCGTCTTCTCGCAGCGCCTCCTGCGGGCAGCGGCGGGCGGGCGCGTGCTTGCCGCCGAAGCGCTCGTCGCCGTGCCCGCCGTGCGCAGCCTCATCCGCACGGGCAAGGTCGCACAGCTCCGGGGCGCCATCCTCGCAGGTGCGGCGGCGGGCATGCAGACGATGGCACAGTCCGTCGAGGCGCTGTTCGGCGCACGAAAGATTACGCGCGAGGTCAGGGATAAGGCTCTCGCCGACTGCGGCGGCGTTCTTGCGGAAGTGCCGCCGCTTTAGGTAAGTCGCCTAATCGCGGGCGAAGGAGGTGGCAGCGTGGCGTCTTTTTCCTATACGGCGCGGACGGCGGCGGGCGAGCTGCGGCGCGGTGAGGTAGAAGCCGCCTCGCGCGCGGAGGCGGCGCGGCGCATACAGGCGCACGGGCTCTTCGCGCTGGCGCTGCGGCGAAAGCGTCAGCTGCACCTCCCTTTTCGGCGTGCGGCAGACCGCAAATACTGTATGTTCTTTTGCCGCGAGCTGGCGCTGATGCTGGCGGCGGGGCTGGCGGCGAGCGAGAGCCTGCAGCTTCTCGCGGCGGGTGCTTCGCCGAAGAGGCGCGCGATGCTTTCGGATATGGCGCAGCGCATGGCGCAAGGCTCGACGCTCGCCGCCGCGATGGCACGCCACGCCGAGGTCTTTTCCCCGACGGTCACAGCCCTCGTCCGGGCGGGCGAGGCGGGCGGCAGTCTGGAGCCGCTCCTGAAGCGCCTTGCCGACAAGGAGGAGCGGAGCTGGCGCGTGCGCGAGAAGCTGCAGACGGCGCTTCTTTATCCGTCGTTGCTCGCGCTCGCGGCGCTCGCCGCCATGTCGTTCATCCTGCTCTTCGTGCTGCCGAGCTTCGTGCACATGCTCGACGGGCTCGCTGTGGAGCTGCCGCTGCCGACGCGGCTCGTGCTGTGGCTCGGCGTCACTTTCGAGGCGCACGGCATCGCGCTTTTGGCGGTGCTCCTTCTCCTGCCGCTCGTGCTCGCCCTGCTCTATCGCGAGCGGCGGCTGCGCTTCTTCGTCGATCGCCTCTTGCTGCGACTGCCGCTTTTCGGCAGACTGCGCCTCGCCTTGGAGCTCATGACGCTCTTCGAGGCGCTCGCCGTCCTCATGGAGAGCGGCAGTGCGCTTCACGAGGCGCTGGCCATCTCGGAAGGCGTGCTGCAGAACAGCTTCCTCGCCGCCGCGTTTTCGCGCGTGAAGCGCGAGGTCGAGCGCGGCAGTACGCTCTCTGCGGCATTCGCGGCGAGCGGCATTTTGCCGCCGCTCGTCCTGGAGCTTTTGCGCACGGGCGAGCATACGGGGGAGCTGGCGGCGATGCTCGAAAAGGCGGCGGCTTTCTGCCGCTTTGCGGGCGAGATGCGCGCCGAGCGCATGGAGGCTATGCTGGAACCGCTGCTCGTGCTCTCTCTGGGGGCGGTCGTCTCGCTGATCGTCCTTTCGGTCGCGCTGCCGCTTTTGGAAATGATCGGTTCGTATGGCTATTGATGGGAGGGAAACTTTATGTGTGGGAATCTGTGGCAGGAGAAAATGCCCGACGGGCATGGCGGGGGCGGTCGGAAGAGGCGCGGCTCTTTGGGAGAAGACGGCTTCACGCTGTTGGAAATGCTCCTCGTCATCTGCATCATCGGCGTGCTCGCCGCCGTCGCCGTGCCGAAGTTCTCGCAGTCCATGGCGCTTGCGAACACGTCGAAGATACAGGCGGATCTCAGCACGCTCAACACGGCGGTGGCACTCTACCGCGCGGAAAGGGGCGTCGACCCGAAGAAGCTCGATCAGCTTGGCGATTATATCGTCGATATCAAGTCCTTGAAGCCGCCGTCAGGAAAATATTTCCTGCGCAACGAAACGGGCGCGAAGCAGGCGGGCACGAGCTACGAGCTGCAGGAGGTCGATGGCGAGTTGCAGGCGACGCTTGATTCGCATCCGCTGAATGCGTTCGGCAGGGCGGAGCAACAGGAAAAAGCGGGCGGCTGACGATGGCGGGCTTCCAACGCCTCAAGCCGCTTCCCGTGCCGCTGGAGGCGCTCTTTGTCGCCGGGCTCCTCGGCGCAGCGGCTTTTTTGTGGCACGCGCATGGCTTCGGCGCGGAGTTTTTCCGGCAGAGCATCTTCTTCGCCTTCCTCTGGCGCATCGCCTTGCTCGATGTCCGCCACGGTCTGGTCTTTGACCGCCTCGTCCTGCCGTTCGCCGTGCTGGGCATTTCCTTCGCCGCGCTTTTCGACGCTCTGCCGCCCGCGAGCTGCCTGCTCGCGCCTTTTCTCGCGGGCGGCTTCCTCTATTTGCTGCGCGTCGTTTCGGGCGGCGGCATGGGCGGCGGCGATGTGAAGCTCGCCTTCGCTTTGGGGCTATGGCTCGGCGTGGAGGGCGTCGTGGTCGCGCTCTTTCTCGCCTTTTTGAGCGGCGGCATCGTCGCTTCCTGCCTGCTTCTTCTGGGAAGGCGGCGGGACGCGCGCATCGCCTTCGCGCCGTTCCTTGCCTTTGGCGCTCTGGGCGCACTGCTGTTTGCCGACGAATTGCTCGCTTTTTACGGAGGGCTTTGGCGATGAAAGAGGAAGGTTTCACGCTGCTGGAAATGCTCACGGTCTGCTGCGTTCTGGCGCTCGTTGCCGCCCTCTCCCTGCCCGTCCTGCGCGTGACGGAGCGGCGGCGTTTGGAGAGCGAGGCGGCGCTTCTGGCGAGCGATTTCCGCTATCTGCAGGAAGTCTCGCGCACGGTCGATGAGGAGGGCGGCTGGCAGGAGCGCCCGAAGCTCGTCGTGGAAGCGCACGGCTATTATTTCTTCCTGCCAGGTACGCCGGGCAAGCAGCTTGTGCATGTGTTTCCCGCCGATGTCTATGCTGTGCCGAGCGCGATGAGCGCGCAGCGGGCGGCGATCTATTACTTCCATTCGTCGGGGGATCCGGGCGGCGTGAGCGCCCTGGGGCACACCGTCGAGCTGCAGTCGCCGCACTACTCGCTCGATGTCATCATCGATGAGGCGGGGCGCGTGCGCACGGAAGGCGGGCATCTATGATGAAGCGGCGAAGTTTGGGAGAAGCTGGCTTTCTGACGGCGGAGGCGGCAATACTCGCGTTTTTGCTCCTCGTGGCGGTCGTGGCACTCGCGGCTTTGGATCGTTCTGCAGAGATGTTGGAGCGCAGCGAGGCGGAAACGAGCGCGCTCTTCCTCGCGGAAGGCGAGCTGGCTCTGATGGAGAGTCAGCTGCGCAGCCGTGGCGCGGGGACTTTGAGCAGCGCGCCGCATGCGGTGGAGGAAAACGGCAGGACGTTTACGTTGGCGCCTGCTTCAAGCCCTGTGGTGGATTCTCTCTGGAATCTGAGCGTGCGCGTGCGATGGCAGGAGAAGGGGAAGGAAGAGGAGCTTTCCCTTGAGAGGGTGGTGCATCTTGGTGGCCGACCGTAAGGCTTTGACGCTTTGGCGGAAAACGTGCGCGGTGCATCGGACAGCTGCCCTTGCCGATGAGGATGGCTCCCTACTGTTGGAGCTTCTGGCGAGCCTGCCCGTCTACCTCATGCTGCTCATCAGCCTTTTCGCGATCTGGCTCCTCTTCCTGCGCAGCGGCATCGTGCTCATGAGCGATTGGGAGCTGCAGCAGGAGATGCGGCTGACGCTTTCGCGCATGGCGCAGGATGCGGGCACGGCGACGCATGTCGAGACGCCTGATTTACATGAGCTTCATATCGAGAAGTACATCAAGGGCGAGAAATGCACGGTCGACTATGTGCTGCGCGAGGGAAAAGCCGGCCATCCGCCCTACATCAGTAAGAAGGTGTCGGGCGGCCCCTATGGCTATTCCTCGCCGCAGCCCATGACGGGCGGCAGGAATGTCTTCGGCAGCCTCGCTGTCGTCGATTTTCAGTGTGATATAGATAGAGACGGGCTGCTTCACTTGCGTTTGGACGGGGAGAATCGGCGCACGAAGAAGCGCGTGACCTTTTCCACCGCCGTCTGCACGCCGCGGGAAGAGCATTGAAGAGGGGGGCGTCGCTATGGCAAGGCTCGATGAAAGCGGCATGGCGTCTGCCGTGGCGCTCGCCGCCGTCTCGCTGCTGCTCATCGGCGCGGCGGCTCTGCTGCAGCTCTCGGGGCACAATCGCCTTGCCGCGCGCGAGGCAGTGCAGACGGCGCGCCTTTTGGAAGCCTCGCGAAGCGCCGTGCAGCGTGCGGCGGCTCAGCTCGAACAGGAAGACCAGCGGCAGCGCCTGCAGGCTGCGCATGAGCCGATTGAGGTTCTTATCGACTGTATGCCGGGGAATGCCGTATGGTATCGTGTGACGGGCATCCCCGCGCGCGAGGTGAAAGAGAACGCGGGAGAAGAGCCGGCATATCGGCTGAAGGCGTTGAGTTGGGAAGCGCCGGAAGAAAAGAGCAGTCTAAAGGAGACGGCAGAACCGTCCGGCAGGTGCGCGCATGCGGCGGCAATCTACATTTACAGGGAAGGGCGGCTGCTCTTTCTTCGTTGGGAGAAGTGAGGGGAGGTGCGGTCTTTGCAAGAGGCGTTGGAAAAGCTCTGCGCGCCGCTGCGCGAGTCCTGGACGCTGGCAGTGGGAATCGCGCCGGAAGAGCACGGCCTTCAGCTCGTCTGCTTAGAAAAGGCTGCGGCATCGTGGCGCCTGGCGGAGACGCTGCAGTTTCCGCTGCCGCAGGAGGCAGCGGAAGCTTCGTTTTGGCAGGAGGCGGCGGGCGCCGTCAAGCTCGCACTCGCCAAGCGCGGCTGGGAAAAGGCGCGCATCGCCGTCTCTCTGCCGGAAGAGCAGGTCTTCTTCTATCGCAAGGAATTTCCGCCCTTGTCGGACAAGGAGCTGAAGGAGGCCGCGCGCTGGGATTTACTCGCGAGCCTGCCTGCCGTCGAGGCGGAAGAGGCGTATTGCATGGACTTCCAAAGGCTCGCTGGGCGGGAGGTCTTGCTGGCGGCTCTGCCGCGCGAGAAGGCGCAGGAGATGCAGCGTGCCTTCGACGAGGCGGGACTGTGCCTTTCCTCGCTCACTTTTCTGCCGCCTACGGCTGTGTTGCCGACAGCGGCGGCAGCGGACGAGTGGCAGGAAGAGCCGGCAGTGGGGGCGGCGCAGGGAAATGCAGCAGCGCTTGCCGCATCTGGCAGGTCTTTGGCGAAGGAGATTACGCCGGAGGATGGGGAGAGCCGCGCCCTTTGGGCGGCGCAGGGGCTTTTTGCTGCTTCCGCTAAGCACATCGAGCTTTTGCCGCAGGCAATGCGCCCCTCGACATGGGCGCGCGGCAGGCTGCTTGCCGTCTTTGCCGCCGTGTTCTTCCTGTGCATGACGGCCGTCTATGCGTGGAACGCCTGGCAGCTCCATGTGCTGCAGGAAGAGGAGCAGGCGATCGCGCACGAGATGCTGCTTCTTTCTGCCGAAAGGCAGCGCATGGAGCTTGCGTCGCAGGAGGCCGGGCGTGCCGCTGCGAAGGAGCGGCAGCTCGCTTCCCTGTCGAAGGGCGCGCTGCCCTGCCGCAGCCTGCTCGTGCACTTCGGCACGCGCACGGTCGAGGGCGCCTGGATTCGCGGGCTGCGCGTCGTCGATGGCCATGCGGTCGAGCTGGAAGGTGCGGCGACGAGCTACGACGCTTTGGCGAATTTCGTCCGCGCACTGGAAGAGGACAAGGCGTTCTTCACGGCGAGTCCGCTGCTGAAAAAGTCGGAGCGAAGGCAGGAAGGCGCAGGCAGGGCGCTCATTTATTTCTGGCTGGAACTGAAGATTTAGGGAGTCACAAATAAATGAAGTCCCCCGGATGTGTGAAGATGGGGGGCTGAGTTTAGCTGCTTCCCGAAGGAGAATGCGATGCCATCGAGGTTGCTTTTATTCGTGATTTTTATATCCGCGCTGCTCGGCGCAGCCTTCTTCCAGCTTTGCTATGTGCCGCAGCGTGCCGAAATTGCAAGGCTCGAAGCAGAGGGGACGAGAGAGCGCGAGGCACTCGTCGCCGTGCAGAATTTCATGAACGCGCAGGGCGGCGCGGAGCAAAGCGAAGCGCTTGCCGCACGCAGCGCCGCTCTCGCGAAGCGCCTGCCGAAGACGCTGGGGCAGGGCGACTTCCTCTCGCTTTTGGAGCGCGAGGCGCAGCATCAGCAGCTGACGCTTGCCGCCGTCGTGCCCGGACAGGCGGAGCAGGCGGGCGGCATCGTTCGCCTGCCGCTCGACGTGGAGCTTGACGGTGATTACTTTCATTTCCTCGCGTTTTTGAAGGAGCTGGAAAGAAGCGAGCGCTTCGTCCGCGTGGAAAGTGCGGAGATTCAAAGCGACGACGGCAGGCTGCGTGTGAAGATGCGGCTTTCCATCTTCGCCGAAGAGGCTTGAGGAAGCATGAACGTCCCCTGTGCAGCGCTTTTGGGGCTTGCACAGGGGACGCTTTCTGTTGTAGACTGGGAAAGATGAAACATTTCAGGAACATGGATAAAATGAAGTGCGCCAATATGGCAGCGCTGAATTTATCTGTGATCCTATATATTTTTGAAAGTGGGAAATGATATGGCTGCATTGCGTTTTTTGACGGCGGG
>ERZ773009.2411-NODE-2411-length-11888-cov-14.686977_pt1 | contig 11888 bp, 10 predicted proteins | sample MGYA00580663_ERZ773009 | MGnify/ENA primary metagenome ERZ773009 (study PRJEB29015, sample SAMEA2737969) | human oral metagenome | biome: human oral; feature: human-associated habitat; material: dental | place: China | collected 2026 ... | reverse complement strand
CAAAATTTAGCCCGCGTCGCCGAACAAGCGGTGCGATTGTTTCTGCTCGGACGCGGCGCTAAATAGGGCTTTTAGGCTGAAATTTTAAGGCGCATCCGCTAAAACTCGAAGCGGGTACGGCGAGTGTGGGCAGGGATACAGCGCGGCGGCGGCTCGCGGCATGCAACGCGGCGAAGAAACGAAATTTTAGTAGGGATAAATTTTCGTGCTTTTGAAAAACGCGGCGCAGCCTTGACGCAGATGCAGCGCTCGTGCGGCTTATAGCACAAAAATATGCGTAATGAGGCGGACTAGCGGCGACGGCTCGCAGCAGGCGGATGCTGGTCCATGACGCACATGCACGGCAAGTAAATACCGCGCGCAGCTTACGATGGGCAACAGAATTTCATCCGCCGCAGTCTGCGGCAAGCGGATAAATTTTGCATTAGAGCAAAACCGAAGCGGAGCTTTGCTGAAATTTTAGCGCGTTTGAAAAGGCGGAGACGGTTAAGCGACGACGGCGCGGCAGCGGACCGCGTGAAATTTTACTTTACTGCGCAAGCATATACGCTAGGAATGATTTAAAATCCATTTTTTAATCAGGCGACTTGCTAGCCCTCACAATACAACCTCAAGGCGTGATTAAAGCAGATAGAATTTTAAAATTTAACGCCATATTCGCAGCCTATGAGATTTGCAACGTAAATTTAAAAGCAGCTATCCTCTTTTAAAATTCCGTTTAAATTTTAGCCTACGATATGTCCGTCTTGAGGCGGAAGGACAGCTCAATCGCAAGATCGCGCTTCTTGCAAAGATGGCGTTCCCAAGCAGCGGCACATTACTCTGCTCGCTCGCAAAGCCCGCCAGCCATCCGATGACGCTTTGATTCGGAGCGGGGCGCGTCTGCATAAAATTCGTATTATTAGGATCGCGGGTTTACTTATCACTAAATTTAGTGTAGATTCGGCTACCGCGCGCCGCTACGACAGGGCCAGGCTTTCATTAAATTTACCCCGATCGCGCTGTGTTTTATGATAAAAATTTATAAAATTTCATTTGTAATCGGCGCCGCAGAATTTTATAAAATTCTATAATTGGAATTTAAAGCATCGAATTCGCGTCGCGTTCGCTTAGGCTAATTTTAAAATTTAAATCGTGCGACGCCTTGGGCGCACCGGACACGATTGCAAGCGCTAGCAATTGCACAAACAGACCGCAAAACCGATCTTACGAGCGCACGTAAAATTTAACTCTCAAACGGCGGTGCGAAATTTCACTAAAATTTCATCTCTTAATTCGGCGCGGGATTTATAAAATTTCGCTCTCGCTAGGTCCTGAAATCTGCGGCTTAGGCAGCGCCAGGCTCTTTGCGGTTTTGCTAAAAAGTATCAGATCCTCGGTGCTTTGCACGCTCCACGGCAGTCGCGAGAGCGCGAATTTGAAAATTTCAAAGCAGGAAACGGCGTCGCTAAATGCGCGGTGGTGGACGTTTTGTACGCCTAAAAGCTCTTTTAGCGAGCCGAGCCCGTATCTTTGCGCCTCGATCGTGCGGCGCGCGAGCTCGACGGTGCAGAGCCTGCGATTTAAAAGCATCCCGAAGCCGCATTTTTGCAGGCTTGCGTCGATGAAGCCGTAGTCGAATTTGACGTTATGCGCCACAAAAACGCTATCTCCTAAAAACAGTCTAAACCGCTCCAGCACGCTAGCTAGCGGCGGCGCGCCCACTAGATCGTCCGCGCGGATACCGGTAAGCTCCGTGATATTTTCGGGCACGGCGGGCGCGTAAACGAAGCTCTCGAAGCAGCCCAGCTCCTGCGTGCCGCGCGTTTTTATCGCGCCGATTTCGATGATCTGGCCGTTTGAGAGCCCGCCGTTCGTTTCGATGTCCACGAAGCAAAAAATTTCATCCGAAATATCCGTCTCGCGGGTTTTGAGCGTGATTTTGCCGCTATCTAGTTTTATTATCTCTATGCCCAGTGCACGCCACATCGAAAGGTCTTTGGGCTCGAAAAGCTCGGTAATTTCGGCAATATCGCTTGCTTTTGAGATAAAATCGTAATAATTTATGCTCTTTTGAGCCAGTAAATTTATTAAATTTTCGATTCTATGCGTCAAAATTTTACCCCTGTGCCGCGCCTAAATTTTAAGCGCACGGATCGCCTCCGCGTAGTCGTTTGAAGAAAATATGTAGTTGCCCGCTACCACGACGTCGGCGCCCGCTTCGTCGATATCTGCGATATTGAGCCCGTTTACGCCACCGTCGACCTCGATGAGGCATTTAGCACCTTTGCGATCGATCAGCTCGCGCAGCTGCTTTATTTTTTCAAGAGCCGAGGGGATAAATTTTTGCCCTCCAAAGCCCGGATTGACGCTCATCAAAAGCACCATATCCACTTCGCCCAAGATAAACTCCAGCGCGCTAAGCGGGGTGTGCGGATTCAGCACGACTGCGGGCGAGACGCCGCTATGGCGAATATGATCTATGAGGCGCAACGGATGGGTCTCCTCCTCGATGTGGAAGCTAAGAAATTTTGGCTTTAGCGGCAAAAAAAGATCGACGAAAAACGGCACGTTTTTAACCATTAGATGAATATCCAAAGGCTTGCTGCTTGCCTTTGCCGCGGCGCTTACTACAAGCGGTCCGATCGTGAGATTGGGTACGAAATGCCCGTCCATCACATCCACGTGAATGAGATCGGCGCCCGCCTCGCAGACTGCGCGAATTTCCTCCGCAAGCCTTCCGAAATCCGCCGATAAAATGCTGGGTGCGACATACATTAAGATTCCTTTAAAATTTCAAGATGCGGAATTTTACTTAGTTTTGTCATAAATTTCGCTAAATTTGAACTGGGGCGAATTTTAAGCATAATTTGAAATTTTTTCGCTATAATCGCCATTTATTTTAATCACCAAGGATCTATTATGGCAAGAAGATGCGCGATAACCGGCAAAGGTGCGATGGTGGGCAATAACGTCAGCCACGCAAACAACAGGACGAAGAAGAAATTTCATGTAAATTTACGCAGCATACGCGTACAGCTTGAAGACGGCACGACCAAAAGGATCAAAGTCGCCGCCTCTACTCTAAGAACTATGAAAAAGCTATCAAAATAACCTCTTAAAGAGGAATTTATGTCTATCTTGGACAAGATCAAGCGATTCCTCGACTGGTCCGGCTCGACTAAGCCGGACATAAACCTCTACACGGAAATTTACGACCAGCTACGCCCATTCCGCTTACCGCTGATAACCATCGTACTGATGATGCTAATCGGCACGCTAGGCTATGTTTTTATAGCGGGTTTTTCGCTCGTGGACGCTTTTTATCAGGCGGGCATGACCTTTACGACGGTGGGTTTTACCGAAGTAGCGCCGATATCGCCCGCGGGTAGAATTTTTACCGTCTTATTCATCCTCATGGGCTTTGGAACCTTTTCGTTTTGCCTGGGCGTCGTCGTCGAGGTCATAAAAAACGGCAAACTTCAAAATTTACTTAGGGAGCAACGAATGATCAATAACATCGCAAGGCTCAAAAACCACTACATTATCTGTTACAACAACATCTACTGCGCCGAGCTTGCCAAGCAGTTTCGCGAAAATCATCTGCCTTTTGTCGTGATCGATCCCGATCCCGCTCTAGCCAAAATCGCCGAAGAAAACCGCTATCCATATTTTATCGTAGGCGAGCCGCACGTAGAAACCACGATGCTAAAAGCGCATCTGTCATCTGCAAAATCCGTCATTACACTAAGTCCAAATTTAGCCGATAATATCGCAATAATCTCGCTGGTACGCCTATACGAAAAGGAGCTTGGCCGCATCACCCCCTACTTCATCATGGCAAATAGCGATGATGACAGCGACACCGAGAGGCTAAAAAAACTCGGCGCAAATTCTATCGTCTCGCCATCCAAACTCGCCGCACAAAGGCTCTCTGCGATCAGTGTGCGTCCTGATATGGAAAACATTTTGGAGCGGTTTTTGTATAAAAAAGACTCTCTCATCGATATTGAGGAGATCACGGTGCCCGATTTTTCGTGGATCCGCTTCAAGCGTCTAAAAGAAACTCGCTTGCGCGATTTTACAAACGCCGACGTCGTGGGAATCAAAGAGCCCAACAGCCGCTTCATTCCGATGCCGGATGGCGACTACCTCATCGGTACTGGGGTGAAATTTTTAGTCATTGGTACGGCAGAGGGCATCCGTAACACCAAAAAACTCATCCGCAGCAAATACAAGCCGCAGGAGATGAGATATGTTTAAAATCACTAAGCTCGATGGCGGCTTACAAAACGTCGGGGGCTTTTATTTTGACGGCGTAAATTCGGGCTTTAAAAAAGAGGGGAACGATCTAGGATTTATCCGCGCGGACGAGCCCTTTGCCGTAAGCGCGATCTTTACGAGCAATAAATTTCAAGCTGCGCCGATTAGGCATTTCAAAAGGGCGCAGGAGCGCGCGGGCGGGGAGCTTAAAACAAATTTTATCCTCGTAAATTCTAAAAATGCAAATTCGATGACCGGGGAGCAAGGCATCGCCGATATCGATGAAATTTTTAGCGAGCTTGGCAAAAAAATCCCTCTGATAAACCCCGTCATGAGCTCGACCGGCGTCATCGGATACCGCCTCAAAAAGGAAAAAATTATCACCGCCGCGCAAAATTTTGACCTCTCGGCACGAAACTCGAACGCCCTAGCCACCGCCATTATGACGACAGATACGATAAAAAAGGAGCTTGCATATGAAATTTCTTTAGAAAACGGCGAGAAATTTCACATCGCAGCCGTTTGCAAGGGCGCAGGCATGATCAATCCCGCGCTTGCGACCATGCTCTGCTTCGTCCTAACCGACGCAAAAATACCGCGCGCGGATATGGACGAACTACTAAAAAAAGCAGCGGAGCAGAGCTTCAACACAGTAAGCGTCGACGGCGACACCTCCACCAACGATACGATTATGCTCTGCAGCAGCGCCAAATGCGCCTACGAAAAGGAGGCCTTCGCGTCCGCGTTAAACGCCCTGACGCGCGAGCTTGCGCTAATGCTGGTAAAAGACGGCGAAGGCGCGACCAAGCTGGTGCGATTTAGAGTAAGCGATGCCGCAAACGCCGAAGACGCCCGCACGGCGGCAAAGGCGCTAAGCAATTCGCCGCTTGTTAAAACGGCGATCTTCGGCGAAGACCCGAATTGGGGTCGCATAGCCTCCACCATAGGCGCCTGCGGTATCGAATGCGATGAAGAAAAGCTGCGTATTAAATACGACGACGTGCTGCTTTATGACGCACAAAATCGCGAACTGGACGCCGCTCGCGAGGCCGCGGCCCACGCCATAATGCAACAAAAAAGCTTTACGATCTGGTGCGATTTGGGGCTCGGAGATGGCGAGTTTAGCGCATACGGCTGCGATCTTAGCTACGACTACGTAAAAATCAACGCGGATTATAGATCATAAAGATTCACAGCTTACTCTTTCATAATAAAAATATCGTCTCGAAAATAGCGAATAGCAGCAGGGCTTTAAAGCTCTGCCCTAAAATTTTATCATTTAAATTTGCCTGTTTTAAATTTTTAAATACTAAAATTTTACCTCTTAAAATTTGGAATCTCATGCGTGAAATTCAGTCTAAATTTGATAGCTGAAATTAGGTTTTAAGCGCTTTATTGATATACTTAAATAAATTTTTCAAAGGAGTAAAGCATGTTTCATGAATACAGAGATTTAATCACTGAGTTAAAAGGCAAAAACGCACGATTTGATTCGCTTTTTGAGAAGCACGACGAGCTGGATCACAAGATCGCCGACGCGCAGGCCGGCAGAGTGCATATGAGCGATCTGGAGATCGATGCGATGAAGAAGGAAAAGCTTCACATAAAAGATGAGCTAGGCAGCTTGCTAGCGCAATATAAAGCCGAAAAGGCAGATAAATAAAGTTGCTTGCGGCGAAATTTAGATGCAGCAGAGTGCTAGCAAGGCTTATTTCGCCGCTAAGCTTTAATCCGCAGAATTTTCTAATCGCAATAAGTTTACCGCTTAAGTTTGCCTCGCACGATAGAGATATTAAAACAGCGCGCCAAAACGAGTTAAAATTTACGCCGCATCGCCTTGCAGCCTGGCTCTTAAATTTTACTTCGCAGCGAGCATTTTCTAGTAAATTTCAAATCTTGCGTTTTGCTTATTGCGGGCGCAATACCTATTTTTAAAATTCCGCATTTCAAAGGAATCTGAAGTAGCGCTAGAATTTTAAATTCCCGTTCGCGCTAGCCGCAAAATTTCAAATTCGCAGACTCCAACCAAGCGCTAGTTTATGTTAGAGCCTGCTTTAGTCGCTCCACGAAATTTAGCCAAGCTTGCTTATTTTAACCCGCTTCGTTGAGCTTTAAAAATTTAGATTATTTCTTTGATCGTATCGGATAATGCCTGCCGGCACGGAATTACTCAAGCCGCCCTATTTGCTATATACACAATTAAAAGCGGCGCTAACGCGGAATTAAATAGTATAAGTTTGCGATCTACAAAAGGTATGAAATTTAATCATAGAATTTTAAGCGCCAAGAATTTGCGATAGAATTTCGCCGCGCAAATCAAATCCCAAAGCTAGCCTAGCCTACTCGAAAACCTTTGCTTCTAAGCCATGTAGCCTTTGCAAGCCGATATCGATATATTCGTTAAGCTTCTCATTATTTTCCAGCAATTTGTCGTAATAGCTCTTGGCTCTTTCTCTCGCGGTCGCATCAGGCTCGATATACTTTAGCCCACTTTTGAAAAATCCTTTGGATTCCACAAAATAGATCGAGTGGATCTTCTCGCAGTGCGATAGCCCTGCTTCAGTGTAGTTTAAAATCGATTCGTACGCGATGTTGCCTAACAGCTCCTGCAGCCTATTTGCGGGATTTTTAAAAAATTCGGCGAACTCCTTATACGGCGTAAAAACCTGATCCAGGTTTTTCATCGCATCGCCGTAGATACCCTTTTTCAGGCGAAACATCGTCATTTCTTGAGAACTTACAAACTTCTCTATTGCTTTTATCGTATCGTTTTTATTCACTGAATTTTTCCCTTTTAAAATATGAAACGCTCGGATTATATCGTTTGTTTTATAAAAATCCGTTAAAAATCGGTTAAATTTTGCCCTAGCGTTTTAGCCAAATTTCCTTGAGTGCTTTTTATTAAAATTTCCCGCCTCAGCCGCCGCACTTCTCGCACAATCCTCGCACAAGCACGCTTTTGACATTTTTTTGTGGCAAAGCAGGCATCGAAATCTCCTCCATTTTATGGCAGCTTTCGCAGACAAAATACGCTTTTGCGCCGTCGGTGAGCTCATAAAAGCTTTTATGATTATTTTCGCTGGTAATTATCAAATTTTTCTCTTCCAAAAGCGCTATATTGCGATATATCGTGGTTTTATTAGCACCCGTTTGTTCTACTAGTTCATCATAGCTTACCGGGCATTTTTTCTCGCTTAGGATCTGCACGATCTGCACTCTAAGCGCTGTAGGAGCGATATCGTGACTCGCTAAAAAATCTTTGGGATCCATTTTACGCCTTTTTTAAAATTTAAGCGATGATAGCGAAATTTAGATAAATTTATATTAAGTTGCAACTAAGTTGCTTTTGATATACTTCCGCAATTTTTTTGGAAAGGAATTTTATGAAAAAGCTTGTTTTCACGCTTTTAGCAGCTAGTTGCGTAGCATTCGCCAAACCTACGGTCACCACGACCATACTTCCTACGAAGTATTTTGTTGAACAGATCGCAGGTGATACTCTGCAGGTAAATACGATGGTCGGCAAAGGCGCTGATCCACACACATACGAGCCTAAGCCTTCGGAGATGAAAATGTTAGAAAATAGCGATCTGTATTTTGCAGTCGGTATAGAATTTGATGAAGTCTGGCTACCAAAGCTTGCCGCATCGTATCCGAAGATGAAGATAATCCGCACCGAAGATGGCATCACTAAAATGGCTATGGCAGAGCATCACCATCACGACGAACATGATCATAGCGCGCATCATGATGATCACGATCATGACGCGCATCATGAGCATGGCGACAAAGATCACGAAGCGCACGAGCACCATCATCATCACGACGGCTTAGATCCGCATATCTGGCTCGATCCGCAGCTTGTAAAAATTCAAGCTAAAAATATTAAAGACGCGTTAACCAAACAGTATCCTAAGGATGCTAAAATTTATGAAGCAAATTTCGATAAATTTGCTAAAAAGCTTGACGAGCTGGACGCTTACGCAAAGCAGAAATTAGCGGGCGTCAAGGGAAAGAAATTTATGGTTTATCATCCGTCTTGGGGCTATTTCGCGCATCGATACGATTTAGAGCAGATCGCAGTCGAAGTGGAGGGCAAAGAGCCTAAGCCTGCGGATTTAGCCGAGCTGATCGAGGAAGCCAAAGAGGAAAAGATCAAGGTGATTTTCGTCGCACCGCAGTTTTCCAAAAAGGCAGCGCAAACCATCGCCGCGCAAACGGGCGCAAAGGTGATGGAGATCGATCAGCTGCCGCTAGATTGGTATGAGACGATGAAAAAGACGATCGACGTTTTCGGAGAAAATTTGTAGTTGATGAAATTTATTAAAATTTTAATTTTATCCGCGATCTTTAGCTCGCGGATATTTGCGTGCGCTCTGTGCGCCCTATACACGCCTACTGCGCACGTTAGCATCACTCCCGTCGCACAAGACGGCAAGATCGTGAGTCTGCATTTTTCGTGGCTTTTCTCTCAAAATTTTACCGACGTCATAATGCAGACCTACGATATAAATTCCAACGGCAAGCTTGAAAATAGCGAGCTTGCCGAGATAACTAAGGCGATGACCGATTATCTAACCCCTAAAAACTACCTTTGCGAGGCGGAATTCTACGATCAAGCGCCAAAAAACGCAAAGCCCGCACTTAGCAACCTCGTAGGCATGCAGATCAAGGGAAATTTTAAAAACGCAATAAGCCTCGTTAAAAAGGGCAGACTCGTGTTTGAATTTGATCAAAAGGTCGGCTTCGAGCTGCAAAATAACCGCGTTCTTAAAATTTCCATTAACGACGATCAGGGATTTTTCAATTTCAAAATGCTTGACGACAAGCCCATCAATCTGGGCGAGGGCTTTGTAGCGAAGCCTAATTCAAATTTAGCCACCACCTTTATAGAATTTAGCGGCGAAAAGCCAAAAATCGCAGATAAAAAACCGCTGATTTCAAGCGCGCCGAACTCCGATTTAGCGCAGAGCGAACTTACATCTAGCGAGCAGAGTCTTGCAGGCTCAGAGGATAAACTTGCGCAAGGCGGGCAAGCTAAACCCAATGCCAGCTCAGCACGCAGATCAAACCAAAGATCCGTCGGCGACATCGTTTCGGAAGCTGCAGCAGAGGCGCAAAAAAATATAGCCGCTTCGGATACCATCGCGCAGATTAATAAAGCCGCAAAAAAGGACGTGCAGGCAAAAGGTGGCCCCGCAAATTCTGCAGCGCTTGCAGATAAAGGTGCGGGCGAAAATTTTGCTGCGAGGCGAGATAATTCTTTAAATTCCGCGCATTCTACGCAAGATCTCGCGACGCCGCCCGAGGAGAGTTCTTTAAATTTAGCGCAAAATGAAGCGGAGAAAAATGGCGCCGTATCCGACAGCGACGATATTTCAAGCGAGCAGCACAAAGAGGTCTCGCTGGGATTTGTCGCGCAAAAGACGATGGATTTTATGAAAAGTCTCAAAACGGCGTTTCGCGCAAGCAGCGAGCATGCAAGCGCGAGCACCATCCTATGGGTCTTAGCGCTTTCTTTCATATACGGCTTTTTCCACGCGGCAGGCCCAGGGCACGCGAAGCTGCTAACGGCGAGCTATTTCTTAGCCCATGGCGGCAGCTACGTCAAGGCCTTTGGGTTTGCCCTTAAAATCGGGCTTCTGCACGTACTAGGAGCGCTCGTTTTAGTAAGCGCGAGCATGTTCGTGCTGCAAAACGTCGCAGGCATAGTTTCTGCAAACTCCGCCTCGATCACCACGAAAATTTCGGCGCTTCTGATCATCGTCATAACCGCGCTCATCATCTACGACAAAGCTCGCCGTGTAAGATCGGGCGCCCACCACGATGCGGGCTGCTCCTGCGCCGCTTGCACTTCCGCCGCAAACACCGCAGAGACGGACGCTCACTTAAAAAATACGGTATTTGCAAATGCCGGGGATTCCGCTGGCGCAGCGTCAAAGAGCCATAAATTTTCTAAATTTAAAACCCCTAGCGGCGAATCCGCACAGTATTTAGATACTGAAAATTCGGGCGCCGCAACGGCAGAGTTAAATTCGGATTCAAATTTAGCCGCAAATTTACAAGAAAACTCGTCTAGCCAAAACGAGCAAAAAAAGGCTTTAAATTCTGCAAATTTCAAAAACCAAACCTCATCTCGCTCGCTGCAAAATGGCGCGACTGGCGGCGGCGAGAAAGGGCGAGAGTGGCTTATCGCGCTTGCGGCGGCACTCGTGCCCTGCCCCGGCACGATCCTTATTTTTGTGCTTGCCTTCAGCCTCGGAAGCTTCGCGCTTAGCGTCGCAAGTGCGCTTTTCATCGGTTTTGGAATGAGCGTCGTGATATTTTTAGCCGCGCTTTTCGGCGCGAAAGCAAACGAGCTTAGCTCAAAGCGGCTCGTAAGCCTGAAGCTTTACGTCGAATTCTTGGGACTTTTCGTGATGTTCGGGCTCGGGATTTTTATGTATTTCCTCTCAGACAACCTCAGGGTGCTGTGATCGCAAAATTTGAACGCAAATTTACAAAGGCGGCTCGCGTGAAATATAAGTTTACGCGATACGTTAAATTTTAAATCCGGTGCGGACATAATTTCAAAGAGTAAGATTTTAGAATTTACGCCGCACGGACTGCATAAATTAGGCTCCGATCTCGACTATTTAATTATACGGCGGAATTCGCTCTTTATGAATTCCGCTAAATTTCGCTACAATACGGGCGAAATTTTTCTCAAGGATAGATATGTCGCCTGCTCTGCAAGATGCTATTTCACAGACTTTAACCGAACAAAAAGCGTGTGCTAGAGCTTTTAATAAATATTACTACCTCTGCATAGCCGCCTTTCTTGCGATCCTGTTCGTAGCAATGTATCTAGATGGCGTCAAAGCGGATACTCCTTTGATAAAAATTGCCGAAATTTTAGGTACCTTAATTTTTCTTCAGATCTTTTGGATATTTCTTCTTCATTGTGCCGGTCAAGAAACTGAAGCAGAAATTCGCTACTACAAATTTTATAAAGAGATATTCGTCCGCGCCGTAATAAACGATATAGATGCCGGTTTAAAATACGATCCATATACCGGCATGCAAGGAGAGGAATTTCAAAAATTTAAAATTTATAGGAAATCTAGGATCAAAAGCGAGGATCGGATTACGGGCGCGAACTGCGGGATTAAATTTAGCCTCAGCGAGGTACATAGTAATAGTAGGTTTTACATGGGAATGGATAATCCGCTCATAGCGGCGATTATGTTGATTAAAGTATTCTACGATAACTATATGGACTTTGACGGCAATGTACTGATCTGCGAGCTCGCGAAAAAAACTTCGGGCAAAACGATAGTGGTAAGCAGGGAGCTAAACGCCAAGATCTTCGGCGAAAAAGAGATGATGGACGATGTGGATTTTATGCGCGATTTTCGCGTGTTTGCGGATGACAAAGTAGAAGCGCGCTATTTGCTAACGCCCGCGTTTATGGAGCGTCTGCGCGAGATAAATCGCGGGGCGAGCGGCGAGTTTAGCTTGAGCGCGGTATTTATGGATGAGCGCTTATATCTATTTTTAAACGGTGCGCCCGATCTTTTTGAAACTACGCTTTTTGGTAGGCCCGCTAGCATAGAGCTCGCGCGCGAATACCAAACGCAGATCCGCAAAATTTTAAGCCTAATCGA
>ERZ773009.2407-NODE-2407-length-11902-cov-8.140035_pt1 | contig 11902 bp, 8 predicted proteins | sample MGYA00580663_ERZ773009 | MGnify/ENA primary metagenome ERZ773009 (study PRJEB29015, sample SAMEA2737969) | human oral metagenome | biome: human oral; feature: human-associated habitat; material: dental | place: China | collected 2026 ... | reverse complement strand
GGTTTGGCTTTGGATGTTTTGCCTTTGGATTATTATCCTAAAAATCCAGCTGAGCGTAAGAAACAGGTTCGTTGGGCCTTGATTTATTCACTCTTTTGCGCCCAAACTATCCCAGAAAAGCATGGTGCAGTCATGAAATGGGGAAGTCGCATCTTACTCGGTTTAACTCCAAAATCTCTACGCTATCGCATTTGGAAAAAAGCTGAAAAAGAAATGACCAAGTATAGTCTGGCTGAGAGCGATGGAATCACGGAATTATGCTCAGGTCCTGGCTACATGCGAAACAAATACCCAATCGCATCTTTTGAAGACAATCTTTTCTTGCCATTTGAAGGAACAGAGATGCCCATTCCAGTCGGTTATGATGCCTATCTCAGAACTGCTTTTGGGGACTATATGACACCACCACCAGCGGACAAGCAAGTACCGCATCATGATGCTGTCATAGCTGATATGGATAAGTCTTATACAGAATACAAGGGAGAATATGGAGCATGATGGGAGAAAAAATTAGCGTTATCGTTCCAGTCTACAATGTAGAAGCCTATCTGGAGCGATGTGTGGAGTCGATTCTTCAACAAACTTATGCCAATTTTGAACTAATTCTAATCAACGATGGTTCTGCCGATTCCAGCGGACAGATCTGTGATTACTTAGCATCTCAGTATGAGAATATCAAGGTTTATCATATCGAAAATGCTGGTGTTTCAAATGCTAGAAATATGGGAATTCAGCTAGCGACGGGTGCTTGGATCACCTTTATTGATAGCGATGATTTCGTTACCCAGGATTACTTAGCTACTTTAGCAAGTGCAGTTGAGGGGGAAAACATAGGCTTTGTAATTGCTCCTCTGCACCATATTAAAAACGGCATTGTAACAGACCTACCTCCACATTCTGGAAAAACAGAACTCTGGTCAACAGAAGAAACCATGAAGGAACTATTGATGACTACCAGAACGTCATTTTTTCCAGTCGCAAAACTGTTTAAGAGAGACCTGCTTGCGGATGAAAAGTTTAATACAAATTATCACCTAGCTGAAGATGCCTTATTTTTAACTGAATTGCTACTAAAGACAAGATGCAGTTGCGTATTTATTGACAAACCTGTTTATTATTATGATCATCGTGAGGGAAGTGCAACGACATCTGTTAATCGATATGTATTTGATACAATAGAAGTTTATAAGCAAATAATTGCTCAAGTTTCACAAGCCTTCCCTAATTTAAAATACGAATTAATAAATAGAGAATGTTGGTCGTACATCACAGTTTACGATAAAATTATCTTTACTTCACGTGAAGAGTATCAAAAGGAGAAAGCCGAGCTGAGGAATTGGATTGTTCAGCACCGACGCGAAATATGGAAGGATGCTTATTTCACTACTTTTCGCAAGGTAGCGATCCTTTCACTTGTCATTTCTCCATGGCTATATAAGAAAATTGTTGGATTAAAAAACTAATATCATGAGAAGGAGTTGAAAATGAATTTTTCAAAAATGGATGAATACTTTGAAAAATCAAAACTATGGATTGCGTATCTATTTGTTTTCATTTCGATTTTAAGTATGAGTTCACTGGTTTATAAGATAGCAAATCCCCTCTATAAGGGATTGTCAGCGATTGTAGTGCTTTATATTTGCTATACTTTATTGTTTAAGTGGAAAGAAATCACAGTAGATCGTAAATTTCTATCCTTATTTGGACTCTTAGCTGGAAGTCATCTGCTATCAGCTATTTTCAATCGCTCTGGACATCTGATTGGAAATGTGATTGAAATCCTCTTCATGGTAACCTATGTTTTATTATTTACCATGTTACAATCGGGGCAACTTAAAAAATTAGTTGACTGGATTGCCTATACGGTTCAAATTGTATCTTTCTCTTCAGCAATTTTTGCGTTTGGTTTATTGGTAAGTAGAGTCCTTATCCTATTTAAGATTGGCGAACAATCTTATTACTATGGTGTCATGAATGGACGTCTGTGGGGGATTGTCAATCCAAATGCTAGTGCGATATATTCATACATTAGCATTATTTTGGCTATGTATTTGATCCATAAAGGAAGTAAATATTCTGTTTATCTTAAACTGAACAATGTGATTCAATTCGTTTACTTCGCAACGATGCAAAGTCGAGGAGCCTTACTTTCTTTACTTCTCATGATTGGACTCTATAGTTTCTTTGCTACTAGAGGAAGTATCGTTAAACGATTCCTCACTTTTATAGTTGCTGGTTTGCTGATTACTGCAACTAATATAGGATTAAGCTATATAACTTCAATTTATATCTCATCTGAAACTGCGACTGTCTTAGATTTAAACAAAGGACAATCCTATGCTGAAACAGATTCGTCTGTCACTAAGAAGAACGGTGAGCTCCATCTGATTGAAACAACACCAAGTGGTAGAACCTATATCTGGAAAAATGCCATCAAGATGGGAAGTACGAAACCAATTTTTGGTTATGGTGTACGAAATGTTCCAGATTACTATACAGAATATTTCAGTAAATTTGAGATTCAAAACTCCCTTATCGGTGGGAATTTCCATAACATTTTTGTGACCATATTTGTCAGTTCGGGAGTTCTAGGCTTAGCATTCTTCCTTCTTATACTGGTTTATGTCATCAAGCGCTTTTTAACTTATTTGATTGTTTCCAAGAAAAATACTGATAAATTAATCATGATTCTTTTCTTCGGTATCTTGCTTGGTCAATTATTTGAAAGTCAGATTATGTATTCAACCAACTTTATTAATATCATCTTCTGGCTAGCGATTGGCTATGGACTTGTAGTCTGCAAACAGGATGAAGGAATTCGGTATCAAGAAGTAACAGATGTCAGTGAAATTCAACAGATGGAACTTGGAATCATGGAGTATATTCATGAAGTTTGTCAGAAAATTGGGGTTAAGTATTTCTTAGCATATGGAAGTCTAATTGGTGCTGTTCGCCATCAAGGATTTATCCCTTGGGATGATGACATGGATATCTGCATGTTACGAGAAGATTATGAAAAGTTACAAGACTACCTTATCGCTAACCCTGATGAACGTTACGAGGTCATGTCTTATAAAAATAATCTGAACTATGTCTATCCCTTCATGAAAGTGCAGGATAACCATACCTACTTGTTGGAAGAAGATGTTCGCATCGATTCAAATATGGGGATATATGTAGATATTTTCCCTGTAGATGGCTACGAGGATGACGTAGAATTTAAAAACAAGATGACGAAACTGATAAAGAAACGTCAATTGAGTTGCTATACCTTCAAAGGCATTACCAATACAAAAAGTGTACTGAATTCACTGCTACGTTATGTGTCAGTTATTATTTTCTATTTTACCAATACGAACAAATACGTTGCCCAGATTGAAGAGCTTGCAAAATCCCATAAAGTCTCAGATTATGAGCAAGTGGATTATCTTATCTACAAAGATATGAACAAACCAGTGTGGAGACGTGAATGGCTGGAACAAGCTACTACTGGAACATTTGAAGGTAAGGAATTTACCATTCCAAAAAATTATCATGAAATTTTGACCTCAGACTACGGAGACTATATGCAATTGCCACCGGTTGAACAAAGAGTATCTCATCATGATTTTAAATTGTGGAAGATTATTAAAAGGTCTAAATGACGAGATTGAAATTAAGAAACGTTTAAAAATATAGTCAAATTTAGGAGAATAAAACCTATGTCTGAAAGAACTTTAACTCTTGAAGAAATCAAGCAAGTAGAATTGGATATTTTAAAGTATCTACATGAGCTTTGTGAACAACATCAAATCAAATACTTTATTGATTTTGGAACCTTACTAGGAGCTGTACGCCATAAAGGATTCATCCCTTGGGATGATGATACAGATATTTCCTTAGCGCGTGATGAATTTGAAAAACTGTATAAGGTTTTACAAAATGAAAATCATCCCTACTATAAATTGATTTCATTCAGAGAAACAAAGGGATATCCATACAGTTATATGAGAGTCTATGATGTAAGGACACGTCGAGATGCTAACCTCGTAGACCCAACGGTCGTATTGGGAACTTGCGTTGACATTTTTCCATATGATGGTGTCGTAACACAGGAAAGTGACCGTAAGAAAATGAAACTCTACAAATATTTCGTTCGACTTTCTTCTTTGAATTTTAAAGGGATCAAGTCTGAGAATGGTGGACTTAAAAACCTCCCTCGTTATATGGGATCAGCTATTTTCCGCTTAACTTCCCCTCAGCTATGGAATCAAAAATTAGAGAGTCTTGCTTTGAGGTATAGTGTGGATCAAGCAACAGATCTTACTTGTACTATCTATGATCCTTATTATCCAGATGGTATAAAAAAAGAATGGCTCTATGATTTGATTGATATACCTTATGAAAACATTGTGGTCAAGGTTCCGAGAAAATACCATGAAATACTTGTCTACGAATTTGGAGAAAACTATATGACTCCACCCCCTATTGAGCAACAAGTTCCAGGAGGGGATAAAAACTACTGGATTGATTAGATTAGTAAAAGTTGCTTATTGTTTAAGATAAAGGAGTGTTCAAGGTGAAAAATAAATGGTTATTAAAATCAGTTAGATATAGTGTTCTCGCATTCTTTCTATTACTGATTCAGTTATCGCAAGGAGTAGATGCAGATACTATCTCTGCAGGTTCGGGCAATCGTATCCATTTCATAAATACTAAAGCAAAATCTGGAAGTGATGCCATCCTTCTGGAAAGTAATGGCCATTATGCTTTGATTGATATGGGAGAAGACTATGATTTCCCTGATGGGAGTGACCCACGCTATCCAAGCCGCTGGGGAATTTCCATGAGAAATAATCAAGTATTGGAAGATCGCTTGATTCGCCACCTGGATCAAATAGGTGTAAAAAAATTAGATTTTATTCTAGGAACTCATGTCCATAGTGATCATATCGGCGGAGCAGATGAGATACTTAATCGTTATCAAGTTGATAAGTTTTATCTGAAAAAATATTCAGATGATCGGATCACCTCACACTGGGGACTTTGGGATAATCTTTTTAATTATGATAATGCTTTGAGAGCGGCTCAAAAACGAGGGGTTACTCTTATTCAGAATATTACAGATGAGGATAGTCACTTTAAATTAGGTGATATGGATATCCAACTCTATAACTATAAGAATGAATATGATGCTGATGGGAATCTGAAAAGAGTTCGAGATGATAACTCCAACTCCATTGTTTCAGTGGTGACTGTGGCAGGAAAGAGAATCTATCTTGGTGGAGATTTGGATAATGCCGAGGGAGCAGAAGATAAGTTAGGTCCAGTTATCGGCAAGGTTGATATGATGAAATGGAACCACCATTATGATGCGACAATTTCAAATACGATTAATTTCCTTGAAAACTTATCACCAAAAATGGTTATTCAGACAACTGGTGGAGATATTAATGTTGCTTCAACCAGAGAATACCTTCAGAAGAAAAATATTCAGGTTCTTCATGCTGCTAGCCAAACTCAAGATGCTACCGTTTTTGATATTAGCGATAAAGGATTTGCTAATGTTTCAAATACCTTCCCTGATATCCCTGTAGTTGACGAAAAATGGTATCAAGAAGATGGTTATTGGAAATATCGTTTGACTGACGGAGAAATGGCTATCGGCTGGAGAGAGATTGGCGGAGCCACTTATTTCTTTAACGGAAAAGGACAAATGCAAGCAGGTCGCTGGCTTCATCTTAACGACGACTGGGGAGAAAATGCCAAAGGGAATGATTACTATCTGAACCAAAATGGTAAAATGCAAACTGGTGGTTGGTTCAAACTAGATGACTCTTGGTATTATATCCAATCAAATGGTGCTAGACGATTTAGCGAGCTCTCTGAAATTGGAGGGAAAAAGTATCTCTTTGCGGCAGATGGGAAGATGCTAACAGGACATCAAGTCTATAATGGCAAGAAGATGTTCTTTAGCGAAAGTGGTGCACTCCAAGCAGCAGGTAAGCCTTCAACTTGGCAAAAGATTGATTCAGATTGGTATTTCTATGATGAGGATGGGCTAAAGACTGTCGGTAAAAAGAATATTAATGGAAGCACGTACTACTTTAATCAAGAAGGTGTCATGCAAACTGGCTGGACCTTTGTTGATGGTCATTGGAATTATTTTGCAAGTTCTGGAGCTATGAAAACTGGCTGGGTCAAGGATCAGGAAACATGGTATTATCTGGATAAAGATGGCATCATGTTAACTGGCAGACAAGATATCAATGGTGTTCGTTACTATTTGAATGCTAGTGGTGCCATGCAAACAGGCTGGGCCTTTGTTGATGGTCACTGGAACTATTTTGCAAGTTCTGGAGTTATGAAAACTGGTTGGTTGAAAGATAATGAATCATGGTATTATTTGGATCCAGAAACAGGCATCATGGCTGTAGGCTCTAAAGAAATTGACGGTAAGAACTATTTCTTCAAATCCTCAGGCATCATGCAAGTTGGATGGCAGTGGTCAAATGATTCTTGGCATTATTACGCTACGTCTGGCGCAGTCCAAACTGGTTGGTTGAAAGATGGTGATGCTTGGTACTATCTTGAAGGAAAAGAAGGCATTATGCTGGTCGGCCTTCATCAAGTAGATGGTAAGCAATATTACTTTAGCAGATCTGGAGCCATGCAAACAGGCTGGAAATGGTCTGATAATCATTACCGTTACTTTGAATCAAACGGTGCCATGAAAACTGGTTGGATAAAAGACAAAGGCGTTTGGTATTATCTAAATCCTGAAGATGGTATCATGTTGGTTGGTCTTCATAAAGTAAATGGTGATCATTATTACTTTGATGAATCAGGAGCTATGCAAACGGGTTGGAAACAGCTTGATGGTAATTGGTACTATTTCCAAGCTGATGGTTCTTTATTGAAGAACGCAACAACACCTGATGGTTACAAAGTAAACGAAGAAGGTATCTGGAAACAGGCTGTTGCTGCTGTAAATAGCGAGGCAGTTAAGCCAGAACAGAAACAAGAAGCTAATTCCTCTATTGTTGAACAACCTAAACAAGATTCAAACCTAGAAGCCAACGCTTCTGAAAAGAAGGAAAAAGAATAAAGAAGAAATCCCCTACTGGCAACTAATTTATCAGTAGGGGATTTTTTAATTTCGTTTTAATTTAGCAAGTACAAGGTTCAGTGCATAGTGGAGTGTTTTGTCTTTGGCGATAAAGAGGGCCAAGAGATAATAGATACCACAAGTTGCTACGGTAGAAAGAACCATGAGAATCATATTGAAGTTTACTGTGTAGGAATTGATTTGGAAAATCATTTTGAAAATATAGAAGATTGGGATAAAACCAAGGGATATGAGGCTATAACGTGTTAAGGTTATAAAAATTTCTTTTAAACTAATCAGTTGATGTTTCTTGATAAAATGAATTTCAAGTAAAACTACGATAGTTTCTGCGATAATGGTCGTAGCGATGTAATACTCAGGTGCAAAAATATTATTGAAATACAAGATGCTATTTAAGAGTATATTGGCGCCACCACCGAGGAAGTAGAAGGCAGTTAAGCGATTTTCATGGTCGTTGATAAAGATAATCTGTTTACCAAGGATCAATTCAATAGCCCATATGATGGTACGAAAAGCGAAGACGCTAGTTACGATACCCGCTTCAAGATACTTTTCAGAAGAATAAATAACAGTTGCGTACCGTCCTAATATCATAATCCCAATACTAGTTGGAACCATAAGGAAATAGAATAAGGATGCCGCTTGATTCACGAGATAATTGTAGGACTTGTAATCCTTTTTACCGAGATAGTAGCCAAGGCGCGGAATACTTACGTTGATAGCTCCACTCAAGACACTGGCAATCAGCATGACGATACTATAGGCAATTGTATAATAGGAAATATAGTTTTCATCCGGTCCCTTGGTGATAAACATTCTATCTAGCAAGGTATAAAGCATATTAGCGTTTGCTAAGAGAAGCATAGTGAAGAGCGGTTTAGAAGCTTTAGCTAATTCGACGAATCCAATTTTAACAAAAGAAACTTCCCTCTTAATCCAAAGAAAACTGAGCAGGTAGTTGAGGATAGTGGTCGCTGTCATAACGATAGCATAAGGAACGATATCATCTGCCGTTTTAACGAAGGCGAAGATAGCGACTAGCATGGTAATTCGAATAATTAACGTTTTATAGAGGATGAAGGCATAATTTTCATAAGCCTCGTTCATCCATTCGATATTGAGAAATTGGAAGAGTGCTTGGGCCCCTAGGATGTAGTAGAGGACTTTCAGATTCTCAATGCTGGTGTCAAAGAAGATAATGAGGAAGTAGATACCAGTGGTCAGGAGAGAGGTAAAAATCGAGATATAAAACAACTTAGAAAAGACGTAGTTGATTTTATTCTTGTCATCCTTGACCTTACTGATAGCTCGAATCCCGTAGTTGTATATCCCAAAGGCAGCTAGTGGAATAACAAAGCTAGCCCAGGTATTGGCCGTATTGAAATAACCGTAATTGGATTTGCTGAGAATCCGCGTCAGATAAGGGTTGGTTATCAGTGGAAAAACGATATTGAGAATATTGACCAGCAAGCTGGCCAAGGCATTTACTTTTATATTTTTCATTGAACTTTCTTTCTTAAATCTAAAATCATATCTAGTATTATATCACATTCTCGCTTCATTCTTTTGATAAAATTGTAAAAATCTAGTATAATAGATAGACTGAAAGTATGAGGTTACTAGATATGAAGATGAAACAAATTAGTGATACAACACTAAAAATCACGATGACTTTAGATGATTTGATGGATCGGGGAATGGAGATTGCAGACTTTCTCGTTCCTCAGGAAAAAACTGAAGAGTTTTTCTATGCTATTTTAGATGAACTGGAAATGCCAGACAATTTCTTGGATAGTGGCATGCTGAGTTTCCGTGTGACGCCAAAACCAGATAAGGTCGATGTCTTTGTGACCAAGTCTAAGATTGACCAAAATCTAGATTTTGAAGATTTAGCGGACCTACCTGACATGGAAGAATTAGCCCAAATGTCGCCGGATGAATTTCTCAAAACCTTGGAAAAGAGCATTGCAGATAAGACCAAGGATGATATTGAGGCTATCCAATCTTTAGAGCAGGTCGAAGCAAAGGAAGAAGAGCAAGAGCAAACAGAAAAGGAAACTGAAAGTAAGAAAGAACCTTATATCTACTATATCCTGCGTTTCGCAAATCTTGCTGACCTAGTTGCTTTTGCAAAGACGGTTAACTACCAGATGGAAACATCTGAACTCTATAAGATGAATGGACACTACTATTTGACAATCTTAGTTGATGTGGAAAACCATCCTAGTCCATATCCAGCCTGGCTGTTAGCCCGTATGCGTGAATTTGCAGACGACAGTGATATCAGTCGTTCAGTCTTGCAAGAGTATGGGCAAATCTTGATCAATCACGATGCAGTTCTCGGTCTTCAAAAAATTCATTCATAGTTTTTAGAAATCAATTTTTACTTATCAGAAAAGGCGAATCAGATGATTCGTTTTTTCTTTTCTAGACTGAAATAGTGATTTACTATATTAGGAATTTTCACAAAATTCTGTTATAATGGCTATATCAGAAAATTTCTAGGAGACAAACATGACAGTTAAAATTGCTTTACTTGGATTTGGTACCGTTGCAAGTGGTGTGCCATTCCTCCTAAAGGAAAATGGAGAAAAAATCGTTCAGTCAGCTCATTCAGAGATTGAAGTAGCCAAGGTATTGGTCAAGGATGAAGATGAAAAGAACCGCTTGCTTGCAGCAGGAAATGACTTTAACTTTGTAACCAATGTAGACGATATTTTATCAGACAAGGATATTACTATCGTAGTGGAATTGATGGGGCGTATCGAGCCAGCTAAGACCTTTATCACTCGTGCCTTAGAAGCTGGGAAACACGTTGTTACTGCTAACAAGGACCTTTTGGCTGTCCATGGTGCAGAATTGTTAGAAATCGCTAAAAATCATAATGTAGCACTTTACTACGAAGCAGCAGTAGCTGGTGGGATTCCAATTCTTCGCACTCTAGCAAATTCATTGGCTTCTGATAAAATCACGCGCGTTCTTGGTGTCGTTAACGGAACTTCTAACTTTATGATGACCAAAATGGTCGAAGAAGGCTGGTCTTATGATGATGCTTTGGCTGAAGCTCAAAGACTTGGATTTGCAGAAAGTGACCCGACAAATGACGTAGATGGGATTGATGCGGCCTACAAGATGGTCATTTTGAGCCAATTTGCTTTTGGCATGAAGGTTGCCTTTGACGATGTAGCCCACAAGGGAATCCGCAACATCACACCAGAAGACGTAGCTGTTGCCCAAAACCTCGGCTATGTAGTGAAATTGGTTGGTTCTATCGAAGAAACTCCTTCAGGTATTGCCGCAGAAGTGACCCCAACCTTCCTACCTAAAGCACACCCACTTGCTAGTGTGAATGGTGTAATGAACGCAGTCTTTGTAGAATCTATTGGTATTGGTGAGTCTATGTACTACGGACCAGGTGCGGGTCAAAAACCAACTGCAACAAGTGTTGTAGCTGATATTGTCCGTATCGTTCGTCGCTTAAATGATGGTACCATTGGTAAAGACTTCAACGAATATAGCCGTGAACTTGTCTTGGCAAATCCAGAAGATGTCAAAGCAAACTACTACTTCTCAATCCTGGCTCCAGACTCAAAAGGTCAAGTCTTGAAACTTGCTGAAATCTTTAATGCCCAAGATATTTCCTTCAAGCAAATCCTTCAAGATGGCAAAGAGGGTGACAAGGCTCGTGTAGTGATTATCACTCATAAGATTAATAAAGCACAACTTGAGAATGTTTCAGCTGAGTTGGCCAAAGCTTCAGAATTTGACCTCTTGAATACCTTCAAGGTGTTAGGAGAATAGGATGAAGATTATTGTACCTGCAACCAGTGCCAATATCGGGCCAGGTTTTGATTCGGTCGGTGTAGCTGTTACCAAGTATCTTCAAATTGAGGTCTGTGAAGAACGGGATGAGTGGTTGATTGAACACCAGATTGGCAAATGGATTCCACATGACGAGCGTAATCTCTTGCTCAAAATTGCTTTGCAAATTGTACCGGACTTGCAACCAAGACGTTTGAAAATGACCAGTGATGTTCCCTTGGCGCGTGGTTTGGGTTCTTCTAGCTCTGTCATTGTTGCTGGAATTGAACTAGCTAATCAACTGGGTAAGCTCAACTTATCTGACCATGAAAAATTGCAGCTGGCTACCAAGATTGAAGGGCATCCTGACAATGTGGCTCCAGCAATTTATGGTAATCTGGTTATTGCAAGTTCCGTTGAAGGGCAGGTTTCGGCGATTGTGGCAGATTTCCCAGAGTGTGATTTTTTAGCTTATATTCCCAACTATGAATTGCGTACTCGTGACAGCCGCGGTGTCTTGCCTAAAAAATTGTCCTACAAGGAAGCTGTTGCTGCCAGCTCTATCGCCAATGTGGCGGTTGCAGCCTTGTTAGCAGGAGATATGGTGACAGCTGGACAAGCAATCGAGGGGGACCTCTTCCACGAGCGTTATCGTCAAAGTCTGGTCCGTGAATTTGCGACGATTAAGCAAGTAGCCAAAGAGAATGGTGCCTATGCAACCTATCTTTCTGGTGCCGGGCCAACAGTTATGGTCTTGGCCTCTCATGACAAGATGCCGGCGATTAAGGCGGAATTGCAAAAGCAGTCTTTCAAAGGCAAACTTCATGACTTGAAGGTGGATACCCAAGGTGTTCGTGTCCAAGAAAAATAAAGAATAGAAGATAGGATGGGGAAAGTCTCGACTAGGGGGCTTCCTATCCTTTTTTTGAAAAGAAGTTTATACTCAATGAAAATCAAAGAGCAAACTAGGAAGCTAGCCGCAGGCTGCTCAAA
>ERZ773009.2404-NODE-2404-length-11908-cov-7.323125_pt1 | contig 11908 bp, 5 predicted proteins | sample MGYA00580663_ERZ773009 | MGnify/ENA primary metagenome ERZ773009 (study PRJEB29015, sample SAMEA2737969) | human oral metagenome | biome: human oral; feature: human-associated habitat; material: dental | place: China | collected 2026 ... | reverse complement strand
ACCTTCCAAGAGTAGCCCTTGTCGCTCGGTTGCTTCCGTCAGATTTTGTTTTGGGAGTACCCATCGTTCAGTCGCTCTCGTTAGATTTTATTTTGGGAGCACACGTCGCTCGGTGGCTCTCGTCGGATTTCATTTTGGGAACACCTGTCACTCAGCCGCTCCCGTCGAATTTCATTTTGAGAGCACCCGTCGCTCAGTCGCTTCTGTCAGATTCCATTTTGAGAACACCCGTCGCTCAGTCGCCCCCGTCAGATTTTATTTTGGGAACCCGTGGCGTTCAGCAGCCTTCGTAGGAATGTATTTCGAAGACCTCGTTTTCAATTTACATCCCATTGAAGGCATCAACGGCTGTGTGTTTCTACAATTACGCCTCATTGAATACTTCAATAGAGGTGTGATTGTGAAATTACACCCCATTGAACACTTCAATGAGGGTGTGATCGCAAAATAACGCCTCATTGAAGGCCTCAACGGGGGCGTGATCGTGAAATAGGTTCCCAAACGGATTTTTTATGGAGGCGACGGTGCGCCGGGGGATCATGAAATGTTTTCCGATAAGGGCGGATGGGTGTCCGAGGTTCGCAAAATGTTTTCCGACAGGGGCGGGTTTGTGTCCGGAGTTCACGAATTGTTTTTCGGCGGAAGCTATTGACATGAAATCGCCCCCACCGGAATATGCGGCGGAGGCGAATGGGTGCCCGAGGTTCGCGAAATGGTTTCCAGCGGGGGCGGGGTCGTGTCGGGGGCTATTGTCGTGGGGGGCTTTGCCCCCTATCCCCCACACCCTTTTCTTGTCTTGATACAAGAAAAGGGCGCAAAAGAAAATCAAGCCCCCACCGGGGGCAGGGAAGTTGGCCGGGCACTGGATGGGGCCGTTGAAATGGCTACTGACGGGAGCGCCTGACGCCTAAGGGCTGGATATGGGTGCCAGGCCATCTTGGCCGGCATCCCTGACGCCTCAGAATTGAAAGTAGATGAAGGGGACGATGTCGGCGCTCTTGAGTTGCAGGACAATGATAATGGCGACCGTGAGGTAGAGGGCTTGCACCAGCGTCGGGGACTGGGTGACCCACCCGCGGACGGTCGTGTCGACAGCTCGGGGCATGAAGTGGATCGCGTAGCCGCCGAGGATCAGCAGAAAGACTTCGGTGTATCCGACAACGAACTGGCTGAAGACTTCCGGGTGGAAGGCGGTGAAGATCTGGTGGATCACGTCCCAACCCGTGGCCATCGTGTCAGCCCGGAAGAAGATCCAGCCGAAGCATACGACGTGGAAGGTGATGAGGACGCCGCAGACGCGCCGAAGTGGTGACATCGTGTCGCCCGTGGGGCGGAAGCTGGGGAAATGGTTCATCATGAACTTATGAACGGCCAGCGCTGCCCCGTGAAGTCCGCCCCAGAGGATGAAGCGGCCCGATGCGCCGTGCCAGAGCCCGCCGAGGAGCATCGTAAGCATGAGGTTGACGTACGTACGGACGCGGCCGCGCCGATTGCCGCCGAGACTGATATATAGGTAGTCCTTGAGCCAGGTGGAGAGCGAAATGTGCCACCGACGCCAGAACTCGGTGATGGTGGCCGACTGGTAGGGGGAGTCGAAGTTGGTGTTGAAGCGGATGCCCAGCAGCAGGGCGATGCCGATGGCCATGTCGGAGTAACCCGAGAAGTCGCAGTAGATCTGAAGCGCATAGCCGTAGGCGCCGACGAGGTTCTCGAGGCCCGTGTAAAGCGTCGGGGCGTCGAAGATGCGGTCGACGAAGTTGACGCTGATATAGTCCGAGATGACGCTCTTCTTCAGGAGGCCGCAGATGATGAGGTAGAGCCCTTCGCCGAGCGTCTCGCGGGTCACGACGGGCGTCCGGAACATCTGGGGAATGAAGTCGCGGGCCCTAACGATAGGTCCGGCCACGAGTCCGGGGAAGAAGGAGACGTAAAACAGGTAGTCGATCCAGCGTCGGAGCGGCTGGAGCTCACCGCGGTAGACGTCGATGGTGTAGCTGAGCGATTGGAAGGTGAAGAACGAAATGCCGACGGGCAGGAAGATGTCCAACGGCTCGTAAACCGTGCCTCCGACGGGGGCCACGCCGAACCAAGAGCCCATGCTCTGGCCTATGGCGAGGAGGGTCTGGAGGAGGAAGTTGGTGTATTTGAAGTAGGCCAGCATGCCCAAGTTGATGACCAAGCTGAGCGCGACCCAAGCCTTTCGTCCAGCCGGGCGGACGGTGGCGGCGAGGGCCCGGGCGATGAGGAAATCGGACGTGGCGGTGAAGACGAGAAGCAGGAACCAGACGCCGCTGCTCTTATAATAGAAGTAGAGCGAAAAGAGGACGACGTAAAGGATGCGGGCGGTCGTCGTGTGGCGCAGGGCGCGATAACCGATGTAGAAGGCGATGAAAAGGAAGAAAAAGAGGCCTGTGCTGAAGAGCATCGGGCTCTCAGGCTGATACGCGAAGAGGGCGCGGAGGCGCTCGAGGCTGAGGTCAAGGGGTAGGCTGTGGATCATTTTCGTTTACGTTGCTGGTAATCCAATGCACTGCGGACGAGTGCCTTGTACAGTAGCCGCCCCTGCTCCCTATAACCGGAGGCGCTGTAATGCACACGGTCGTGCGAGAAGAGTCCTTCGGCTTGCCACCGCTCGCACGAGCCTGCGCCGCCGGTCATGCCGTAGAGGTCGAAGCAGGCCAGACCCTCCCGCGCGGCATAATCGAGGATCGCCTCGGCGGCCTCACCGACGTGCACGTTGCGGGTATAGCCCCGCGTGACGGTGGTCGTCGTGCGACGCTTCTTGCCCTTGGCCCGCCGAGTGACGGTGGTTCGCGCCGCGAGGTAGTTTTCGGCCGGAGTAGTGAGTACGATGGTCGTCAGGGGCATGTATCGCTGGGCCAGTCGCACGAAGCGGTCTACGCGCGTGATGAAATCGGAGGCCGAGAAGTGCGTGCCGTACGATTCGTTGGTGCCGAGCGAGATGATGAGTATGGCAGGCTCCAAGAGCGAGAGCTGGCGGACGAATCGCTCGGAGGTGTACTGCGAATAGGTAGCACCGTTGCGACCGATGGCGTGATAGACCACCCCGGGGCGTCCGTTGAAGAGCGAGAATCCATAGTAGCAGCTCGCGCCCGTGACTGAGGTGGGGGCCTCACTGCGGCTGACGCTCTGCAAACGAAGCTCGCGCACAGACTCGGGCAGGAAGAAGCTATCCACCGTCAGGTCGGGCGCGTAGGTATCCTTGCCCCAAGCCGTCCGCGCATTGCGGATCCCCTCCGGGAGCATGGGTCGGGCGTACTCTCCGCGGTACATCAGCACCTGCGTGAAGTCGTCGTCCGCCCCATTGACCGCGATCGTGAAGTCGATCGTGGCGGCATCCGTCTGCAAGCCCATGCCGCCCAGCCCCCACGGCGTGCCCGACTGCGGACGCGTGCACCGCCCGACGCTCCAGCTCTTCACTTGCGAGAAAATACGATAGTCCGAGGGGCCATTTTCGCGTGCAGGCCGGTAAGGTGCGATCCATCCGCGGCCGGCATTGCCAAAGGTGCGCCGGAGCAGGTTCATAGTCTCGTTCGTATAGAATCCGCCCTGGATATGGGAGTCGCCCAAGTGAGCGATAGGCAGTACGGTGTCTTTACCATTGTATAGGCTGAGCAGATTCTCCCAGAACTCGTCCAGCGTGTGCCTCGGATCAATGATGCGACAAAGCGAATCGACGGCAAACGTCATCGTGAGGTCGACCTGATCCGTCAGGGGGCTGGTCTTCTTCTTTTCGGGGGCAGCTTTTTCCGCTGCGAGGTTCCTGTTTTCAATCGGCGAATGCGGCCTTTCGGCCTGGGCTGCCGTAGCCATACATAAGCAGCAGAGCGCCGCCCAGAAAGGTGCCCTGTTAGCGCTGCGTTTTTTCCAGATTGTCATATAGCGTTTTCTCTAAAATGATTGCGTCGTAGAGGGCATTGGCCAATTCGCGGCCACCCTGAAAACTGAGGTGTGTATAATCCTTGGCCGCCCAATTGCGCTTCACGTAATTGACCATGCCATCCTCTCCGCCCATCGCCTCGTAAACGTCCCAGAAGGCTACTCCCGCCTCGAGGGCCGCCTCACGTTGCGCGCGGCGAAGATTCTTCACGGCCGACATCGTGTGGCGCTCTCCGCCGACCACTTTACTGCGGTCCGAGACACCCAAAAGCAGCACGTCGGCCCCTGGGAAACAGGTGCGGATATGTTTAATGATGGCCACCATCCGGTCTCGGTAGAAGCCATAGTCCTTCGTTCGTTCGACGGCCACATTCAGGCCGTATTGGATCACGATCAGGTCGTAGGGGCGTATGCCCTGCAACGCTTGGCAGCGCGCTATGTCCAAGTTTTCCAGCGGCAAACCAGAATTACCTCGCAAAGCAAAATTGTCCACCACCACTCCGCGGTCATCCTCTAACGCAATGCCCAACGCTTGCAACCCTTGCGCATGTGTAAAGGCCAATTTACCCTCCGTAAAGGAGCCCTTCGCCACATATTGCCCCACACCGTCGGTCTCTGGGAGGCGCGCAGTGAATGTATCCCGCCCCTCGTTGCATATCCAGCGGAGGTCTGTCGCTCGATTGCTTGTGTAGAGGAACTTGAGGGTACCGACACTCTTCAAGTTGGGCATATAGTCGGTCGTTTCGAAGGCTATTGTCGGGGCATCGTTCGCGGCATCGAACAGGAGGCAAGAAAGGAGGTACTTCGGCTTACGGTCGGAGAGTATGGAGCGCGTCGTCCACCCCTTAGAGCGCAGTCGGACAGTCGGGCGAAACTGTGCCACCTGCGATGACACCGGTACAAAGCCTACGCCTCGGCCACCAAATCGCGCTTGCATCCGCTCGCGGAAGTCGGCCGTGAGGATGTCACCCTCGATGAAGGAGTCGCCGAGGAACGCCACACGGACGGGTCGGCCTAACGTGCTGATACCGTTCAGCGCAGCGAAGAATCGCCGCAGTCCGATGTGCCCCACGGAAAAGTCTTCGACGACTGCCTTGAGCGTATCGCCCCGCAATTGAGCCATGATGGCCCTATACATCGAGTCACGGTACGCCAAACGTTCACGGTCAGCTGCACTCAACCCCGTGGAGTCGCCGCGCAACAGTACGGAGTCGGCTCTGGAGAGGTTGCTGTCCTCGTCTTCATCCTCGCTCCCGACTCTAAGGTCGGAGAGCATATCCATTTTCTTTATGCTTAGGCCAAACAACTCGTCTGGCAACATGTAGAGCGCCAGACAGGCCGCTGCTGTTACCAGCAGGATCAGTACCAACTGCCCGGAGCGATCATTATTCTCTTGTCCCATTCTTTCCAAAAAAGCGGGGCCAAAGGTAGACGCAGTTTTGAGAAGCCGTTTTGAATTTATTGAGTGATCGTTTCATGGAGGTGTTTGAGTGGATCTTTCTCCTTGCTTGTTTCGGGCCTATCGAGGCCTGTTTCTGCCCTTTTGTTCCCTCATTAATCCTCACATAGCTCGCTATGCTCGTCTCATGATGAAACAAAATCATCAGAAATATCCGCCCGATACCCTCCGAAATAAATTCCAAACAGCTTCTGATCTCCTAAAGGCCCGCCGCACGAACATCCATGAAGAGTGCCCCTTCTTCACGCGGCGAGGGGACGGACCCCCACGAGGAAAAATGGGCCGAAGAGGAATACCTTTGTAAACCCTCACAGAGAGGGAGTCCGCTCTCCATTCCCCGACAAGCACTTATAAAAACATGCTCATATATAACGTATCAACAAGTGACTCTATGAAACGGATATTTCTACTGATGACGATCGCGACAGTGGCTTGGGCCATCGTGTCGTGCCGGTCAAACCAAGATCTTACCCCTTCCATCGAATTTGCGCCCTACATCTCTGCCTATACGGGGGGTGTCATCGGCTCGGATGGGACGATACGCATCGAATTGACCGAAGAACAACAGATTGTACAGATGGGCGAGGAAGTGAAGGACGATCTCTTCGACTTTTCTCCCGGTCTGAAAGGCAAAACGTATTGGGTCAACAGTCGCACGATTGAGTTCGTGCCTGATTCTGGGCAATTACGCCCGGGGACACTCTACAACGCTACCTTCCGCTTGGGGCGTGTGATGAAAGTGGAGAAGAAACTGGATGCGTTTCGCTTCTCCTACCGCGTACAAGCGCGTGACTTTACAGCGCGTATCACCTCGACCGACATCACAGCTTCGGCCCCGGACCGCGTGACCGTGTGCGGCGAGCTTAGACTGAGCGAAGCGCCCAAGGCGGACGAGGTCGCGAAGATGGTGACGGCCAAACATGACGGCGACAAGCCCAAGGTGACGGTCACAAGGACGGAAGACGCCCGGGTGTACCGCTTCACCGTCTCGGAAGTCGCCAAAAAAGAGGCAGACACGGAACTCCTGGTGACGATAGACGGCAGCCCTTTCGGCGCAGACCATAAGGAGACGCTCCGAGCGACCATCCCGGGCACGAAGCCCCCTTTCAAGCTGATGCAAGCCGAGATGATCGACGAGCCGGAGAGTGGTGCCTGCCTAACCTTCTCCGCCCCCGTCTCCACGACGCAGGATGTGAACGGTTTAGTCACTCTCCGGGCTGGCGAAGGGGGATCTGACGGCGCTGTATCCTACACCTGTCAGGTGCAAGACAACAAAGTGCGACTTTTCTTCGAGCGGCGGAGCGATTTGAAGGCTGTCGCCATCGAGGTAGACGGTGCGCTGCGCAGCATGGCGGGTGATGCCTTGACGGCTTCCTCGTCCGTGCGGCTGGAGGTGAAGTCGCTCAATCCGCAGGTCGAATTCCTGTCTGAGGGGACGATTATGCCGAACGCGGAGCAGCTCATCTTGCCTTTCCGAGCCGTAAATCTCTATGCGGTAGACCTAAAAATTATCCGCATTTTCGAGCGTAACGTCCTGACCTTCTTGCAGGACAACTCGCTCGAGGCTTCCTCCTCGTCAGAACTCCGACGGACGGGCCGACTCGTCTATCGCAAGATGCTCAGACTCGACAGCGACGCCACGAAAGACATTCACAACTGGGATAATTACTTCATCGATCTCAGCAAACTCATTCGTCAGGAGCCAGGAGCTATCTATCGCGTCGTGCTTTCGTTTAAGCGCGAATATTCAGCCTATCCCTGCGACAGCGTAGGGGAGGGTGCGCGAAATTTAGGCCCTGCTGGCATGACGCGACTGGATGAAAACGAGTTGGGAGAGGCAGACGAGGCCACGTGGGACAAGCCGCAGACCTATTACTACGACGGCGCAGACATGGATTGGGAAACTTACCAGTGGGAAGAGCGTGACAATCCGTGCTCAGCCAGTTATTATATGTCGTCAGACCGTATGGCGGCCACGAACGTACTCGCCTCGAACTTAGGGCTTATCGTCAAGGCCAATGCGAACAATACGCTCTGGGTAGCAGTCTCTAATTTGATCGATACGAAGCCTTTATCGGGCGTAGAAGTGACGGCTTACAACTTCCAACTGCAACCTATCGGCAGCGCAAAGACCGACGACAACGGCTTTGCCGAAATCAAGACGAAAAATAAGCCCTTCGCCCTCGTGGCTACCGCTTCAGACAAGCAAAAAGGCTACCTCCGACTCGTGGATGGGGAGGAAAACATGCTTAGCCGCTTCGACATTGGCGGCAAAGAGACGGAACGCGGACTGAAAGGCTTCATCTACGGCGAGCGTGGCGTATGGCGGCCGGGTGACACCCTCCACGTGACCTTCATGATGGAAGATCGCGAAAAACGTATCCCTCAAAATCATCCCGTTTCGATAGAGATCTTCAATCCGCGTGGCCAATTCTACACGAAACAGATCTCCGTTAGTGGTGTGAATGGCATGTACGTCTTCCATATCCCCACCCGACCGGATGACCCTACCGGACTTTGGAACGCTTACGTGAAAGTAGGCGGTGCCAGCTTCCATAAGGCGCTACGGATCGAAACCGTAAAGCCCAATAGGCTCAAAATCAACCTCACGTTGCCCGGTCAAATCTTGCAAGTGTCCCCGCTGCCGGTGCCGATGAACCTTGAATCGGCCTGGCTTACCGGTGCCGTGGCGCGTGGGCTAAAAGCTAAGGTGGAGATGTCCCTCACGAAGGTGCCGACGCAATTCAAAGGCTACGAAAAGTACACCTTCGACAATCCCGCAGCGGCATTCACCTCCGGTACGACCGATCTTTTTGACGGCGCACTGAGTGATCTCGGAAAAGCATCCTTCCTCGCCAACCTGCCTACGGCATCTGATGCGCCTGGCATGCTGCAAGCCAACCTCACTTGCCGAGTCTTTGAACCTGGAGGTGACGCGAGTCTCTTCACGCAGAGCATTCCATTCTCTCCTTTCCCCGTTTACGTCGGCGTCAAGCTGGGCAATTTCGACCAAGGTCAGACCCTTGAGACGGATCGGGATCACCACTTCGAGGTAGTCACCCTCTCGCCCGATGGCAAGCCTCTTAACCGCCAAGGACTGGAATACAAGATCTACAAAGTGAACTGGAGCTGGTGGTGGGAGCATGACGACGAGACGTTTGCCTCTTATCTCAACAACGCATCTATCGTCCCCGTCGCGGCGGGAACAATCAACACGGTGGGAAGCGGTAAAGCCGTGATCCCCTTCCGAGTCAACTATCCTGAATGGGGTCGCTATTTGGTGTATATCAAGGATCGCGAGGGTGGACATGCCACGGGCGGCACGATTTACGTGGATTGGCCCGAATGGCGTGGTCGATCGAACAAATCTGACCCTAACGGCATCAAAATGTTGGCCTTCGCGCTCGATAAATCGTCTTACGAGGTGGGTGAAACGGCCACCGCCATCATTCCTGCCTCTACCGGTGGACGCGCATTGGTCGCCATTGAAAATGGTACGGAAGTGCTCCATCGTGAATGGGTCAACATGGCCGCCTCGGGCGATACGAAATACAGTTTTAAGGTCACCGAAGGCATGGCGCCCAATGTCTACCTCCACATTACCCTCATCCAGCCTTACGCACAGACTGCTAACGATCTGCCGATCCGTATGTATGGCGTGATGCCCGTCTTCGTAACCCATAAAAATTCCATCCTGAAGCCCTTGATCGTCATGCAAGATGTGTTGAGGCCCGAAGCGGACTTCACCGTGCAAGTCAAAGAGCAATCAGGCCGCCCGATGACCTACACGCTGGCTATTGTGGACGATGGACTCCTCGACCTGACCAATTTTCAGACTCCCGACCCCTGGAATACCTTCTACGCCCGCGAGGCGCTCGGTATTCGCACCTGGGATATGTACGATTTCGTCATGGGCGCCTATGCCGGCCGTCTGGGATCCCTCTTCAGCGTCGGGGGCGACGAGTCTCTGCGCCCAGTAGAGTCAAAAGCGAACCGGTTTAAGCCTGTCGTGAAGTTCCTTGGGCCTTTCGCGCTGAAGAAGGGAGAAACACAGACGCATAAGCTCAAACTTCCGCCTTATATCGGATCTGTTCGCGTCATGGTAGTGGCCGGACAAGAAGGGGCGTATGGGCGTGCTGAAAAAAGAGTGGCTGTGCGCGCGCCGTTGATGGTGCTTTCGTCGTTGCCTCGGGTCGTGAGCACGGATGAGGAAATTCTTTTCCCGGTGAATGTCTTTGCGATGGAGAGCGGCGTGAAAAATGTGACCGTGAAAGTGGAAACCACGGGCAAGTTGCGACTTACTGAAGGCTCCAGCCAGTCCGTCACGTTCGCGGCACCGGGCGATAAACCCGTGTTTTTCAAGCTCCGATCGGGTCTGACCACTGGCATTGAACGCATAGTCGTCACCGCTACCGGCGGCGGACACTCCTCCAAGGAAACGATCGAGATCGGCGTCCGCAATCCCAATCCCCCCATCGTAAGGATCGACAGCCGCCTCATCGCTGCGGGATCCACCAGCCTTTTGACCTATCAAACGGGCTTCGGCGGATCATCCGAGGGCTGGGCAAGCCTCGAAGTGGCTCGCATACCCTCTCCCAACCTCAGCAGATGCCTCGATTTTCTCAGCGATTACCCTCATTACTGCACGGAACAGGTCACTTCCGCAGCCTTACCCCTTCTTTACGTCGGTGCTTTCCGAGAATTGGATAAGCGCGAGGCTGATGCCATCCGTGAAAACGTCCGCCGCGCCGTCCAAGACCTTTACAGCCGACAATTACCCGGCGGCGCCTTCACGTATTGGCCTGGTGGCTTGCAAGAAGACGAGTGGGCGACCTCGTACGTGGGCACTTTCCTCGTTTTAGCCCGCGAAAAAGGTTACGAGGTGAACGCTGGCGCACTGAATCGGTGGAAATCGTACCAGCGACGGGCTGCACAGGGGTGGAGGCCGGCCGCCAAGGCGCCTTCACGCTTTGCTATCGACCAGGGAGACCTTGTCCAGGCTTACCGACTCTATGCCTTGGCCTTAGCAGGGGCTCCCGAGCTGGGCGCGATGAACCGATTGCGTGAGAGTCGCACACTTTCGATGCAGGCACGGTGGCGTCTCGCCGCAGCGTATGCTTTGGCGGGCAAGCCGAACATAGCTAACGAATTAATATTCAAACTTCCCCTCGCGGTGGCGACTTACGATTGGAGCAATCCGACGTACGGGTCGCCGGAGCGTGATCAGGCCATGATCTTAGAGGCGCTCGTGCTGATGGGGCGTGATCGGGAGGCGTTCGAGCAGGCTCGACGCGTGTCGCAAAGCCTTACCACGTCGCAAGAGTTCGCTACCCAGTCCACGGCTTACGCCCTCTTGGCCTTAGGAAGACTGGCCGAACGCACGTCGGGCAGCCTTCAGTTCGATTGGAGCCTGAACGGCGGCAAGCAACCGACAGTCAACAGTCAGCGGACCCTCTTCCGCAGCCAGTTGCCCACCTTCCCGCCCGTAGGACTCGTCTCCGTCAAGAATAACGGCAAGGGTCAGCTCTATGTAAGCCTCACCACGAAGATGATACCCCTTCGCGACTCCCTGCCAGCCATCTCCGAAGGCCTCCGCATGGAAGTCACCTATACAGATAGGTCCGGGCGTGCTCTCTCGGTGGATCGTCTGCCGCAAGGAACCGATCTCGTGGCCGTGGTCAAGGTGTCTAACCCCTCGGCAGTGTCCGACTACACCAATTTAGCCCTTACCCAGATCATACCCTCCGGTTGGGAGATCTACAATGAGAGGCTCATCACGCCGGAAGACGTCGAACAGGGCGCCTCAGCCGCATCCTACACGTATAGAGACATCCGCGACGACCGCGTACTGACCTATTTCGACCTAAAGAGAGGCGAGACAAAAACGTTCCGCGTACGATTGCAAGCCTCATACGCCGGATCGTTCATCCTACCCGCCATCCGTTGTGCAGCCATGTATGCCCCCGGCGTGCAAGCCCGCACCCGTGCCAGTCGCGTAGTTGTAGAGCGATAAAGAAACGGAAAGATAGGTCGATACACCCGCCTGATTCCATATCGCAAACGGCATCTCCCGAGAGGAGGTGCCGTTTTTTTATACTGTCCCCTTAGGTTTAGATCGTTATGCCCCCAAAACGTGGTGCGTTTTCAGATTATACGATCGTTATATCCCCAAACGTGATGCGTTTCCAGATAATCAGATCCTTATATCCCGAAAACGTGATGCGTTTTGCGCATTCATCATCATTAAAATGGTATTCGGTGGGGCGTATGCAATACGCCCCTACATGGAACCCAAAAAAATCAACGCGTTTTCCGGTAACATGGTAGGGGCGTATTGCATACGCCCCACAAACGTTCCATCTATGGAACGAATAACCTAAAAACGTGATGCGTTTTCGGATTACGCGATCATTATATCTCAAAAACGTATCATGCTCTCGACGTTCATCATCATTAAAATGGTATTCGGTAGAGCGTATTCATTATGCCTCTACCTTCTTTTCTTGTCTTGATACAAGAAAAGAAGGCAAAAGAAAATCAAGGCCTCTG
>ERZ773009.2403-NODE-2403-length-11911-cov-9.713310_pt1 | contig 11911 bp, 9 predicted proteins | sample MGYA00580663_ERZ773009 | MGnify/ENA primary metagenome ERZ773009 (study PRJEB29015, sample SAMEA2737969) | human oral metagenome | biome: human oral; feature: human-associated habitat; material: dental | place: China | collected 2026 ... | reverse complement strand
GAGGTCTGAGTGATCGACCGAGGCAGCGTCGGCATCTGCGTGAGCTCGTCGGCGTGGAATGCCGGGTCCGGCGCCGGGGCCGGTTCCGTAGACGCCGGAGGGAGCGCCGGGGCCGGCTCCGTAGCCGCCCGCGGAGGCGCCCGGGCTGCTCCCGTAACCGCTGGACGGGCTGCTGGAGGGGGCGCCGGGCCGTGGGCCCGTGCCGGCGGAGGAGGGGCTGGGCCCGCTGCCGTACCCGGTCGGTCCGGCCGGCTGCTGTCCCGACACGATGCCGTAGGCGGCCGAGAACGTGCCGGTGTCCGTATCGGCCTCGGAGGTCTCGTCGCCGCCCCCGAGGATCTCGTCGACCACCTCCTGCCCGGTCCCGCCGTCGGCGATGTCATCGAGGACCCGCAGCAGGTCCTCGATGTTGAGCCGGTCGGCGGCCTCCGGGGCGAGTGCGGCGACGAAGGCCCGCGCCAGCGCGGGGCAGTCCTCCTCGAGCGGGCCGAGCTCGGGGGTGCCGGCGTAGACGCGCCGGAAGACGGCCTGCCAGGGGCCGGAGCCGAAGGGCGCGCGCCCGGTGACCGCGAACAGGAGCACGCCCGCGCAGGCGTACCAGTCGACGCCGGGGCTCGGCTCGTCGCCGTCGAGCATCTCGGGCGGGATGAAGCCGGGAGTACCCGTCACCTGGCCGGTCTGGGTCAGGCGGACGTCGTCGGCGACCTGGGCGATGCCGAAGTCGATGAGGACCGGGCCCTGCACCCCGAGCATGACGTTGGACGGCTTGAGGTCGCGGTGGATGACCCCGGCGGCGTGGACGGCGGACAGGGAGTCGACCAGCCCGTGGGCGAGGTCGGACAGGTCGCGTGCGTCGGTGGACAGGTCGTAGGCGCCCTCGTAGTCGACCTCGTGCTGGAGGGTGGGGCCGTCCACGAGCTCGGTGATGACGAAGGTAACACCTGAGCCGTCGGCGCCGTCGCCGGTCTCGATGTCGAGGATGCGGGCGACGCGGGAGTCCTTGACGCGAGCCAGGACCGAGGCCTCGCGGTCCAGGCGGCGCCGGGCCATGGGGTCTGCGGCGATCTGGGGGTGGAGGATCTTCATGGCGACGTGGTTGTCCTCGCCGTCGGCGACCTCCCAGACCACGCCCATGCCTCCGGCGCCCAGCCGCCGGAGCAGCCGGTAGCCCCCGACGTTCGCGCCGGCACGGAGTCCCGCCAAGGAGATCGGGGTGCCTGTCCCCACATCCGGGTTCTGCGTCATAGCATCACAGTACCGGGCACCTCCGTCTCAATATGGGATGTGAGGGGCTTCACCGGCCCCGGAGGTGCTTCTGATCACCATAGATCTACCTGACCGACCGGGTTATGTGACATCATATGTCCCACACCCGGTCGTCCGACCGGGCGCATGTGTCAGTGCGGACACGCATTCGGCACCTTTCACTACGGATCGTCCGGCACGTACCTGCCGGTGAAGGGACACCACCTCATGGCAACTGTGACCTTTGACCATGCCACCCGCATCTATCCGGGCAATGACCGCCCGAGCGTGGATGCCCTGAACCTCGAGATCGCCGACGGCGAGTTCCTCGTCCTCGTCGGTCCCTCCGGCTGCGGGAAGTCGACCTCTCTGCGCATGCTCGCCGGCCTGGAGGACGTCAACGAAGGCCGCATCCTCATCGGGGACAAGGACGTCACCGATGTCCAGCCCAAGGACCGTGACATCGCCATGGTCTTCCAGAACTATGCGCTGTACCCGCACATGAGCGTGCACGACAACATGGGCTTCGCCCTCAAGATCGCGGGCACGCCCAAGGACGAGATCGACAAGCGGGTCCGCGAGGCCGCCAAGATCCTCGGCCTGACCGAGTACCTCGACCGCAAGCCGAAGGCGCTCTCCGGCGGTCAGCGCCAGCGCGTCGCCATGGGCCGCGCCATTGTGCGCAAGCCCAAGGTCTTCCTCATGGACGAGCCGCTGTCCAACCTGGACGCCAAGCTCCGCGTCCAGACCCGCACCCAGATCGCCTCGCTCCAGCGCTCGCTGGGCGTCACCACGGTCTACGTCACCCACGACCAGACCGAGGCCCTCACCATGGGCGACCGCATCGCGGTCCTCAAGGACGGCGTCCTCCAGCAGGTCGGCACCCCGCGCGAGATGTACGACAAGCCCGCCAACGAGTTCGTCGCGGGCTTCATCGGCTCTCCGGCCATGAACCTGGGCCGTTTCACGGTCTCCGGCGACGTCGCCACACTCGGCGCCGCCAAGATCCAGCTGTCCAAGGCCACCCTGGACGCCGTCGCGCCCGAGGACGGCGGCAAGGTCACCATCGGCTTCCGTCCGGAGTCCCTCGAGGTGGTCTCCGCCGAGGACGAGCACTCCATCCCGGTGCGCCTGTCCTTCGTGGAGGAGCTGGGGAGCGACGCCTACATCTACGGCGAGCTCGTCGGCGCCGAGGACTCGGAGGAGAAGCTGGGCTCTGGTGAGGACTCCAGCCAGGTCATCGTCCGCGTTCCCCCGCGCACCGCGCCGGAGCCGGGCGAGACCGTCTACGTGCGCATCAAGCCCGGCGAGGAGCACATCTTCTCCGCCTCGACGGGCAAGCGCCTGCCCGCCTGAACCTGAGAATCTCAGTCGGGCACACAGGTCCGGGCAGCGCCCGGCATCCGGGAGCCCCGCCCTCACGGCGGGGCTCCCGCACGTTCCCGCCTCCCGAACCTCTCGATGGTTGAATCCAGGGCGGCGGGCGGGCGCGGCGCCCGTCGCGTCCGGACATCCGGGCGCCGAGGTGGAGCGCGAACGTACTTTTCCAACATGAACGTACTTTTCTCCCATCCTACTGGGGGTAGAGCTCAGTAGGGTGGGAGAAAAGTACGTTCACGTGACGAAGGTACGTTGACGTTGGGCGGGTGCGGGCCGCTCTGGGGGACTGTGGGGGAGGACTGCACGTGGGAGCACGGCAATCGCTCCTGACAGACTGGATGAAACCTCAGTATTTCAAAGAAAACCAACGCTCTATCTGTCGGGCCGCCTCTCTCCCATGTGCAATCCGCCTCCGCACCCGTCCCTCGGCATCACCGCGCCCGCACCCCTGCCGCGCACCCTCTCCGCCTCCTGACCCGGCAGGCTCCCCCGCCATGATCGAGAGAGCCGGTGCGACCCGCGCGGTCAGCGCGCCGTCGTCGTCGTTTCCTGAGAGAATTGCCGTATGCCCCAGTCCATGCAGATCACCGCGGCGACGATCGACCCCGCCTTGCTCGACCTGCCCTGGGAGATCCCGCTGGAGACGTGGCCCGCCGAGGTCCTCGCGGCGCTGCCCCGCGGCCTGTCGCGCCACATCGTGCGCTTCGTCAACCTCTCCGCACGCGTGATCGCCGTCAAGGAGATCGGCGAGTCCGTCGCCTACCGCGAGTACGAGCTGCTCCGCAACCTCGTGCGCCTGGGGGCGCCGTGCGTCACCCCCACCGCCGTCATCACGGAGCGCGCGGACCTGTCCGGCAACGCCCTGAACTCCGTGCTCGTCACCGAGCACCTGTCCTACTCCCTGCCCTACCGCGCCCTGTTCAGCCAGTACATGCGCCCCGAGACGGCGACCCGCCTGATCGACGCCCTGGCCGTCCTGCTCGTGCGCCTGCACCTGCTCGGCTTCTACTGGGGGGACGTCTCCCTGTCCAACACGCTCTTCCGGCGCGACGCGGGCGCCTTCGCCGCCTACCTGGTGGACGCCGAGACCGGCGAGCTCCACACCGAGGGGCTGACCGAGGGCAAGCGCCTGTACGACATCGACATCGCCCGGACCAACATCATTGGCGAGCTCATGGACCTTCAGGCCGGGGCGCTGCTGGAGCCCAGCGTCGACACCGTCGAGGTCGGCGACCGCATTGTGACCCGGTACACCGACCTGTGGGAGGTGCTCACGGGCGCGGAAACCTTCGACATGGGTGAGCGGTGGCGCGTGCGCCGGCGCATCGAGCGCCTCAACAAGCTCGGCTTCGACGTCGGCGAGCTCATGATGAAGACGCAGGCCGACGGCTCGGGCGCGCGCATGGTCATTCAGCCCAAGGTCGTCGACGCCGGTCACTACCACCGCCAGATCATGCGCCTGACCGGCCTGGACGTCCAGGAGCGCCAGGGCCAGCGCATGCTCAACGACCTGGAGGCCTACCGGGCTTACACCGGCCGGCAGGACGAGCCGATCGAGCAGGTCGCCCACGCCTGGCTCACCGACGTCTTCGAGCCGACGATCGCCGCCGTGCCCATGGAGCTGCGCCGCAAGCTCGAGTCGGCGGAGATCTTCCACGAGGTGCTGGAGCACCGCTGGTACATGTCCGAGGCGCGGCAGGGCGACGTCACCGCCGAGGAGGCGACCGAGGACTACGTTCGCAACGTCCTGCCCCGGCACTGGGACGAGGAGTCCTTCCTCTCGCTGGGCGACACCCAGGAGATGGCTGCGATCTTCGGCGATGAGGATGAGGATGGGGAGGAGCCCGTCGCCGACGACGAGGAGTTCGCCGCTCGCGACGAGGAGATGGCCATGGCCTACGAGCGCAACCCCATGGGCTTCACCGCCGGGATGAAGTTCAAGGGCGAGTGAGGAGACCGAGCACGTGAGTATCGACACCGTCGTCCTCCCCGGGGCCGACCGTGTCCCTCACGGCTTCATTGACATGGTGGTCGATCCGTCCGGGCCGGCGCTCACATGGAAGTACATCCCGGTGATGATCAACGACTGCCCGGTGCACTTCAGCTCGGCTGCCGCCCGGGTTGTTGTGCCCGCGGGGCCCGTGAGCGTCGTCATCGGTCGTCCTGGCGCCTTCAGGCTGCTCGAGAGCGCCCCACGTGTCGATGTCGTGGTCCAGCCCGGGCAGGCCGTCCCGGTCTTCTACCGCCGCTCCTGGATCAAGGGGGATCCCGGCGCGCTGACGCTGCAGAGGATCAAGGGCCTCGGCCCCTCCGAGAAGCAGTGGCTCGTCATCATGGGGATCCTGCTCGCGGTGCTCGGCGTCTATCTGCTCGTCGAGCTGGTGAAACGGCTCTGAGGGTCCGGTGACCCGCGGCTGGGAGGCGAGCCCGTACACGACTGCAGGTCCAGGGTACGACCGCGCGAACCAACCGACGACCGCGAGGGACCCGCAGAAACAGAGCACCCCCGGAATCAATCATCGAGGACAGTCATGACCCTCCGCTCGGATGCCGTGACCATGCATGAGCTGAGCCTGGCGCGCCCCATCGCCCAGGCGGATCTCGTCGCCGCTTTCGGCCCCGACATCGTCTTCGAGGAGTCCCCCGACGGCGGTGACTTCCTCTTCCTCCATCCCTTCCACTCCATCCGCATCCGCCGCCGGCCTCCCACCGACGGCCCCGTGACTCCGGAGGAGTGGGACTGGGAGCTGTGGTGGGATGAGGAGGTGTGGGAGAAGATCGAGGCCGACGGCGACTTCACTCCTCCGCCTCCGATCGCCCCCGACGTGCTGGCGACCTTCACTCACCCCTACACCCTGGAGCTGTCCCACTGGTCGTCGGCCCCTCTGGGACTGCGCAGCGGCCTGGACTCCCTGGTATCCCGCATCGGCGGGATCCGAGTCGACGAGTACTGCTGCGTTCGGCGACCTGCGAAGGAGGAGTGGGCCGAGGAGACCGGTGGGGAGGACCGGCCCGACGACGCGCCTCGGCCGGAGGACCCGCCCGTTGTCCGCCCCGGTGAGGATCAGGAGCCGTCGGCGCTGCGCCGGTGGATGCCGAGGCTCGTTCTCGGCGCGGTCCTGATGGCGCTCCTGGTCGGCCCCTGGGCGCTGGCGGCCTGGGGGTGGTCGATCGCGAATGAGAACCTCATGGTGTTCGGGATGGCTCTTCTCATCGTCACCCATCTGCTCGTCTTGATCCTGATCCCGCGGTGGGTGGAGAGCACGCTCACGACCGTCCTGCTCCTCGCGTTCTTCTTCGCGGTGCCCGAGGCGGCGCTGTGCTCAGCCGCATGGCTGGCGGCGCAGGCGGGAGGGACGGACCTCATGGCGTGCTTCGCGGCCGCGGCGTTCCTGCTCCCTGTCATCTGGGCGCCCGTCGAGCTGTTCCAGCGCCGCCTCGAACGCGGTGAGCACGACGAGCGGCCTGGCCGTCGAGCCTCGTGGCGCCGGCTGGAACGGGGGCGGCAGCGGGAGCTGCGCCGTGCCGGACGCGGCTCCGACGGGCCGGGCGGGCGGGCGGTGGTGCTGCCGGTCGCCGTCGTCGACTGCCGGGGCATCAGGAGGGTGCGCCGCAGGACCTCCTATCTTCTTGCCGCCGGTGCGCGAGGTGTGCAGATGCGCTCCGCGGGCCGTCTCTGGCGCCGGACCGTGCTCCGCATCGTCGTCGGTCGCCTGTCCCTCTGGACCATGACGGGCTATCCCCTCAGCTCCGCCGGTGGGATCCGCCTGGCCGCCGATCAGCCGGTGCTCGTCCTCGAGACTTCCGAGGGCTGCCTCGCGCTCGCGGTGCTCACCGGGCGCGGGGACAGCAGCGCCGCGGTCTCCGGGAGCCTTGAGCACTCGAGGAACGCCGAGGTGGTCGGGGCGGACGAGGCCGCGACCGCGTCCGCAGGTCGGGACCTGGCCCGGGGACTCGGCATCGCCGCGCCCGCGCCCCCGCCGCGCGTCCTCTCCGCCTCCTGATCCAGCGGCCTCCCACCGGCCGCGCTTCCCGCCTCCCGTGATCGAGCGCGACGGCCCGACCCGCGCGGCCTGCGCGCCGTCGCCGTCGTTTCCTGAAAGACTTGCCGCATGTCCCAGTCGATGCGGATCACCAAGGAGATCAGAGAGCCCGTCGCCTGCCGCGAGTACGGGCTCACCCCCGTGGGCCGCACCGCCGGCATGAAGTTAAAGAGCGAATGAGGAGCGCAGTGAACGGTACAACCGGTCCACCGCCCAGTGCTTATCCTGCTTATCCGCACGGTACCGGTTACCTGGATATCACCGTCCAGCATGTGCGAGCGGAGCCTCGACTGCTCAGCCCTCCCGGGCGTCCGGCTGCGATCCGTATCAACGGCGAGAACGTGCACCTGCCCATGGGGACTACGCGACTGCAGGTCCCCGCCGGCGTTCCTCTGGAGGTAGGCGTGCCGGGGCTGCTGGCATTCACCCGGCCGGTGACGGTGCGCGTGGAACCCGGTGGAGCGGTCCGGCTCTTCTACTGGGAGCCGCAGTGGCAGAACTCGTCGCCGGTGATCTCACCCACCCCGATCTCCGACAGCGCCCACCGCGCTCCCACGACCATCATGCTCACCCTCTTCGGGGTGCTGCTCGTCACGGCCGTCATACCGTTCCTCGCCTTCATGGCATTCCTGATCGCCATCGGTGCGTGGCCGTAGCCGTGCGGCCACCCGCAGAACGACATCATCAGGCTCGACCATGCTCGTCACGCCCGCAACCACTGCGCATACGTGGGGCCCGCCGACGGCACATCATCGCCCGGAACCAGCGCACCGCGGCGGAAGGCGAGTCCCCAGCGGGTCGGGATCAGCAGGGGCACCGGTCGCGCGCTCAAGGATGGGAGCTGCGCAGTCATCTCCCACAGCGTCATCACTTCGGGCCCCGCAACCTCATACGTCCGACCGTCGTCGTCACTGAGAACCGCCTGAACCACGGTCTCGGCGACGGCGTCGAGGCTGACCGGTCGCATTCTCATGGAGGGGATGAGCGAAATGGGTCCGCGGCGCATGCGCTCCACATTCTGGCCGACGAACTCGAACCACTGGGTCGAGCGGACCAGCGACAGACGCGGGCTCATCCGGCGGGCAAGCTCCTCTTGAGCAACTTTGCCCGCGAAATAGCCGTACCCCCGGACTTCCGGCAAGTGACAGCCGACGATCGAGAGCAGAACGTGTCGCGCCCCGAAGGCCTTCGCCGCAGCGGAAATGGCGCGAGTCGAACGCGTGAAGAAGTCGGTTGCGGCCTTCTTGCCGGTGGTGAACCTGCCACTGGCCTCCACAATGGCATCCGCCCCCGCCAGTACGGCCACGGCATCATCTCGCAGGACGTCGAAACCGGTCCGGCGCGAGTGCATCGTCACCTGCGCCCCGGCATTCTCCAGAGCACGCCTGATGGCCTTCCCGGAGACACCCCCTCCTACAACTGCCACTCTCATCGCGCGCCTCTCTCGCAGCATCAATATCTCTACGATCATAGAGTCTCTATAATCGTAGAGGAATCTAGTCTCGAAAGACAAGGAGCGGACGCCATGGGACGCGGGGCAGGACGCAGAGAGCAGATCGGCGACGCCGGAGTGCGGCTCATCGCCCGCGATGGAGTGCACGCACTCACGCACCTGCACGTTGATGCCGAAGCGGGGCTCCCCCGCGGATCGACCTCCTACTACGCCCGCACCCGCCGAGATCTGCTGACACTCGTGGTCAACCGTCTTTCCGAGGGATCGCAGTCGGACATCGCCGACGTCAAGATCCCCGCGTCACTTCATCGCCATGAGGCGGCCGGCATCGCAGCGGACATCCTCGCGCACATGGCACGACGCTCGGATGCTCAAGCCGCCCGCGGCGCGCTCCTGTTCGAGTTGCGAGACGATGCCGAGCTTCGAGAGGCGCTCACGGCCAAGGCCCCGGTCAGGGAGCCGTTGACCCGACTGGCCGAGCAGGTTCTCACCTCCGCAGGCGTCTCGGACGCCGCGACCCACGCCCCCGACCTGGTGGGACTGGTGGACGCGCTGCTGATGTACCAGGCGGCCGAAGCCGCACCCGTGGACACCAGAGCCGTCCTCAAGGCCTATCTCGAGGGACTCGACTAGGGCGAAAACGCTCCGCGCGCCCCTCAGGCGCCGAGCTCCTCGGCGACCAGCGCCATCTCCTCGTCGGCCCGGCGCCGCAGCTCGCGGTGCCGCGTCCAGGACGCCAGCGAGGTCTCGGCCACCGCGTCCACCATGAGCACGATGCCCACGCCCAGCAGCCCGCCGGGCAGGCGGCCGCTCCGGTGGTGGCGGCGCACGGCGGCGCCCACCAGCGCCCCGCCCAGACCGGCCTCGAGGATGGCCGCGCCTCGTACGGCCCAGGGCATGTCGGTGACGGTGCGAACGTAGGACTGCCAGAAGGCCGAGCCGGGGGTGGACGGGTCCTGCAGCAGCATGCCGACGCTGCGCCCCACCGCGTTGGACAGGCCGCGCGGCTCGTGGACGACCGCGCCGGGCACCTCCTCCGGCGCGAGCCGCCCGGCCAGGACGGACTCCACCCACTCGGGAAGGCCCAGGGCCCGGGTCAGGGCGACCAGGCCCTCCAGCCCCGGGGTCGCGAAGGCCCTGGCGGCGGCCTCGACGTCGGCCCCCGGCACGGTCGAGGCGATGACGGAGACGTCGGTCGAGTCGGTGAGGAGCTCGTCGACCAGCGCGCGCAGCGCCGGTCCCGGCTCGTCCACCCCGCCCCATACGTAGCGGGAGGTCATGCCCCAGGAGAAGACGGCGTCGTCGTCGCCCTCCCCGGTGAGGATGGCGCGGGCGGCGACATCGCGGTCATCGACGGTCAGGACCAGGGCGGGCAGGGACTCCTCGTCCCAGCCGAAGCTGCCCAGGCCCGCGCCGTCGCCGGTGTACATGACGATCCGGCGGTCCAGGCCGGGCAGGGAGGCCACGGCCAGCGGACGCTCCAGCAGCGTGGCCTGCAGGGGCACCGTGTAGGCGCTCAGCGGGGAGACCACGAGCGTGCGGGTCGTCGCCCCGGGGCTGCCCGCGACCTCGGGCAGGGCGACGTCGTGGGGCAGCGCATTGAAGGCGGCCGGGCCGATGGTCACGTCCGCCCCGAACTCGCGGGCCAGGGACTCGGCGAGCTCGCTGACGCCGAGGCCGGCCACGGCTCCTCCGCGGGCGGGCGGGGTGACGGCCACCCGGCCGTCCGCGTCCGTCATCAGCGTCATCGACAGCAGGTGGGGGCTGGAAGGGTACCACTCCAGGCGGGCGACGACCCGGTCCGCGACGAGGCGGTCGGCGACCGCCTCCGGCTGGGTGCCCGGCGCGATGAGCACGCCCTCGGTGCGGTTCCAGCGCTGTGCGGTGTCCTGAGCCATGGCGGCCTCCTAGCCGGCTGGGACCAGCCGCGACGCGGTCGGTCCGTTGGTGGGAATACGGGTCCGGCGCCCATTGTGTCAGCAACGGGCACGCTGGTCAGCCCCGGGAGGGCGGGACGGGGGCCGCGGAGCGCGCGGTGCGGCGCAGGCGGTCGATCTCGTACAGGCCGATGCCGGTGGCCACCGCCGCGTTGAGCGACTCGACGGTGCGGGCGATCGGGATGGAGGTGACGACGTCGCAGGTCTCGCGCACCAGGCGGGACAGACCCGCCCCCTCCGCCCCGGTGACCACGACGAGCGGGGCGTCGGCGAGCGCGAGCTCCTCCAGCATCGTGTCCCCGCCGCCGTCGAGCCCGACGACGAAGCAGCCCTCCCTCTTCAGGGCCGTCAGGGTGCGCACGAGGTTCGTCTCGCGAGCCACCGGCACCCGGGCGGCCGCGCCGGCCGAGACCTTCCACACGGTGGCGTTGACCCCGACCGATCGCCGCTCGGGGATGATGACGCCGTCGGCCCCGAAGGCGCCCGCGCTGCGCAGCACCGCCCCGAGGTTGTGCGGGTCGGTGACCTGGTCCAGGGCGACGAGCAGCGGAGTGCGGTCGGCCTCGCGGGCGCGCTCCAGCAGGTCGGCCGCGTCGACGTACTCGTAGGCGGGCACCTCGATGGCCACGCCCTGGTGGGCGACGCCGTCGGTGAGGGCCTCCAGGTCGAGCCTGGTGGCCTCCAGCACCGGCGCGCCCAGCAGGGTCGCGCGGCGGACGACGGCGTCCAGGCGGTCGTCGGACCCGGACGATGCTGTGGAGGCGGCCATGAACACGCGCGTGATCGGGATGCCGGCGCGGGCGGCCTCTGCGACTGCGTTGCGGCCGTACACGATCTCGTGGTCCGCGGGCACGCCGAAACGCGCCCTGGCCTGCTCCAGGCGCTTGGCGTGCGTGGGCTGGGCGGCTCGCGCCTGGGCGCGCGCCTTCGCCCTCGCCCTGGGGTGGCCGACGCGGTCCTCCGCCTTGGGCGTGGGACCGCGCCCTTCCAGCCCCCGACGGCGCTTGCCGCCGGAGCCCTTGGCGGGGCCCTTCTTGGCGTTGCGGCGCCGGGCGCCGGGGTACTGCTCGTTTCCGGGCATGACGGTCCTTTCAGCCGGGCTCAGGCCAGGTGCCAGCGGGCGCCGGCGGCCGAGTCCTCGACGACGACGCCGGCCGCTGTCAGCTGCTCGCGCAGGGCGTCGGCATGGTCCCAGTCCTTGACCGCACGGGCCTGGGCGCGCTGGTCGAGCAGGGCGGTCACAAGGTGGTCGAGCGCATCCATGGCGGCGTCGCTGCCGGCGCCCGCGCCGCCCGCGACGTGGGCGCGCCAGGGCTCGGCCAGCGGGTCCAGACCCAGGACGTCGAGCTGGGAGCGCAGGTCCAGGGCCGCGGAGACAACGGCGTCGCGCTCCGGCTCGGGGGCCGCGAGCGCGGTGTTGAGCCGTTTCAGGGTGGCGTGGACGACCGCCATGGCCCCGGCCAGGCCCAGGTCGTCGTCCATGGCGGCCGCGTACTCGTCAGGCAGGGGACGCGCGCGCACCTCCTCGGCGGGGGCGTCCACCGGGCTGGTCGGACCGGTAGCGCCGCCAGAGCCGCCCGGGCCGGCGGTCACCTCTCGAGCGCGCAGGACGGCGCCGCTCAGGCGCTCCCACAGGGCGACGGCCTCCGCGAGAGTCTCGTCGGAAAACTCGACGGTGGAGCGGTGGTGGACGGTGCCCAGGGCCAGGCGCAGCACGGGGGCGTCGTACCTCCTGAGCAGCTCGGCCACGATGAGCGAGTTGCCCAGCGACTTGCTCATCTTCTCGCCCTTGACCGTCACCCAGGCGTTGTGGACCCAGTGGCGGGCGAAGCCCCAGCCGGCGCCGTGGGACT
>ERZ773009.2402-NODE-2402-length-11916-cov-9.762415_pt1 | contig 11916 bp, 9 predicted proteins | sample MGYA00580663_ERZ773009 | MGnify/ENA primary metagenome ERZ773009 (study PRJEB29015, sample SAMEA2737969) | human oral metagenome | biome: human oral; feature: human-associated habitat; material: dental | place: China | collected 2026 ... | reverse complement strand
CATGTGTTAAGCACGCCGCCAGCGTTCGTCCTGAGCCAGGATCAAACTCTCCGAAAAAACTTGGTCTTTTTGCGCTATGCTTCGTTGCAGCTTCGCGTCGCGTCCTCAGCGCACATGAGTGCGCTTCCGGGGCGTCGCTTCGCTGCGCCTCGCCTAGCACAAAAATCCCTGCGTTTTTTCTCCAACCCCAACCGTAGAACAGTCGTGGTGGAGAAAATCACTTTGCAGTTTGCAGAGAGCCGTTGATTGGCTCTTTTTATCTTTGGATACGATTCTTTCGAATCGCATAAAGAAATTGTCGATTGCTTTTACAAATGTAGTTCACAATCGATGTTTCATCAAGATTTCTCTTGATGGACATCTGGCTTGAATCATATAGATGATTCATTTCTGCATTGTTTAGTTTTCAAGGAACACCGCCGAATTGCTTCGGCTGTTCGCCGCTCAGTTGAGCTAGCTTATTCAGTATACTCGCTTCAGTGAATTTTGTCAAGCACCGTTTTTTCATGTCCGCCAGGACTCAGGAGCTGTCCTTCTCCGAACCTTTCACTTGCTGTCCGCTCTCCTCGCGACTTGACCTATTCTACACGAAGACGTCGTGCCTGTCAACATCTTTCTTTTCGTTCTTTTTGTCCACTGGAATAGAACAAAAAAAGAGAAGCCGCTTGCCGCAGCCCCCCTTTTTTTGTTCTTTCACTCTGCTTCTGTTTCCAGCTTCATCTCCACCACGGGCGCAGCGTCGCGCTTCCTCGCATAGAGCAGGTAGTAAAGCCCTGCGCAGAGGAGCGCAGCTGCACCGCATGCGGCATAGATGCCCTCGAAACCAATGCCGTCCTTGAACGCGCCGAGCGCATAGGGACCGACGCCGAGACCGAGGTCGAGAGCGATAAAGTACGTCGATACGGCGACGCCGATGCGATACTCGGTGACGAGCTTCACGCAGATTGCCTGCCCGTTCGACATGAACGTGCCGTAGCCGAGACCGACGAACACGCCCGCGAGGAGAAGCGTCCAGCTTTGCGTCGTGACGCTCAGGAGCAGAAGCCCGATGGCAAGGCACGCATACGTCGGGTACATCACGAAGTCCTCTCCCTTGCGGTCGAACATGACGCCAGCGACAGGACGTGCGAGCGTGATCGTCAGCGCGTAGACAAGGAAGAATACCGTGCCTGCGCCGATGAGGCCAAGTTCCTGCGCATACGTCGCAAGGAAGCTCAGGACACTCGAATAGCTGATGCCCATGATGAACGCCACGATGGAAATGGACGTGACCTTCGGCTCCAAGAAGTTGCTGATGCTGAACTTCTTAAGCTCCGCCTTCTTCTCTTCCGAAAGCTCCATCTCCGGCACCTTGAGGGCGACGATGGCAGCGAGGCAGACGACGAGCATGGCGACGCAGAAATCAATGATGTAATTGAACGTCATCGTATGCTGCATGAGCATGCCGAGGAACGGGCCGATGGCGGCGGCGAGACTCATGCTTAAGGCGTAGTAGTTGATGCCCTCGCCGCGGCGCGTCACAGGAATGATGCTCGATACGATCGTGCTCGTCGCCGTCGAAGCAATGCCGTAGCCGATGCCGTTCAGACAGCGCACGATGTAGAGCATGGAAAGGGAATCGACGAAAAAGTACAGGAGCGTCGTGGCAAGATAGAAGACGATACCCGCGTAGAGCATGAACTTCCTTCCATAAAGCTCGATGGAATGACCGGCGACCATGCGTGCGAGCAATGTGCCGAGGATGAAGATGCCGGATGCCAGCCCCGCCTCGCTCATCGACGCGTTGAGCGTCTTGATCGCTTCGGATGCGATGATGACCATGAGCATGTAATAGATGATATAGATCAAGAAGTTCACCAAGGTATCAAGAATGAACTCCTTCGTCCATAACTTTTCATGTTCCACGTTTAACAACGACCTTTCTTTGCCGAACGCGCTCCTTAGCGCTGCGGCGATTTCTTAAAAATGAACTGTACCCGATTATAAGCATCGACCTCCGTTTTGTATAGCGCATAAAAAAGATGGAAGTTATCGCAAAAAGCGATAACTTCCCCAACAATATTCCTTTATTGCAGCTTTCAGATCGTACTCTGATAAATCTGCTGAACATGTTCAACGTAGGTGCGAATATGGCGCAGACGCGGGTTTTCCTTCTTATATACAAGCACAGCGTCGAGTGTCAGCGCGGGGGCAAGGGAAGAGAAACCCGACGTGATGCCGAGCGCTTCGATGAAGCGGCGCGGCAGGAGCGCACCCGCCGGATTTTCCCGACAAAAATGCACCATCGCATACGGCGTCGAAAGACGCGCTGCCACTACGGGCATCTCTTCACTGAAGTAGCGCTCGTAGACGCGGTTCATCGACGACTTCGCGGGGTAAAACACGAGCGGCTGCTTCGCCGCCCAAGATCGCGTTGCATCGCCTTCGGCGCGCGCAAGGCAAGGTGCATAAAAAACGATGTCATCATCGGAAAAATGCACGCACTCCCATCCGTCAAAACTCATCTCTTCCAAGCGATATACCGAGGCAACGTCGATGCGGTCTTCCAGAAGCCCACATCGAATCTCATCTTCCTCCATTTCAAAAACATTGAGGCAGATCTTCTCATTCTGCTTCTGAAAGTACGATACATGACGATTCATGTGAACATCGCCCAGAGAGCGCAGTACGGCGACATTCAGCTCGGCAGGCTTGCGCTTCACGCTTTCCTGCACCTCCGCCACCGCGCCCCTCAGCTGCTCGACGCAAAGCTTCGCTTTCGCCAGAAATGTCGTGCCCGCCTCCGTCAAGTCGCTGCCGCGCGTCGAGCGGCGGATCAAAGTGACGCCGACCGCCTCTTCGAGCTTCTTCATCTGCACGCTGAACGCCGACTGCGTGATATTCGCTTCCTGTGCGGCAAGCGAGAAATTCCTGACCCTGCCGTAAATGATGAAACACTCCAACTGATGTATGCTCGGCAGTTCGCCCATGCCGCAGCCTCCCTTCGACAGGAGAATCCCTGCCGTATTTTCTCTAAAACAAAAAGCGGCTTCTGCGCCTAAGCAGAAAACCGCTTGAATACCCTATGGTGGAGACGAGGGGGATCGAACCCCTGACCTCTTGCATGCCATGCAAGCGCTCTCCCAGCTGAGCTACGCCCCCGTGGACAAGTTACTTTGCTAGTATACAGCACGAAAGCAAAAAGCGCAAGCCTTTTTTTGCAAAAAATTTCATGTGCTCGGATACGCTTTTCGATAGCTGCCGTCGAGGATATGCTGCCACCATGCGCGGTTTTCCAGATACCATGCAATCGTGCGCTCGATTCCATCTTCGAATCTCGTCTCGGGCAACCAGCCGAGTTCCGTATGAATCTTCGTCGGATCGATCGCATAGCGGCGGTCGTGCCCCTTCCTGTCTGCCACATACGAGATGAGGCTCTCAGGCTTCTTCAAGGCGCGAAGGATGACCTTGACGACATCGATGTTGGCGCGTTCGTTGTGACCGCCGATGTTGTATACCTCTCCCGTGCGTCCCTTCTGCAGCACGAGGTCGATGGCGCGGCAGTGATCCTCGACGTAGAGCCAATCGCGCACGTTGGCACCGTCGCCGTAGACGGGAAGCTGCTCGTCGGCAAGCGCCTTGACAATCATCAGCGGGATGAGTTTTTCGGGGAAATGGTACGGGCCATAGTTGTTCGAGCAGCGCGAGATCGTCACGGGCAGGCCGTATGTGCGGCTGTAAGCGAGCACGAGGAGATCAGCGCTCGCCTTCGAGGATGAATACGGGCTCGACGTATGCAAGGGCGTCTCCTCGGTGAAGAAGAGGTCGGGGCGGTCGAGCGGCAAATCGCCGTAGACTTCATCCGTCGACACCTGATGGTAGCGCGAAATGCCGTACTCGCGGCAGGCGTCCATGAGAACGCTCGTGCCGATGATGTTCGTCTGCAGGAAGATCTCCGGCGTCTCGATCGAGCGGTCGACATGACTTTCCGCCGCGAAATTCACAACGACATCGGGTTTCTCAGCGCGAAAGAGCGCGTAGATCGCCTCGCGGTCGCATATATTGCAGTGCGCGAAGCGAAAACGCGGTGCGTCCGCGAGATCGAGCAGGGATTCATAGTCTCCCGCATACGTCAGCGCATCGACGCAAAGAATCTCCGCGTCCTCGTGCGCCTTCATCATATAATGGACGAAATTGCTGCCGATAAAACCGGCACCGCCAGTCACAAGATACTTCACGCTTCTTCCTCCCCATAGACGAAATTGAGCTGAGCTTCCCGCTCGGCAAGCATCGGCGCCGCCTCGTCTTTCGCCGAAAGAACCGTCGGCGTGATCTCCCAGTCGACGCCGATGGCAGGATCGCTCCAAAGAATGTTGCCGTCGCACTCCGGCGCATAGTAATTGTCCGCTTTGTACTGCACCTCGACGTCGTCCGTCAGTGTAATGAAGCCGTGCGCGAAACCGCGCGGAATCATCAGCTGCCGCTTGTTTTCCGCTGAAAGGCGCACGGAAACCCACTTCGCATACTGCGGCGAACCCTTTCGTATGTCAACGGCGACGTCTAAGATCTCGCCGCGCGTGCAGCGCAGGAGTTTCGCCTGCGCCATGGGATTCTTCTGGTAGTGAAGTCCGCGCAGCGTACCCTTTTCCGCTGAGAAAGACTGATTGTCCTGCACGAAGTCGTAGAAGAGCCCCGCCTCTTCCATCTTCTTTTTCGACCAGCTCTCCATGAACCAGCCGCGTGCATCGCCGAACACCTGCGGTTCCAAGATAAAGACGCCCTTGAGGCGCGTTTCTGTCACGTTCATTTCTCGTTCCCCTATCCCTTTACCAACTGCTCCAGATAGCGCCCATAGTCGTTCTTCATCAAAGGCTGCGCGAGGCGCAGAACCTGCTCCGCATCAATATGCCCCATGCGGTAGGCGATCTCCTCGATGCAGGCGATCTTGAGACCCTGACGATCCTGAATCGTCTCGACGAACGTCGCCGCCTGCAAAAGCGATTCATGCGTGCCCGTATCGAGCCACGCGAACCCCCTGCGCATCTTCTCCACCTGAAGGTCGCCGCGCTCCAAATACGCGCGGTTCACATCCGTGATCTCAAGCTCGCCGCGTGCCGACGGCTTGACCGCCTTCGCGATTTCAACGACATCGTTGTCGTAGAAGTACAGCCCCGTCACCGCATAGTTCGAGCGCGGCGTCTCGGGCTTCTCCTCCAAACTGACAGCGCATCCCGTCTCATCAAACTCCACGACGCCGTAGCGCTGCGGATCGCGCACGTAGTAGGCGAACACCGTCGCGCCCGCCTCGCGTGCCGTCGCACGCTGCAGAAGCCGTGCAAGATCGGCGCCGTAAAAGATGTTGTCGCCCAGCACGAGCGCACAGCCGTCGCCGCCGATGAAATCCTCGCCGATGAGGAACGCCTGCGCCAGACCATCGGGACTTGGCTGCACGGCATAGGAGATATGGATGCCCCACTGACTGCCGTCGCCGAGCACGGCGGAAAACATCGCGCTGTCCTGCGGCGTCGTGATGACGAGGATGTCCTCCAGCCCGGCGAGCATCAACGTGCTCAGCGGATAGTAGATCATCGGCTTGTCAAAGACCGGCATGAGCTGCTTTGACACGACCTTTGTCAGCGGATAGAGGCGCGTGCCCGAGCCGCCCGCCAGAATTATTCCCTTCTTCAGCACAAAATCACCTCTCGAACGACACGGCTTCAATATTCCCGTATCTCAAGCTTTCTGCCAGATCAAGCCCATGAACTCGCTGTGACGCTTCTTGACCTCCCGTGCCACGACGCCCACGATCGTATTGACGAGATCGGCCGAATAGTTCTTCTGCGTCATCGGGATGCAGGCGTCAAGGATGACAGACGTATCGGGCGCAAGATAATACTTGAACAGCTTGTTGCCGTTGTTCAGACGCATGATGAAATTCGTCACCTCATAGGCGTTGTCATCGTTCAGCGCCTTCGGCGCGAGATTGGCGCGCACGATCACATAGATCGTATCGTCGAAAATGACCCCGAGCGGCACATACTGGCCCTGCACCTCGACCGTCGAGCGAAAGATCACGCTCTCATGCTCATCGCCAAGCTCCTCGCGCTCAAAGCTGTCGATTTTATGACGCTGCAAATAGCGCTTGAACTTCTCCGCTGCCTCTACCATAAAGCTTCCTCCGTAAATGCGAAATTCATATCTTTGCAGTATTCCCCAAAGGCACAGGAAACTCCTGCCCACAGGAAGAATTTTCCGCAAATCACCCGAGCTCCCTAAACTTTCAGCAGGTTTTCCTGCGTTCCCATTTTCCGTCCCACGATGCACGCCTTTTCCTTCTCCCCTTCGCGCAGGACGACGGAAAAACCTGCTGACTGCAGGAGCGTTTCCAACTCGTCTGGCGAATAAATCCGCATCCCGTCGATGCGGCTCGACCATGTCGTATCGAGCGGATCGGCGGCTTCCACGCCGATGATGAAGAGGCCGCTTTTTTTCAGCACGCGGTTGACCTCACAAAAGCATGTGCGCAGATCATCCCAAAAATAAATGCTTTCCATAGCGGTCACAAAATCGAACAGATTGTCTTCATAAGGCAGCTTTTCCGCCGTGCCTTGCTGGAAATTGCAGCGTGCGCCGAGAGATTCCGCATTGACCTTGCGGCTGCGCCGCAGGCTCTCCTCGGAGTGATCGAGTCCATCCGCCGACAAATCGGGATGCGCATGCAGCAGATTCGCGATCATGCCGCCCCCGCCGCAGCCAATGTCAAGCATCCTGCCGCTTTTCGGAAAATCAACGCGCGACAAGCACCACTCCCAGAGGCTTCGATGCCCGATGTTCATGCCGCACAAGACCAGCTTGCCCAAAAATCCCTGCGGCTTGCGGAAATTGTTCATAAACTTCTTCATGACGCCATGCTCCTTTCAGACCTCCGTGATCTTCGCAAAAAATTCCTTGTACTCAAGCCGCAGGATTTCAGCGACCTCCTTGCGCATCGCGGGGCTTTCCATCGTTTCGAGCGCCGCGCGGCGCGCCTTGAGCAGAATATCGACGTCACGCAGGGCGTCCGCCATCTTGAGGTCGGGCAGGCCATGCTGCATCGCGCCGAAGAATTGGCCGGGGCCTCTGAGCTTCAAGTCCTCCTCGGCGAGCACGAAGCCGTCGCGCACGCTCTCCAAAAGGGCAAGCCGTTTCTTCGCCGCAGCGGTTCGCGCCGCCGAAACGAGGATGCAGTAGGAGCGATGCGCCCCCCTGCCCACGCGTCCGCGCAGCTGGTGAAGCTGCGCGAGGCCGAAGCGCTCGGCGTTCTCGATGACCATGATGCTCGCGTTCGGCACGTCTACGCCCACCTCGATGACCGTCGTCGTCACGAGGACATCGAGCTTGCCCGCGTGGAATTCCGCCATGACGGCTTCCTTCTCCTTGCCCCGGAGCTTGCCGTGCACGAGGCCGCATCGCACTTCACGAAACACGCCCGCGCTGAGTTCTGCGTAGACCTCCTGCGCCGACGGCAGGTCGAGCGTGTCGCTCTCTTCGACGAGCGGGCAGACGACGTAGGCCTGCCTGCCCCGTTCAATCTCTTGGCGCACGAAGCGATAGATGCGGTCGCGCCGGTCGGGCGTGCGCAAGAAGGTCTCAACGGGCACGCGCCCCGGCGGCAGATGCTCGATGCGCGAGACATCGAGATCGCCGTAGACCGTCAAGGTCATCGTGCGCGGAATCGGCGTCGCCGTCATGACGAGCATGTCGGGCGTGAGGTGCGCGCGCTTTTCGAGCGCCGCTCGCTGCTCGACGCCGAAGCGATGCTGCTCGTCCGTCACGACGAGGCCGAGCGAGGCGAAGGCGACAGGCTCCTGAATCAGGGCATGCGTGCCGATCACGATATCGACATCGTGCGCCTCGATCGCCTCGTACGCCGCCTCGCGCTCCTTCTTCGACAGTCTTCCTGTCAAGAGCAGCAGCCGCACGGGCAGATCTCGCAGCAATTCGCTGAACTTGTCGAAATGCTGACGCGCCAAGATTTCCGTCGGCGCCATGAATGCGCCCTGAAAGCCGTTTTCCACAGTCTTGACGAGCGCGAGCAAGGCGAGAGCGGTCTTACCCGAGCCGACGTCGCCCTGCACGAGACGGCGCATCGGCAAGGCAAGCTCCATGTCCTGCCGAATGTCGCGCCACGCTTTTTCTTGATCCTCCGTCAACCGAAACGGCAGAGCCTCGCGCGCCCTGCGCGAAAGGCGGCTCGCGCCGAGATGGCGCACGCCCTTCTTCTTTTCACGGCTCTCGCGGCGCAGGAGAAGAAGCCCACACTGGATGAGGTAAAGCTCCTCGAAAATCAGTCTTTCCCGCGCGAGATGCAGCGCCTCGGGCGACTCGGGAAAATGCACCTCACGATACGCCTCCTCTCGCGCGACGAGACGATAGCGCTGGCAGATGCTCTCGGGCAAAGTCTCCACGATCTTTCCGATCCCTTGAAAGACTCCTGTGAGAAGCGTGCGGAAAAACTTCTGATTCAGACTGCCCGAAGCCGCATAGACCGGCAAAATGCCCAGATTCGCTTCCCCGCCTTTTTCCATCAGGGAGAAGTCCTTGACCTGGCTCATCTGCTTCTTGCCGCGCCCGCCAAAGGCATAGTCAATCTTGCCGACAGCGAAGAGCTGCATCCCCGCCTTGAGCTTTCCCTTGAGAAACTTCTGATTGAAGAACGTGACTTGCAGAAATCCCGTGCCGTCGTCAATATCGACGCTCAGGATATGAATGCCGCGCCCCGTGCGCCTCTCGGCTATATGACGGATGACGCCTGTGACCGCCTGCTGCTCGCCGACTGTGAGCGCGGCGAGCGGCGTCAGCACGCGCCTGTCTTCGTATGTGCGCGGATAATAGGTCAGGAGGTCATAGACGGTGAAGAGGCCGATCTTGTTCAGCGCCTCGTATTTCTTCGCGCCGACGCCCTTGAGCTCCAAAAGACTCGTCTGCAGCTCCATGGCCGCCCCCTCTCCGAAAGATACAAAACATAAAAGAGCCCGCCTCCGCATCGAATCGCAGGCGAGCTCTTTCTTCATGGCACGCTTTTTCGCGCCTTTTTCCTATCACGATATTACTAGAAGCTCTTTCACCCAAAAGCCGCCCGAAAGCTGCTTAGAGTTTCGGACCGGCAGCGACGAGCGCCCTGCCCTCGTCATCCGTCTCGTACTTCTTGAAGTTCTTGATGAAGCGGCCGGCGAGATCCTGCGCCTTCTTGTCCCACTCAGCCGGATCGGCATAGGTGTCGCGCGGGTCGAGGATCTTCGTATCGACGCCTGCAAGCTCCGTCGGGATGTCGAACTCAAAGTACTTGAGCTTCTTCGTCGGCGCCTTGTTGATCGAGCCGTTCAGGATCGCGTCGATGATGCCGCGCGTATCCTTGATGGAAATGCGCTTGCCCGTGCCGTTCCAGCCCGTGTTCACGAGGTATGCCTTGGCATCGCTCTGGCGCACCCTCTTGACGAGCTCCTGCGCATACTTCGTCGGCGGCAGTTCGAGGAACGCCTGGCCGAAGCATGCCGAGAACGTCGGCGTCGGTTCCGTGATGCCGCGCTCCGTGCCCGCAAGCTTCGCCGTGAAGCCCGAGAGGAAGTAATACTCCATCTGCTCCGGCGTCAGGATCGCGACGGGCGGCAGCACGCCGAAGGCGTCCGCCGAAAGGAAGATGACCTCTTTGGCCGGAGGTGCAGAAGAAATCGGACGCACGATGTTCTTGATGTGATCAATCGGATAGGAGACGCGCGTATTCTCCGTCACGGACTTATCGGCAAAATCAACCTTGCCGTTCTCGTCGACCGTGACATTCTCCAGGAGAGCGTCGCGGCAGATGGCGTTGTAGATGTCCGGCTCGGAATCCTTGTCGAGGTTGATGACCTTCGCGTAGCAGCCGCCCTCGAAGTTGAAGACGCCGTTGTCGTCCCAGCCATGCTCGTCGTCGCCGATCAAGAGGCGCTTCGGGTCGGTCGAGAGCGTCGTCTTGCCCGTGCCCGAGAGGCCGAAGAAGATCGCTGTGTTCTTGCCTTCGAGATCGGTGTTCGCCGAGCAGTGCATCGCGGCGATGCCCTTCAAAGGCAGATAGTAGTTCATCATCGAGAAAATGCCCTTCTTCATCTCGCCGCCGTACCAGGTATTGATGATGACCTGCTCGCGGCTCGTGATGTTGAAGGCAACCGCCGTCTCCGAATGGAGTCCGAGCGCCTTGTAGTTCTCGACCTTCGCCTTCGACGCGTTGTAGACAACGAAATCCGGCTCGAAGTTCTCAAGCTCCTCCTTCGTGGGCAGGATGAACATATTGCTGACGAAATGCGCCTGCCAGGCGACTTCGACAATGAAGCGCACCGCCATGCGCGTGTTCTTGTTCGCGCCGCAGAAGGCATCGACGACGAATAGGCGCTTGTCGGAAAGCTCCTGCTTCGCGATCTTCTTGAGCTCTTCCCACGTTTCCTGGCTCGCGGGATGGTTATCGTTCGGATATGCCTCCGAAGTCCACCAGACCGTGTCCTTGGAGTTCTCGTCCATGACGATGAACTTATCCTTCGGCGAGCGTCCCGTGAAGACGCCCGTCATGACGTTCACCGCGTCAAGCTCCGTGAGCTTCCCCTTCTCGTAGCCCGTGAGATCGGCCTTCATCTCTTCTTCAAAAAGCTGTTCATAGGACGGATTATGGACGATTTCCTTCACGCCGGTAATCCCGTACTTTGCCAAATCAAGTTTTGCCATGTTTCTCTACCTCTTTCATAAAAAAATGTTGAATAAGATATAGTTTCAAACATGCTCCACTTATTTCTTTCTCGCTTTTCTACGGAAATCCTGCTTGTTTCCAATTTTTTTACGAAATTTCAACGCGCCTTTCTTATTTTGTCGCAAACTCCTGTGCCACAGTGCGCATCGCCGTCTTCTCGCACGTCGCCGTGTGCAGGATCGCTGCCGTCTTCAAGGACGCCAGCCCCTTGGGAATCGGGCTTTCGTTCAGGGATGCGAGCTTGTCGAGCTGTGCGAACTCATCGAGCCCCGCGCGCGCAATGCCGAGCGCATCGAGCACGCTCTCATTGAACTTGTATGGGCTTGCCGTCGAGACGACAACGAGGGGTCGTGTACTTCCCGTCGCTTTCTTATACGCCTGCGCCACGCGGTAGGCGACGGCAGAATGTGTGTCGAGCACATAATGCTCCTTCTCGTAGACCTCGCGGATCGTCTCTTTCGTCGCAGCATCGTCGACCCAGCCCGCCCAGAAAACTTCCTTGATCTGCGTCAGCACATCGTCGCCGACCTCGTATTTCCCCACCTCAGCGAGCTGCTGCATCCAGTCCCTGACCTGCGCGGCATCGCCCGCCTCGTGATAGAGCAGCCGCTCCAAATTACTTGAGATCAGGATGTCCATGGACGGCGATATCGTCTTATGGAAAGCGCGCTTCTTATCGTAGACGCCCGTCTGCAGGAAATCCGTCAGCACGTTGTTGCTGTTCGAGGCGCAGACGAGCTTCGCGACGGGAAGCCCCATGCGCCTGGCGTAGTAGCCCGCGAGGATGTCGCCGAAGTTGCCCGTCGGCACGCAGAAGTCGATCGCCTCGCCCGCCTTGATCGCACCCTCTGCCACGAGGTCGGCATAAGCGCTGAAGTAGTAGACGATCTGCGGCACGAGCCTGCCCCAGTTGATCGAGTTTGCCGAAGACAGCTTGACATTCTTCGCCAAAAGTGTCTCGCCGAACGCCTTGTCGCTGAAGATCTCCTTGACGCCGTTCTGCGCATCGTCGAAGTTACCCTTGACCGCAACGACCGCGACATTCCTGCCCTTCTGCGTGCACATCTGCAGATTCTGGATCTTCGACACGCCGCCCGTCGGATAGAAGACGAGGATCTTGATCTGCTCGACATCGGCAAAACCTTCGAGCGCCGCCTTGCCCGTGTCGCCCGACGTGGCAA